>ERZ1046876.2862-NODE-2862-length-10190-cov-12.704983_pt1 | contig 10190 bp, 9 predicted proteins | sample MGYA00383094_ERZ1046876 | MGnify/ENA primary metagenome ERZ1046876 (study PRJEB29581, sample SAMEA5548364) | metagenome | biome: marine; feature: coastal; material: water | depth 50 m | study: Short-term variability in the microbial, nano- and picoplankton... | reverse complement strand
TCCCCTTTTCGTTTAGCTGATTTACCAACGAACTTCTTCTTGTTTTTATAGTTTCATAGGAATAGTGAGAAATACTTAAAATCTTATCTAAATTATTTTTTGATATTGTAGATGCTTTCAGTTTTATTAATTTTTTTTCAATCTCTTGGAGTTCATCTAAAGAAGAATCTGATTCTGTATTCTTCCTTTTTCTATATCTAAAAAATAAAAATACCATACCTAAAGATATTGGTAATAACATATAAGTGTAGGGATTGGACTTATTGACTCTTGACTGATATTGTTTGATAAAATCATCTTTGCGGATAGTTGTCCCAGAATTAATTTCAAAAGAGTTTAATGTACCATACTGATCTCTTAAATAAATTGAAGATTCCTTTATATAAAGGTAGGAGAAGCCATTAACCCTTTCAAGAGCATCTGTTTGAGAGGTTCGGTATAAAATCCCTAAAGTTTTGTCAAATAGTCTATATTCACAGGCGCCGTTAGGTTTATAATAACCATGCAAAGTGTATAAATCGGAATCGTACATATAGTTTCCTCTATAAAAACCTAAACCTTCATCACCTGATATTTTGATTAAAGGGGCTTCAAACTCGTATTTTTTGGTAAATTGAAAATTTTCTAAATTAATCTCTCCAAAAGTAAATTTTTCTAAATCATCGTTTTTATATTTTTCAGATTCAGAATAATGGCTTAAAAGTACCATCAGTTTATTACCTATTTTCCATGAGTTGAATATTCTATTAGCGTTTTGAGGATAATTTTTTAGATCTACCTCAAGCCAACCTTTTAATGCGAAATCAAAATAAATTAGTCCTGGGAACGAATTAAACAATCCAACACCTGCATAGCTGTAAACTATATCATCATGAACAAACAACAACCTGTTAAAGTTATGACCTTTATAAATACTGTTTGAAATTTTAGAAACTTTAGGATCCTCACCAAGCTGTATTTCAAATAAATGTAACGTTCCATTAGGGTTGTAATAAAGGGTAGAATCATTTTTAAAAACAATACTACTGAAGAAATCAGATTTAAAAAGTAAGGAAGCTTCGTCCAATCCAAAGGATCTAATTTGTTCGTGGATTTTAAGAGTATCAATGATTTTTGGATTCTGAGAAACTCCTTTAAAAAGAAAGGAAGAAAAAATTAAATATAAAATTACTTTCTTGTAAATCATGTTTAAATATACAATAATTAAATAGGTGTATCTAGGTGTAAAGATAATAAAATTAAATAGGTGTATCTAGGTGTATACGCTTTATTAACCTAAATTTTCGGATCTGTAGTAAAATAATATCATAATATTGATTTATAGAAAAATCAAACCATGAAAAAAGACAAAAGTTTACCCAAAAAAAAAGTGTATGACCTCAGTTATTTAAAAAAATCTAAAAATGAAATAAACGATTTTTATTCAGAATGGGAGAAATTCCAAAAAGTCATTCAACCAGCCAGCTAGTACTTATACTTTATTAAACTAAAAATATTTAACAAAAATGAAATTACTTAAGTCTGTTGTTTTCGTGTGTTTATTTCTAGCAGGGATGATTAATCTTCAATCTTGCGGAGAAAACTATGAAAAAGTTGCATATAAATTAGTAAAATTTGACAAGGAATTAAAATTGTACACCTATTTAGATGAGCCATTCACTGGAATAGGTTTAAAAATCTCTAGGTATGGGCCAAAACATTATTATTATGAAAAAGGAATTTTTAAAAAAAGAGTACAAGGAATTTCTCATAATGGGGATGGTAACATCGATGTAATAACCCAAATAGGGTATAGAGATTTTTCTGAAGCTAAAGTAGGTGATTTAATCTGGGAAGGATTTTACAAAAACGGTGGCATGATAGAGGAAAGGCATATTATCCAAGAAATTTTAAGTAAAGAGGGAAATCAATTAAAAATCATTAGGAAAGAAATAAGTTACGATAAAGAGGGAAACAAAACTTCTACTAAAACAGAAGAAGATAGTTTATAAAATCTAATATATTAACGTAGGTAAACAAAATAAAAACTAGACCGAAAACCAGTTATATAACTTTATGTAGTTTATACTAAGTAAGAATTTTTAAAACCCTCCACAACTATTCCACCGTAACAGCTTTTGCTAAATTTCTAGGCTGATCAACATTTCTACCTAACATTAACGCTATATGATACGATAGTAATTGTAAAGGAATTGTAGTTACCAACGGTGAAAGTGTTTCAGGTGTATTAGGGACTTCCATAATATAATCTGCTAGCTCTTTTACAACAGTGTCACCTTCAGTAACTACCGCAATAATTTTTCCTTTTCTGGACTTAATTTCTTGAATATTACTTACTACTTTATCGTAATGGTTACTGTTTACAGCTATTACTACAATAGGCATTTGCTCATCTATAAGAGCAATAGGTCCATGCTTCATCTCTGCAGCTGGATAACCTTCTGCATGTATGTAAGATATTTCTTTTAATTTTAGAGCGCCTTCTAATGCTACAGGGAAATTATAACCTCTACCCAGATATAAAAAGTTAGTTGCATCTTTAAATAGTTTAGCAATCTCTTCTATGTCCTTGTTTTTTTGCAAGGCCATCTCCACATTTGACGGTATTAATTCTAACTCTCTTAAATGCAATCGATAATTACTTTGAGAAATTGTGCCTTTTACTTTTGCTAATTTTAAAGCAATCATCGTTAGCACCGTTATTTGAGTCGTAAATGCTTTGGTAGATGCCACTCCAATTTCTGGACCGGCGTGGGTATAAGTTCCACTATCTGTTGCTCTTGATATGGTTGACCCTACTACATTACATATTCCATAAACAAAAGCTCCTTTTTCTTTTGCGAGTTTAATTGCAGCAAGTGTATCGGCAGTTTCGCCACTTTGAGAAATTGCAATAACAACATCTTTATCGGTAATAACAGGATTTCTGTATCGAAATTCTGAAGCATATTCGACCTCCACAGGAATTCTTGCCCAATCTTCAAAAATATATTCTGCAACCAATCCAGCATGCCATGAAGTACCACAAGCTACAATTATAATTCTATCCGCATTGGTAAATTTTTCGATATGATTTTCAAGACCTCCTAATTTTATAATTCCCTTATCTGCAAGTAATCTTCCTCTATAAGTGTCTTTAATTACGGAAGGTTGTTCGTATATCTCCTTTAACATAAAGTAATCGTACCCTCCTTTTTCGATTTGCTCCAGATTTAATTTTAATTTCTGAATGTATGGTGCTACGCTACTATCATCTTTAACTTTTCTGATATTAACATCTTTACCTAAGCGAATAATTGCCATTTCTTCATCCTCAAGATAAATCGCATTTTTTGTGAACTCTATAAAAGGAGTGGCATCACTAGCAACAAAAAACTCATCCTCTCCAATTCCAATCGCTAGGGGGCTTCCTAATTTAGCAACAACAATTTCGTCTGGTTTATTCTTGTCAAATAATGCGATTGCATAAGCACCAACTACTTCGTTTAAGGCAATCTGCACCGCTTGTCCTAATTTAACCTTTTGATTTATTTTTATGTCTTCAATAAGATTTACCAATACTTCCGTATCGGTATCGGAATAGAAGGTATATCCTCTATTGATTAATTCTTTTTTAATAGAAGCGTAATTTTCAATAATTCCATTATGGATAATTACTAAATCACCGCTGTTCGAATAATGAGGATGTGAGTTAATATCGTTTGGCACTCCATGAGTTGCCCAACGAGTATGACCAATACCTATTTTGCCTTTCGTTGCCATTTGGCTAGAAAACTTTTCCTCTAAATCTGCAACTTTACCTTTTGTTTTGCACAATTGAATTTTTGTACCGTCATATAATGCAATTCCAGCGCTATCGTACCCTCTGTATTCCAATCGTTTTAATCCGTTAAGTACAATGGGATACGCATCTCTATTTCCAATATAGCCAACTATTCCACACATAAATTTTATTAATTAGGTTCTGTGTAATAAATCTCTAAGACAAGTTTTTTATCTTCATTTAAGGTATTGTTACCGAAAAGGACGGTCCCTTCGTGTGATATTACACTGCTTCTTTGGACTCTTTTTATCGTTGGAAGTTCTTGGTTAGGACTCTGTAAAGTATCTAGTTTTTGAAATCCATTTAATAAAATGTTTTGAGAAGTTAATAATCCCAGAGAAACATTCGTCGAGTCCTTATTAATCAAACTACTAATATGGTGCGTTAAATTAATGGTATAAGAAAGACCATTATTATCAGAATCCCTCTCAATTTTACCTAAATGACTCGTAATAGCATCTACCGGTAAATTACTTGAAGTTGGGTCTAAAAAATAATCTGCTAACACTGTATTGTTATTAATATTATAAATAGAAATCCTTTCCGGTTCGGTATCACCCCCTGTTACTTTACTTTGATCAATGTAAAACTTTAATTTTGCATCGTCAATGATCCATTCTTGGTCACGTAGCTGCTCTAATTCATCAGCAATACCGTTAGAATCAACATCGTCTCCAAATAAATTTATAACAGTTATAATTCCATCGCCTCCCCTTAAATACAAATTTTCTTCACCTTCAAGTGTATTGGGATTAGCAATAGCAGAGGCTATCTCTGGAGTTAGTTCATTTTCAAAGACATTGAGATTTACCCCTCCAAATCTTAAAGAATAGTTTTTGTAAATCGTTTCGATAACAGCGTTGCCATCTTCATCTAAAACAGGATCACCAGCACTGTCTACTTCCGCTCTTAAAAAATTATAATAAAGTGTAATCGTTGCCAGTTCTTGATTAAAGATAAATAAATTACCGCCCTCTGTAGTAGAATTAACCTTGAAATAAAGTCCTCTAAAATAATCTTTAAAATTATTATCATTACTTAATTCTGGAGCTCCTTCTTTATCAATAATTTTTTCTTGAAAATAGTCAGTTGGCAAGGAGACTCTGAGTCCAGGTGCAATGATAGTGGTATCAATCTGAGTTGATCCATCAGTACTGGTCTCACGATTAATAATTTCGTATCCTTCTGGACTAGGTATAAAATCCGTAATTTCAGTAACCAATTCATTTTGCAAAAGATTTGCTTCAAATAGGTCTGCTTGGTTAGAATAGTATAATTGTGGGTCCTGGAAGTTGGAGTTGGGATCTAAATCTCGCAAAAAATAATTAGATTCATTAATGCTAATATTTATAGGGCTAGCACCGTAAACAGAATCTAATGTGTAGGTAGTTACTCCATCTTCCGTTGAATTTTGATTGTAGTAAGGGATGTATAACATTACGCTATCTAAAACGATCTCATGCCCAATTGAATCTCCAAAAACAACATTGGGTGTTTCCATTTGTAATTGAGTCAAAAAACTTATCGATGACTTTCCAAAAGTTTCATCATTAAATACTCCTAATTGACTTACCGGAATATTATTGGTTTGTACTGGAGCTAATTTTCTACTGTAAGCTACAACTGTTTTAGTGTTATCCAATTGAGACAGGAGAGTTTCGTCACCAACTATGTCACTCCCTATGGTATTAAAATCTTCTTGACATGACACCACGGAAACGATTATAAAGAGTATGGCCGCAACTTTGCGTATAATATTACATGTATTCATAGGAAACTAATAAATAAGATAATTATGAAAGAACTTCGTTGAGGTAAAAATCTAAATAAGCAGAAGAAAACTCTTCTTTTTTATGATATTTTAACATCGGCATTTCAAGTTCTTTAAGATAATTAGTTAATTCTTCAGGTAACTCCTCAGAACCAGAAATAATAGCATCAGAATTTTTAATAGCTATTTTCATCATATTAATGTAATCAGGCTCTTCTAACTCTTGAATATGTTCTTTTTCAATACCATCAAACATAATTTTATCGGTCACTTTTGCATCTAATTGTCCTTTAAAACCTTGATTGTAAACAGAGGTAACTATTTTACTATTCTCAAATAATGGTTCTTTATCGTAATGCTTTTTTAGATACAGAGGAAGAAATGAAGCCAACCAACCATGAACGTGAATAATATCTGGAGACCAATTTAATTTCTTTACAGTTTCAATAACACCTTTGGCAAAAAATATAGCTCTTTCGTCATTATCAGAGAAAAAATTGCCTTTTTCATCTGAGAAAGTGGCTTTTCTTTTAAAATAATCTTCATTATCAATAAAATAGACCTGCATTCGCTCTTTTGGAATGGAAGCTACTTTAATAATTAGAGGAACATCCATATCATTTATAACCAAATTCATTCCTGACAGTCTAATTACTTCGTGTAATTGATGCCTTCGTTCATTGATATTACCGTAACGAGGCATAAATATTCTGATTTGCCCTTTATTACTATTAACCATTCGAGGTGCTTCAAACGACATTGAAGAAATCTCGGTCTCAGGCAAATAGGGAATTACTTCTGAAGAGACATATAAGATTCTTTTATCTTTCATATATAGTTTTTTCGTAGTCCATAAAAGATGCAAAATTACGAAAATTTATGCAGACTGACTTTAATATATTATTTTTACTGCTTTAATATTTTCCTAAATGAAAATACACAATTCAAAAAGCTCTTTAGAGAGCACCCTTTTACCTTTCAAAAAAAATAAAAACAGTATTGGTTTTGTACCCACAATGGGGGCACTTCACAAAGGTCATCTTTCGCTTGTAAAAAAAGCCCTAAAAGAAAATGATTGTGTGGTGGTTAGTGTTTTTATAAATCCAACCCAGTTTGATAATCCAGCAGATTTAGAAAAATATCCCCGAACCCTTGAAAATGATCTTATCCTTTTAAACAGCATATCAGAAAAAATCATAGTTTTCTCTCCCGTAGCTTCAGAATTATATAGCCAAAATATAAGTTCAAAAAGTTATGTGTTCTCTGGTATCGAACAGGAGATGGAAGGAAAGCATCGAACCGGTCATTTTGATGGTGTGGGAACTGTTTTAAATTTATTATTTAAGGCGGTAACTCCAAGCAAGGCTTATTTTGGCGAAAAAGACTTTCAGCAGCTACTAATTGTGAAAGAATTAGTAAAAATTGAGAGGCTCCCTGTAAACATTATAGGCTGTCCAATTGTTAGAGAAAAAAACGGACTTGCAATGAGTTCTCGAAATAAACGTCTCTCTAAAGAAGAATTTGAAAAGGCAGCATTGATATACAACGTATTGATGAAAGTTAAAGAAAAATTTCACAATTTAAGTTTTGAAAACTTGAATAAATTGGTCGAAGACGAGTTTAAGAAAAGTGATTTTTTTACCCTAGAATATTTTGAAATTGCAAATTCTTCAACTTTAAAAACAGACGTAGTTAAATTAAAGAATATAAAATACAGAGCTTTCATAGCATGCTTTATTGGTGGTGTCCGACTTATCGATAATATGGCATTAAATTAATATCTTTGCCACATGCAAATACACGTAGTAAAATCTAAAATACATAGAGTCAAGGTAACTGGTGCCGACCTCAATTATATAGGAAGTATTACCATTGACGAAGACCTAATGGATGCAGCAAATATTATACAAGGTGAAAAGGTTCAAATTGTAAATAATAATAATGGCGAACGATTGGAAACCTATGCCATTCCAGGACCACGAAATAGCGGAGAAATTACGTTAAATGGTGCGGCAGCAAGAAAAGTTGCTCCTGGCGATATTTTAATTTTAATCACCTATGCAATGATGAATATGGAAGACGCAAAAAAATTTAAACCTTCGCTAGTTTTTCCTAATGAAGAAAATAACTTATTGATTTAATTTGAATAAGTCTCTTATAACATTTTTAAAGATTGCTGTTCCGCTGGGGCTAGGTGCTTTTCTAATCTATTATTCGTACTCCAAATTTACCACTCAACAGTTAGAGGAAATTGCCACTTATTTTAAAAAGGCGGATTATATAGTTATAAGCCTCTCTATCGTATTTGGTATTTTAAGCCATGTATCAAGAGCATATCGCTGGAATTTCATGTTAGAACCTTTGGGGTATAAACCTAAGGTTTTAAATAATTTTATGGCAGTATATGTAGCCTATATTATGAATTTGTTAATTCCAAGAAGCGGTGAGGTTTCAAGAGCAGTTGTTGTAAATAAGTACGAAGGAGTCCCCTTTGATAAAGCTTTTGGGACTATCATATCTGAAAGAGTTATTGATGTGGTATTTTTATTTGGTTTTACAGCTATTGCCTTCATACTTCAATTCGAAAAACTCTCGCAATATTTAATAGGTATTTTTCCTATGAATACTATTTACAAATTGAGCGGGCTTTTATTAACTTTGACTATCTTACTCTTACTTCTACTGAAATTTTCAAAAGCATCAGTCGTAAAAAAAATTCTTCATTTTTTTTCTGGTTTAAAAGAAGGGATCTTTAGCGTTCTTAAAATGAAGAAAAAAGGGCTTTATATTTTTCATTCTTTTCTTATTTGGGGCTTATACTTGCTGTCTTTTTACATCGCAACTTTTGCACTAAATGAAACTACAAATATCGCCTTCTCTACCTTAATCATCACCTTTGTAATTGGAAGTTTTTCGTTTGCTTTTACCAATAGTGGCTTTGGTACTTATCCTTTCTTTGTAGCTAGTATTCTTGCAGTTTTTAATATTCCTGAAACCGTAGGTACGGCATTTGGGTGGATTGTTTGGACTACTAGTATCGCATCTATAGTTTTGTTTGGTGGATTATCTTTTCTAATCTTACCTTTTTACAATAAAAAAAAATAATATCTTTTTTTACATCTTGAAAAATATATGATTTATAAAAATCGTTATCTTTCAAGAATAATTTATTTTTTATGAAAAAAATAGGATTTTTAGTCATTTGCTTACTTTTCGGGTTAGAAATTTACTCACAATCTCAAATCATTTATGAAGAATTTGAATCTAATAAACTTAATGAATCTAGAAGGTTAAAAATTCAGCTTCCTAGAGACTATGAAACAAATACCGAGAAAGTATATCCAATAGTAATCGTATTGGATGCTAATTATCTATTTGAGCCTGTTGCAGGAAACGTAGATTATTTTAGTTATTGGGAAGATATGCCTGAGTCAATTGTAGTAGGTATCATGCAAGGAGAAAAACGTTACGACGATTGTAATTATGATAGTACTAACTTTATGCCTGATGGAATTGGAGCCGATTTTTTTGAATTTATTGGTCTAGAATTAATTCCTTTCATTGATAATAATTATAGAACCGCGAAATTTACCATTGCAGTAGGACATGATTTTACGGCTAATTTTATCAACTATTTTCTTTTTAAAGATCCTCCCATGTTTAACGGGTATATTAATTTAAGTCCAGATTTAGCTCCTTATATGGATGAGCGTCTTCCTGAACGAATTCCTCAAATTCAAAGCAAAACATTTTATTATTTAGCTACTGGATCTGACGATATTAAAGATTTAAGAGAGATATCAGAAATGTTAAACGCTACCCTTAAAGAATTAAAAAGTGATAATTTTAATTATAATTTTGATAATTTTCAGGGAGCTACTCATTATTCATTAGTTGCTAGAGCTATTCCATCTGCTTTAGAAAAAATGTTTGCAGTGTATCGTCCAATAAGTCAAGAAGAATACAAAGATGTAATCTTAAATCTCAAGACTCCAATTTCTCAATATCTTATAGATAAATATGCTACCATAAAAGATTTATTTGGGTTGACCAATCCTATCAGAGAAAATGATTATATAGCTACTTTTAAAGCTGCAGAAAAAAAGAAACAATGGGAATCATTACGAATAATAGCAACAATAGCCAATAAGCAATATCCAAATACAGTTCTAGGCGATTATTATCTTGCGCGTTATTATGAAGAGACTGGAGAAGCAAAAAAAGCAATGCGCATCTATCAAGGGGCTTATGACAAAGAGGAAGTAGACTTTATTACCATTGACGTAATGTTAGATAGAGCAGAAAAAATTAAAGAAGACTTCGGATATTAATGGCTAAAGTAAAAACTACCTTTTTCTGTCAAAATTGCGGTACTTCCTTTGCGAAATGGCAAGGACAATGTACGGCTTGTAAAGAGTGGAATACGATTGCTGAAGAAGTGATTCAAAAAGCAGAAAAAGTAAGCTGGAAAGTTTCTGAAACCAAATCGAAAAGAGTTTCTAAATCTCAAAAAGTAAAAGATATCTCCACTACTTCTGAACCGAGACTCAACACTAAAAACAACGAATTAAATAGAGTATTGGGTGGTGGGATTGT
>ERZ1046876.2856-NODE-2856-length-10214-cov-4.868589_pt1 | contig 10214 bp, 7 predicted proteins | sample MGYA00383094_ERZ1046876 | MGnify/ENA primary metagenome ERZ1046876 (study PRJEB29581, sample SAMEA5548364) | metagenome | biome: marine; feature: coastal; material: water | depth 50 m | study: Short-term variability in the microbial, nano- and picoplankton... | reverse complement strand
GATCCCTTACAGTTGACGCCCCAGTTTTTGTAAAAACTCCACTCAAATATGTTGGCCGAGGCGGGCTCAAGATGGAAAATTTCCTGAAAGATTCTCAAATCAACCCATTCGGTATGTCTGTCCTTGATTTAGGTGCTTCTACTGGAGGCTTTACTGATTGCTTATTACAAATGGGGGCGAGGCAGGCAATTTGTGTGGATGTTGGGCATGGCCAACTCCACTACAAGCTGAGAATAGACGAAAGGGTTCAAAATTTTGAAAAAGTGAATCTACGACACTTAAGCAAAGAAGATATTGAAGGGGCACCCTTTCCTTTGGTCGTAATGGACCTATCTTTTATATCTCTACAAAAAGTTTTGCCACAAGCATGGAATTTTGTGGCAGCTGAGGGTATATTAATCTCTTTGGTGAAACCACAGTTTGAATGTACCCGAGAAGAAGCGTCGGAATCAAAGGGAGTGATTCGGTCAAACGAAACTCATGAACGAGTCAAAAAAGAAATTTTAGCATTCTCCAGGGAACAGCTTGAGGGATCTAGCCTGATCCAAGAGAAAGAAGCCAGCCCCCATGGTTCAGATGGAAACCTTGAATATTTCTTAGCCTGGAAAAAAAAGGGGGATTAACAATTACTGGCTTGATCCAGAAGCAATCAAATCGTCGAGAATTAGACTTCGTGCCACTTCCGCTCTAGAATACTCCAAGTTACTTACTCGGTTCTTGAGTTGTTCTTTTTCCGCATTTTGATTTCGCAGCGTGTAGACACCAGTAAGCTTAACAAAGAAAGCACTGCCTTCGGTTCTCTCCTGCTCTACCCATTGGCCATCTGGTTCCATAGTGTCAACTACCTCAATCAATTGATTACTGAGAAGTCTTTGACTGTTAACAACACCCTGTAATTCACGTAAATCTTCGATTTTCTTATCAAGCTCAGATTTTCTTAGGTTTTGAGCCTGAGTCGCATTTTTTTCCTGCTCAGCAGAACTGATATCACTTCTTTCATTTTGCAGATCTTGAAGTTGATTTCTAATCTTAGAACTTTTCCTATCATAAGATGAGCGAATGGCTGGTGCACTCTTTGCCTTAAAAGCAACTTTGCTTCCCAATGAAAAAGAAGAGCCTGTCTTGGCAATTTTCTCAAACTGAGTGTCGATCCATTTCCCAAACTCAATAGTTTTCATTTTTTTAAGATACTCGCGGTGCAGTAGCCTGAAGTCTGCCTTTTCAAATACACTGATAGATTCTTCGGTTTTTCGATCTAAAATAAAAACAGCATACCCTTTTTGAGTTTGTCGAATCGAACGGGTAAAAAATCTTTTTTCAGTAAGTTCTTCCACTTCTTTTAAAGGATTTCGATTCGCTTTTCTTTCACTGGCCCTAGTTTGCAGCCCAAGGATGCGAGACTGTAATTCCATATCCTTACTTGAAAACTTTACTCGGTTTAATTTTCCGCCCGACACTTTTAGACTCTCAAGAAGTTCTTTAGACTGTCGAATTTGTGGATAGCTCTCATAAGACGAGTGTAATCGATCGCCTAATGCATTAATCGCTTCCAAAAATGCAAGGGCTGACTCCTTAGCCAATTCACTCGCTTCTCTATCTGCATCAAGCTTGTCTCCCTCCATAATTCTCTTTCGGACTTCTTCTTTGACATCTTCATAAGCAACTAAAGGGGCTTGAGAATTGTTCAAGTCTGCATCCAAGGCTTGGGTGAGTAAAAGTTTACCCCCGGCTTTTGTACTGTTCCCTTCAGCCCCTCTTTCTCCTTCAGGTCCCTTTGCCCCCGATTTTTTCTGTAAGGAATCTAAAGATGGAGCTTGAGGTAAGGGTTCGAAAAGCATTTTGTTTCTCTCGAAATACGATCGCATTCTCACCTCATCAGGCTCAGGAAACGGGGTGTAAAAGTTGCTAGAGTCAAAGTTTACGACCGAAGCATAAGTTTGAGCAGGCTCAACAAACTGGGGGTCTGTTTTAACTTCGTCATAAAATGACTTAAGTTTAGATTCCAATGAGTAGTCAAAGGCAAGTGATTTAGAATTGGAAGTAAAAGATGGATTCTTTCTCGACAATGCGCCGTTTTCAACCAACAGGGAAATGGATTTTGTAGATAAGCGAGTTTTGAGGTTGAGCTTTGATTTTAGGATCTTTTGGTTGAGTGCACGAAGAGATGTTTCGATATTTTTGCCAAGGGTAACAAAATAAGAAGAACCATTCGCATCCTTGGGAGTACCAACAAACTCAAAGCTGGCATTAGCACGGCCCAAGTCTATGGAAATTTTGTTTCCCACTTTCGGGATGGATTGAAAGCTGATCGAGGCCAAGGCTGGGCTGTTAAATGGAAAATCATCTGACGACAGAGAGATAGCCTCTGCATCCCATGCAAATTGATCACGATGCATTTCAATTTCGCCCTCTGTATCCAGAGTGTAACCTGCTTGTGTGAATGAACGATCCAACTGATGGGAACGGAAGTGAGAGTAAAGAATGGCATCTACATCTCTAGGGGCAACTCCGCGATATCTGGCAATATTCGTAAAAGCAGTACTACGATTTTCATCCTCGCTCAACACCGGGTTTAGTTGAGTAACAAAATCGTGATAGTAGGAATTAATTGAGGGATTATTAACATCCAAGGGCATAAAATTCAACTCGTCTGCAAGGCTGTCCATGATAAGCTTCGTGCGAATCGAGGCATCAGAAAACTCAAAATCATAATTCCCGCTCCTTGCAATTGCCATCACTTTGACTGCATCTGGGAAATTCCTCCAAGATTGCATATACCCAAACATATTTTGTAATGTTTCCTGGTCAACTTTATCTCGATTCTCAGGTTGATAAGCAGCCCGAAGCTGATTCTGCAAACTTTCAAAATAACGAGCATCTGCTTTTTCAAGTACATCACGAGTTGGAGGTAATATAGCACCCAAGTCTGCAGCCACTTGATTCGTAATCGAAAGCAACCTTCGTTGGTCAGGATCATTGAAGTCAGAACCATAAAATTCTTTTTTCTCACGATTGGGGTCTGGGAAAAAGTCAAAGACAGATGTACCCTGTGAGAGGTAAAGAACAAAAGATACCCCAACAACAATGAGGAGGAAAAAGAAAAAGGGGCGTCCCCTTTTTGCAGTAAAATTTTGAAGTGCTGTAATCATGAGAATAAAGAATAAAAGCGGTAATGATGCCGAACTTTACCAAGACGTCAAACCTTAGACCAAAGGTCAAAAAACACCTACCCCTTCCTCTTAAGCCTTGGATTATCGTTAAAAATCAATGAACTCATCCAACTTTGGCGCTTGGTACCATCTTTTTTAAGGAAAGGTCTCGTGAGCACGATTTTCTTGAGGATAAGATCTTGAGAATTCTCCCCTCCCCACTCCAGGAAATATTTATAGGTCTCCAAGGAATCTGAATCTTTACCATTATTTTCTGCGGGTAATTTTGTAATCACTACAAAACCTTTACCCGCCTGCCTCCACTCCCCCGAAAGAAAAGATTTAGCAGCCCCCCCTTTTACAACCGCTTCTCCACCTTGCATCATTTTAATCTCCAACGGGTAAGATGATTTTCTTGATACACCAACATTTCTCATCAACAAAATCGGTGATCCATCCTCGTTACTCAATCCCTCCTTTGTTTGAAAGGCAAAGCGTACCCCTCTTTTTATAAGATAATATTCTGACGGGCTTTTATCATCATTAAATCGAATAACACGCTCACCGTCTCCGACTTCCCAGGTTCCTCTCCGCTTGATCAATTTCAGTTGCGGATGTTGAAATGTCATCTCGGCAAGCATCCCGTTCGGTGTTTGTCGCAAAGTGAGCTCTATTGGGCTTTCATCTTCGGCCGTGACATATTTGCCTTGAAATACCTCATGAACCCAATCTTTGATTTCTCCGCTGAACTCGCCTTCTGGTGACCGATTTGTACAAGAGGTAAAAAGAAACAAAACGGTGTACAATAAATATGATCTGACAAGCCTAGCCCAAAGAAAATTCATTATTGTACTGATAAGGGTTGATATTATGGAGTTCAATCCTTTCCGCTTTGTTCCCCCTCTATTTTTTTGGTCTCTCGATGATAAAGTGACGCTGCAAGTAAAAATCCTATCCCAAAAAAGAAGGTCCAATTGAGACTTTTACCACTTCGGTTAGTGAAAGCTAATTCGGCTTTTTTAATTGCACCCTTGCCAGAAAATCGTTCGGAAGGAAAGAGTCGTGGGGCATCGCTACCACGACGCCCTGGTTTATACTCATTTCTGTCATCAACTCTTTTTACGAGGATTAGGGCCTCTCTTGAACGATCAAAACGGAGGTAATCTTGCCAGTTGTGATAATCATCCCGACTTGTCTTGCCTGTACCAATATACTGCCAAAGTTTTTTATCACCTTCATCATTTGGCTTTATCTTAAATTTCCTAAAGCTGAGCTTTAAAAAACCGTCTTCCTTCTCCCACTCTCCAACTACATCCTGTCCTCCTTTATGATCACTATCATAGGCAGCTGGAACAATACCCCAAGCCTGACCACTGAAAATCCCTGCACCCAATTGATAACTGTCCAATATACCGTCTATTGAGTACTCCGTCCAAGGCGAAGGGCGAAAGAAATTATATGCCATAGACACAAGAGATACAACAAGGCAGATCCCTCCGACAAACGCGGTCATGTTACGCCGGAATCGAAGGTTATCTCTTTTTTCCTGAAAGCTCCACTCTAACTCTCTTTTGGCCCTCACTTCTTCCGGGTCAATTTTGACCGAATCATTTTCGCCCTCCAACTTAAGACCATACTGAGCGATATCCCCCATACCGGGCAAGGCATGCATAGAGTGAGCAACAGAGGGGAAACCGGTGACAGAAGCGGCTTGCACTGCCCAGGCCACCCACTCCTGCCAGGCGGCATCTTGCCTAAGGTCTTTCTTGTCTACGATCCAGTGAACAATTTGCCCTAAGCCATAAAGGTCCCATTTTTCATCAGGAATATCTGTTGATGACACCCCCTCCGGGCGAAACTTTGCTGCTGATGCAACCGACTCCTGAACATCCAGATTCATGAAAATACCAAGGGTATCGGTCTCTTCTTGCCTTATGGTAGCAAAAGCATTCATCTTCCATAATCCAAATTCGGTAATCCATGCTTTTACCTTTCCTGCCCCACTCCACTCCACAAGAATATTACGAGGCTTTAAATTGCCATGAACTACACCGCCTAAGTGAGCACGATGCATGGCTTGGTGTAAAAAAATCATAATTCCCAGTAATGTATCTGGGTTCATTTCTTCAGGCTTGTGTTCTAAAAAATCTGCAAGTGACCTAAGTAAAACCTCTTCCTCTCCATCTTCTTCATCGGGGGCAGATGGCTTGCCAGTCATCATACTGTGCCCCTGAAGCCAAGGATAATAAATCCAATGCTTCCACTTCATAACTCCAAATTTTTGAATGGGCCAAATACCAGGCCCTTCAAGTTGTTCCAGTGCCTGACATTCCTGAAGAAAATAGTCTTCAAATCCCTTACTTTCAGAAATTTCTCGATGGATTAACTTTGCGTAGACTTTTTCTCCCTTACTCTCCCCAACTGTTTCAATACATTCATAACTTTGACCACACGAACCGTCTCCCAACCAAGAAATTATTCTTGATGGACCAATACGCGTACCTGATGAAAGCATAAATCTAAGAGTATTATTTTGAGCTTAATCCCATTTAAGTTTATTTCGTAAAACCCTAAAGTGCGAGTGGTTCAACTCTTCAAGCAACGGAAAGGTCAATTCGGAGGCGGATACCTCCAAAGGAAAATTCGGCATCGACGAAAATGCCGGCTGTCCATCAGCAGAGACAAGAGGGGTGTCAGGATTGTTATTTGACTGAACCCGCAAGGTAACGCCACTGGGAAAAACAACACTCCTACTGGTCAGGGTATGAGCAGAAATTGGGGTCATCAGCACAACACGAGCATGAGGATGGGCAACCGGTCCACCAGCAGCTAAGTTATAGGCGGTTGAGCCCGTGGGCGTTGAAAAAACGATCCCATCACAGGCATAATCTGCGACAGGCTCATCATCTGCAAAAACTGAAAAACGAGCCAAACGACCATTGGATCCGCTTTTTACAACCAAATCATTCAGGGCAAGTTTTATATCCCCTCCTTTTTCCTGAAATGATAAGAGACTTCTCGAACCAATCGTATAATCTCCATTAAAAATTTGGGGCATTTGAGTCTCTAATCCTTCCGGTGAAAAAGTAGCCAGAAAACCAAGCTTACCATATCGAACACCCGCCACCGGAACCCCATACTTCACCCCTTGGTCTAGTAGGCTCAGCAATGTACCATCTCCACCCATTACAAAACAAGCATCCATACCGTCTAAAAACTTGTCAGGAACTGGAAAGTCTTCCGATAACTTCACCATAATGCCATGACTCTCGGCTATTTTCTTGAGTTGAAAACCGGCTTTTTCTGCACCATTTTGAGATGCATTTGAGAGAATAGCAATATTTCGAAGAGGTTTCACTAAAATGACAAATATTTCACAAACAAGGTTAATTTAGTCAGAGGAATGGATACGGGTCAAGAGCCTGTATGCCAAATTAAATCATCCGGTTGAACTGCACATTTTTTTTCTAAAATATATTGAGATCCACGGGGGAGATGTTTACGGAACCATTTTCTTTGCTTGGAAACAAGTTTTCTTGTCGCTGACATGATTTGTAATTTCAAATCCTGATGAGCAAGAGTACCCTTCAAGCAAGCAACTGCCTCTCGGTAGCCCACGGAGTTGGAAGCGGGTCCATTATCTAACAGCCCCTGATCCAATAGCCGCGCAGTTTCTTTTAAGAGTCCATCATCAAGCATTTTCTGGGTACGCTGTTCAATTCGTTCCTCTAAATCAGAGTTTTCACGATCCAGCCAAATAACTTTTTTGGAAAAGCCCGAGAATGGTTTTGGCTTAGCATCAAATTCCGCTTTCAGGGTAACCAATGATTTACCTGATACCAGGCACCTCTCTAGGGCACGAGTCACTCGGCGCGGATTTAGGTAATCTAAACCATTAAGCCCACCAGAGTTCAACTCCCTCAACCTTTCAACCAAGGGAGGTAATCCATGCTTTTCATAAAAGGATTGGACCTCATCTCTTACCTCTTGGGTGACCTCAATATCATCAACTACTGGTTGAAAAAAAGATTGAAGATAAAATCCACTTCCCCCCACCACCAAGATGGGATGCCCCCTCTTATTAATTTCATCAACCGTCTGAAAAGCATGAGATGAAAATTGCCCCACATCACAAGCATGAGATATATCAAAAAGATCTATGCCATGATGCGGCACCCGATTTCGTTGCTCTTGATCAGGCTTCGCTGAACCAATATCCAGCCCTTTATAAATGGAGATCGAATCACAGGCTAGAATCTCCGCTCCACTTTTCTCCGCCCATGAAAGAGCCAACTCTGTTTTCCCGGCTGCGGTTACTCCGGCAATTACATAAATTGTGCCTTGATCTGTGGACATGAACGACAATAAAGAGCTACACTTTTTCCAATACTTCAGTCGTTAGCAATCGAGATTTCATACCAATATTTTCAAGAATGGAATCCTGGTTCCCCAGGTTCTCTGAGATACAATTCACCAGCACACTTCCTACAACAACACCGTCCGAGCATGCTGCTACTCCTTTCACTTGTTCTGGCGTGGATATGCCAAACCCAACAACGACAGGCAAATCCGTATGCCTGCGGATCTCCTTTACTCGTTGGTCAAGGTCGCCGGCTAGGTCATTGCGAACCCCAGTCACACCCTCCCGGGATACATAGTAAACAAAGCCAGATGCCTGTTTCACAATAATCGGTATTCTCGATACTGGAGTAGTCGGAGCCACAATGAAAATATTTTTCATACCATACTTTTGGCAGGATTCTACTAACTCAGTTGACTCTTCTGGCGGCAAGTCAAGTGTAAGCATACCATCTACTCCAACCTCCTTCGCCTTTGACACATATTTATCAATACCCTGAGAGTAAATCAAATTATAATAGGTGTAGAAAACAATGGGGATATTGGAAAATTCTCGAATAGCACCGACCAGTTTAAACACATCCTCTCCGGTGCAACCTGACTCCAACGCTCTCTGGGCCGCAAGCTGATTTGTCATTCCATCGGCAAGGGGGTCAGAGAAAGGAACTCCAAGTTCTAAAATATCGACCCCATTGTTAATCAAACTTCGGCAAACCTCCAAAGATGTATCAAAGTCTGGATCACAAGCACAGACATAACCAATAAAGGCAGCCCGGTTTGCATCCTTGCAGGTGGAAAAAAGTTCAGCGATTCTATCGTTTGTCTCCATATCTTTGAAAAAGGATGGAATAATCTCGTATCCAAGGCATATTTGGCAATGGTAAAGAGAGGATCTTTAACGAATTTGCAGTGATTATTTTATATCGTATTCTTTTCCCTGTACTAGCTATTCTTCTTTCACCATATTATTTGAGAAGAATGCTTCGGCGTGGAGGCTACCAAAAAAAGTTGCGATATCGCCTCGGGATGTGGCCAAAACTGGGAGACAAAGAAAACGGGAAAAAAAGGATTTGGATTCAAGCCGTAAGCGTGGGGGAGGTCTCATCTATCGCAAAACTCTTACATTTACTTTTTCAAAACGAAAACTTTGAAATCATTCTTTCGGGAACCACAAGTACTGGGCTTGAAACAGCAGAAAAAAAATTTGGTAACCAAGTAAAAGCTCACGGACCCTTCCCTCTTGACTGGTTTCTTTTTTCCCAAAAAGCATGGAAGCAAATTGAGCCGGACCTGATTGTAATGGTCGACAGCGAACTATGGCCTGAGCATTTTCATCAGGCTAAAAAAAGAGGGATTCCTCTCATCATCATTAACGCCAGGTTATCCGACCGTTCTTTCTCCAGGCTCAGTAAACTAAGCTGGCTACACCCACTGCTTTTACCCAATAACTTGCAAGTAATCACCGCCTCCGAAAGACAAACAAAAAGGTGGAAATCTCTGGGTCTGCGTTCGGCCCAAGCCCTAACATCAGGGAACTTAAAGATTGATGCCGTTGACCTCTCGCAAACTGCGTCCACAGATCGGGCATCATTGATCAAAGAATTTGGCTTTGATCAAGAATCCATTGTTATTGCTGGTATCTCTACCTGGCCTGGTGAAGAAAGGATGCTTATTGAAATTACCCAAAGCCTTCGATTGGAAAATCTAGATGTTCGCCTGCTTTTAGTACCAAGGCATGCAGAAAGGCGAAATGATGTGATTAAAACCCTTCAAACTTGTGAACTCCCCAACCATGTCCGAACCCAAAAACAATCGGTATCCGAAGGGAATGTGGTCTACCTAGGAGATACCACGGGAGAACTTTCCCAACTAATCCGAGTGGCTGATATTGGATTCATGGGGAAGACATTGCCACCCAATCATGGCGGCCAAAATCCAATTGAGCCAGTTGCCCTGCAAATTCCCTTAGTTGTCGGTCCCCATTTTCAAAATTTCCATGAAACCTGCACGGATATGTTTTTGCACCACGCTGCCATTGAATGTAAATCCAAGGGAGATGTGGTTAAAGAACTTAGGCTACTTGCCCGTGACAGAGTAAAAAGGACCGAGCTAAAAAATAGGGCTAAGAAGTGGATGGATAAACAAGGCTCCCCTTCTATCTTTACATCCGACACCATTACCGAGGCCCTGAGAAAATAAAATTTTTCATTCATTTATTGACCAATTCATAATAATCCTTATTGAGACTGAGTATCAATAAGCGTTTTTTATGAAAAGTTTTATTTCCAAAAGAGTTTCGACTTCCACCCATGTCCTATTTTTTCTGAGTAGCTTGTGCATCTGGTCATGTAGTGCCCCGGAGGAAGTGATTACACGGGAAGAAAATAGATCCGAGCTCAGTCTAAAAAAACTTGTAATTGCATTAAAAGCTAACAAGCAACCCGCCAGCATGTTAATCGAAAAACAGGATCTGCAGGTTTACTTATCTCAAAAGTTGAACCGTCCGGTTGAAATTTTAATACCTACTGACTCTAGTATTGTCGTCGAATCTTTTCGAAACGGAACCCTTGACATAGGATACCTCAGTTCAACGGATGCAGCCCGCAATGTTGGGCAAGAAACTGCGAGTGTATTACTTGTACACCTGAAAAATGGTAAATCTCACTACCAAAGTGTCCGGCTTACCAAGAAAGAAAAGTCTTACCA
>ERZ1046876.2851-NODE-2851-length-10220-cov-4.509001_pt1 | contig 10220 bp, 10 predicted proteins | sample MGYA00383094_ERZ1046876 | MGnify/ENA primary metagenome ERZ1046876 (study PRJEB29581, sample SAMEA5548364) | metagenome | biome: marine; feature: coastal; material: water | depth 50 m | study: Short-term variability in the microbial, nano- and picoplankton... | reverse complement strand
GTTCTTGCGAAGGCACCAGCAGATAGTTCCCTTCATCAATTCGCCAAAGAAATCCTCATGATGGCAGCTGCTCCTCATCGGTACGATCATGATGAAGTTCATGGCCCCTCACTAACGCATCAACAGCACCTGGCGGCGGCTCTGACGGAGCGAAAAGCAATGCCAAGCAATGAGGATATTGTGGAAGTGTTCGAACGTCAACGGGCAAAGAAAGAGAAGGTTGAGGCCCAATTGGCTGAACAAGAAATTGAACGAATCAACCAAGCCATGTATGTGGATCAAACCCAACTCGAGCAATATGGTTCAAGAACAGTCCCGAGTCAAGACATTGCCCAAGTGGATCGAAGCGACCGAATTGGTGAAGATACCGAATTAACCGATCGGCTTGAAGCATCTACTGAAGCTCAATCGGCACCAAGGGAATTGGTAGAAGCCACCGAAGAGAAGGTGTTCGAAGAACGACAAAAGACCAGAAAAGCGTGGAAATCGACGCTTTCAGATGTAAAGGAATTGCTCGATGATGATCTTGATTTGTGATTTTATAAGAATTACTATTCCACTGATATTTCAAATAAATATTGACTGTACAGGAATTAGGTGTTTCAAGCCTTCTGCAAACCTCATCGGTCTTTTTCAAGATTCGACGGTGTCCCAGAAATTTTCAACGTGTTCTGATGGGCCTTCATCTGCCTCTTCTGCCTTATTTACCTCATCTAATTCATCTGCTACAACGGATCGATCTGTTCGCCAATACTCTTGGTGAGCATCGTGGGGTTGTTGACCTAAGACCTTGTTGAGTCTGTCTGTATTTTTCTTGCTGTGTGGATTCAGACCCACTCTAATTATTGAAAATCCGATGAATTGGACGAACAAGCCAGCACCAACGAAAGGAAGGGTGAATAAAACCATTAATACGCCCGCAAAGGAGGTAAGGTCTATCGAACCATTCCCAAAAATGAGCAGTGGTACGAGGGTGAAAGGCATCCCAAATGCTAGCAAAAAGAAGCCGAAAATTGTCCCCTGAATGCGCCCACTTGGGGCGCTACTGCTGTCGACATGGTCTGCGTCCATGTGTTTTTTAGGATTCGTGAACTGTAAAAGCATGGCCCATGGTAAGCCGTGGAATGAATTGCTTAAACCGGGAAGAATCCTGAGGTTGGTGAAATTTTTATCGTTGGTTCGAGAAGATCGTATGTAATCCGCTGCGTCCCTTTTCCTTTGGATTTTTTTCCGAGAAGTTGAATATCGCCAATTTCACCGAGTTGTTGAACATGCGTGCCTGCGCAGGGACAGAGATCAAAACCATCATCGATTTTTACGACCCGAAGCTGTTTGACACTTGCGGGAAGCAGGTCCATGTTCGTTCGTTCAGGAGGCATGATTGCGTTGACTTCGTCCCGTGTCATGACCGTGTCCGTCACTCGAAGGTTTTGCTTGATGATGTCATTGGTGCGAACAGTCAATGCTTCCAACATAGCGTCGTCGAAGGAAATTGGGTTGAAATCAATTCGAGATCGGTCGCTGTGAATTTGATTTCCTACAGTCCGTGCGCCGTCAAACATCTCATAGACTAAACCAGAAACGAGGTGTTGTGCTGTGTGCATTCGCATGTGAGCGTGGCGACGTTCCCAATCGATTGTTCCTGATACTTCGTCACCAATTTCCAACTGGTGGCCTTCCCCTACTGTATGAAGCACGGCATCCCGCCCGCGTACTTCAGAGACCTCAAGGGTGCCATTCGGTCCAGTGAGTGTCCCAACATCCCAGTTTTGACCACCTCCAAGTGGATAGAAAAGAGTCTGATTGAGAATCACCTGTGCATCTTCAACACCGGTGACTGTCGCGTTGAAATCTTGAAAATATCCAGATTCAATGCTTTGCAGATACAACTTTTCTGTCATTTGTCCACCCCTGCAAGGGAGCGTCCTTCGTCGATTTGTGCATCGATGGTGCGTTGTTCAGGAGGCGATGGAAGTGGTGCAGTGATTTGTTCAATCCAACCATGGGCTGGCTGCCATTGTGGACTGCCTTCGAACCAGACTTCACTTAACCCTTCAGACCGATCAATCTTCCACGCTGAGGGAGGAAGCCCATCACAGTCACTCGTCAAAGCTGTGCCACCAAACCATTCACTGGCTCCGGTGAATTGGGGTGTCGTGAGTTCAAGTGATGAATCAATTGTGTGTTCAAGCGAGCCAGGTGCTTTTGGAACGAGGTGAGATGCGTCGATGATATAATCGGCAATAATGGTGGCTGTTGATGTGGGTCCGCCACCTGAAAATTGGACTGTGTACATCTTATTTTCAAGGGTAATCGATGTGATTCTGGTTCGAGTAAGAATTTTCGCCCCTTGTTGCGCTGTGTTGAGTGCGAGAAGTTTCGTCATCCATTCACTGCGAAAACCCCACCCAGGTTCATTTGAGTGGGGTCGGAGAAATTCGAGTTGATCTTTTGTCATGTAAGGTTGAAGTTTGTCGAGACTTTGGAGAAAACCAGGTTGACCACATGGCATACCAATTTCAGCATGAACGTCGATAATCGTCACATCATTCGTTTCAGAAAGGTGGTAGGCTGCAATAAGGTTCGCAATCGAACCCCCAATGCAAACGATTCGTTTCATGCTTTCACCTGGACTGTTGGTCGAATATCAAGTGCGAAAACTGGGCATGAAGGGATACAGAGTTCACAATGTGTGCAAGCTTGTTCATCGACAACTGCAAGACGATCGATGAGTGTCAGTACGTTCACTGGGCACAACGCTATGCATGCTGCGCAACCGAAGCATCGGTCTTCGTCAACAACGAAGTGATGGTCTTCTTGTCGCGCCATGATTCTTCCATGTGCGGGAGGTTCAAGTCATCTTCGTAGAGAAGAAATGATTTCTCGTGGAAAATCTAAAAATTGAAAATCTTGCAGCGGTGTAGAAAACCATGCTTCAATCTTCACGACAACAGCATAGAATCTGGATGGAATTTTAGTGGAATGGAAATAGAATTACCTTCTTTTCACCTAAGAACCGAAAGATATCCCTAGACCCCCCTATTTCCTGTGGAGCAACTATACTGAAGATCCGTGAAGGATGTTGTAGAAAGGGATTGTAGAAAACGGAAGTATGCCCCGTAGAATATGGTCGCGACAAGCACATAATACTACCACCACATAATCAATCGAAAAAAACAAGAAACCGATCAGAAATCTCTCCAAAGGAAACGAGGGGGTACGGGTCCAAAACATGCACATCTTCATCATGGGTCGAGCCGACGAAACACTGAGTCCTATGGTCCTATACTCAGCAGGAAGAACCACGTCATATCCAGAGGATTCACCAGAAAAGGGTCTCCGATACCATCCACTTGGTGGTGGCGATGAAGTTGGAAACGTAGGAATAATGTTCGAAAATGAAAAGCAAACCCGTCTTTTACTCGACTACGGCCTTGCACCAACACATCCTCCTCGGTATCCATCTGAAGCTCCAAAAGTCAAAGATGCAGTCATCACCCATTCGCACGTTGATCACTTGGGTATGGCACCATGGCTTTGTTCAAATCATCGAACCCTCCTTCACGGTACAGCGTTAACAGCAGAAATATCAGAAATGATGTGGTATGATTGCCATAAAGTCAGTTCAATCGAAGGATACCCCCTTGCTTGGGATAAGCGTGACATCGATACAGCGATTGATGCCTGGCGAATCCACGATTTTAATGCTCCATGGGACCACGATGATTGGAAACTCACCCTTCGTAAGGCAGGTCACATTCCTGGTGCTGCAATGCTTGATCTCGAAACACCGGATCGCAAGGTATTGATTTCTGGTGATTTTGACACCCGCGATTCACCTCTAACAAGCGGTGCGAAGCCACAAAAAACAGACACATTATTTGTTGAAGGAACCTATGGTGGAAGGGAACATCCAAACATGGATCAAGAAATTCAACGTTTTGTTGAACATGTTCAACGCGTTGTCGATGGTGGCGGAACCGTCCTCATCCCAGCGTTCGCAAACGGTCGAACCCAGGATGTTGTCATGCGCCTTCACAAGCACCTCCCCCACCTCAATGTCCACGTTGACGGAATGGGAAAACGCATCGCTAAGATGCAAATGAACCACCCAGAAACGCTCCGAGATCCCGCCGCACTTCGCTCAGCATGGTCGTGGTGCAAGCGAGTTTCGAGTAAATCCGATCGAAAACGAGCGCTCGAAGCAGATGTGATAGTTTCCACATCAGGCATGCTCCAAGGCGGGCCGTCAATTTGGTATCTGAATCGCCTTCGCCATGATACAAAGAACGCCATTCTCTTCACAGGCTACCAGGCGAAAGCAACCGGTGGACGTCAACTTCAGTCAGAAGGGAAGTTGAAAATTTTCGGCAACGACACCGAAATCCCCCTCGAGTGGGATACATACTCCTTTTCGACCCACGCAGGCCACAAAGAAATCGTCGATTTTGCCTCGGACTGTCAAGCGGAAGAAGTGGTGATCTACCACACAGATCCACACAACGCACGCCCTCCACTTGCGGAAGCACTTGAGAAGAATGGCCACATTGTGCACAACCCAGTCAATGGTGTCTCGGAATACCTCGGTGACGAATTTAGCCGAAGTCGTTGAATACAACGGTGCCAAGGGGAACTCGATCCACATGGCAGGGAAGGCGATTAGAGCACTTTATTGGCGCCTTAACCTTGGTCTTAAGAAAATAAAATCAAAGCGACTTAAGAAGAAACTTGGTCATAATATCAAAGCCATCATCACAAACAGTGAAAACGGCTTATTCGCAGTTGACCCAGAGGACCTCGAAGTCGGCCAAAAGCTACGTTCAGGTGGATTTGGTATCGAAGAAGTGGAACGGTTAAAGAAATTCATCAACAAAAAATCAAAAGTTTTGATTGTTGGAACGCACATTGGTTCGTTAGCAATACCACTTTCAAAACATTGTAAGGAGATCACAGCAATTGAAGCAAATCCGAATACCTTCGAATTACTCGAAATAAATCTTCAACTTAACAACGCTGAAAACATAACACCGCACAACATTTTCGCAAATGACACTCATGAAAAAGTAGAATTTTTACTCAATACAGTCAACTCGGGTGGAAGCAAGAGGAAACCGAAAAAGAGCAATTTCCTCTATGATTATGATAATCCAGAAATTATTGAATTAGAATCTCACAGACTTGACGATTATCTACCGAAGCATGATTACGATCTCATTCTACTGGACATCGAGGGGTCTGAGTACTTTGCAATGAAAGGTATGAACGACATTCTATCGAAGTGTCAAACATTGGTTGTTGAATTCCTACCACATCATCTAAAGAACGTCGCAGACATTGATGTTGAGACATTTCTCTCGGTTTTACCCGATCATTTTACCAAATTTGAATTACCAGATAACAAGCAAGAACACAACATTTCAGAGGCCAAGACAGTTCTACAGAAAATGTATGACTCGAACATCGGCGAGGATGGAATTATATTCACCTCGAATTAGAAATTAATTCTGCGATAACGGCTCACCATGAGAGCAACCACTCTCTCATATGGCGCACGGCTAACTGAAAATGGGGCCACCGGCCACACAGATCTACACCACGCACAGCCGCCGCTCGCGGAAGCACTTGAGAAGAATGGCGACATCGTGCACGCCCCGGTAATGGTGTCTCGGAACACCTCGGTGACGAATTTAGCCGAAGTCATTGAATACAACGACACCAAGGGGAGTCCGATTCACATGGCGGGAAAGGCACCGGCGGGCGGTAAGAAACCAAAAAAGCGCAAGCGTAAGATGCGCCTTTCTTTGAAACAAAAGAAAATGAACACCACTGGCGATTCCTACAAGGATAACCTTGGCTGGTCAACCGATGTCGGACGCACGCTTGGTGAGGCACCTGCTTCAAAGGGCCCGGAAACCCTTCGTGTCCAATGCGACTCTTGCGGTTCGATGCTCAAAATCCCAAAACCAAAGAAATCCCGATACACCGTTACGTGTTCATACCCTGAATGCGGGAATGAAATGAAGTTTGAGTGAGCCCTGGAACGGTTCTCTATGGCTGCAGAAACACTTCTCCTGTGTTTAGCGCTCTTTGTGATCGCAGCGCTGTATGCATCTGTTGGTCATGGTGGCGCTTCAGGCTATCTCGCCCTCCTTTCCCTGTCCACCTTTGCGTCAATGAACAGTTCATGGCTCAAGCAACATGCTTGGGTGCTCAACCTTGTTGTTGCCAGTCTTGCGTTTTACCACTATCAGAAAGCAGGGTTTCACCGGCCGAAGTTATCGTTGATGTTCATTGCAGCAAGCCTCCCCGCAGCCCTCTATGGGGGGACATTGAAAGTCGATGGAGCCGTGTATGACACACTTCTCTCAGCCGCGCTTCTCTTCGCAGCCTACCGTTTAGCAACCTCAACACAACACGAAGAAAGTTCACAACCACACCCACTACCAACCCTTCAAACATCAATTCCTATTGGCGCTTCAATTGGTGTGATCAGTGGAATGATTGGCGTCGGGGGAGGTATCTTCCTGTCGCCTATTCTTGTGCTCAAACGTTGGGCAACCCCAAAAGCAGCAGCAGCTACTGCGGCGCTGTTCATTTGGGTAAATTCAGCAGCAGGCCTCTTTGGCGCACATCTCTCAGGTCAACTTTCTCTGTCCCCTGATCCACTCGCATCATTCGTGATTGCTGTGGCCTGTGGAGGTTACATTGGTTCAAAATTCGGTGCTGAAAAAGCGCCGCAAACAACCGTACGTTGGCTGCTCATCGGGGTCCTTGTCCTCGCTACAGCGAAGCGGGGCATCGATCTCCTTTCATGACCGTGAACCTCAAACAGAGGTAACGGTTGCACAGTCTGTGACCGAGGTGCCCTACTTCATCGACCTCGAGTCGGCCGTTGCTCTTGCAAGCAAGACCCTTCTCTCCGTCGGCGTTGAAGATGCACCGCTTGATGAGGCACACGGACGAATTCTTGCAGAAGACCTCCGTTCAAAGGTGGATGATCCACCGTTTGATAATTCAGCCATGGATGGTTTTGCTTTCATTCACGAAGACAGCCTTCAACCCCCAACCACGCTCAAAATTATCCAGACCATCCAAGCTGGGGAAAGAGAAACCACACAACCCCTCCAACCAGGCCAAGCGTCTCGAATTATGACGGGTGGACCCATGCCTCCTGGTGCAGATTCAATCCTCCCAATCGAGCGTTGTGAAATGAATGAGGCCGGGGGTGAAGTCACACTCACTGAGCAAGGCCGCCCACATTTCATCCGCAAACAGGGTGAAAATCTGAAGCGCGGTGAAGTCACACTGGAAAAGGGAACAACATTGTCGCCCGCCAACGTTGGTCTATGCGCAACCATGGGGTGGCCAACCGTTCCCGTTTTCAAACGCGCCAAGGTTGCAATTCTTTCAACGGGTGATGAATTAAAACTTCCAGGCGAGCCACTTGAAGCCCACGAAATCTACGAATCAAACTCCTTTGGCTTGGCGGGACTTGTCCGATGGATGGGCCATGAAGCCATCCGTTACCCATCCGTGAACGATTCAATGGATGCCCTTCGCTCAAGCCTCAATGCGGCAGCAAAGGAATGCGATCTCATCTTGACATCCGGCGGTGTTTCAATGGGGGAATGGGACTACGTTCGAAAAATCATGGAAGAGGAAGGCGATGTTCATTTCTGGCGCGTCAAAATCCGCCCAGGCTCACCACCTCTCTTTGGTACATGGAATGGAACACCGATTTTCGGTCTACCGGGGAACCCAGCCAGCAGCCATGTCGTGTTTCGAATCCTTGTCGCCCCCTACCTCCGAGCATCCATGCATGGAGGTGGCCCGAAAGAACACCACCTCATGGTCGAACTCGGTGAAGACATCAAAGGCGACGCAAAGTGCCTCGCGCTCCGAAGAATTTCGGTCGATACGAGTGGCGACCACCCCATCGCCTATTCAACAGGCCATCAAGGGTCGGGGAACCTCGGCGGCGTCGCCCGAGCGGATGGCTTAACCCTCCTTTCACCAGGGCAACCCTCAAACAAAGGCGACTGGTGTCGAGCAATGTTCCTGTGAGTGAGTGCAATGGAGTCAACACCAAACGAAGAGATCGACCTCATTGACGGCGTTGCAGCCATGTTTCCAGAAACGACCCGAGCGAAGATCCGAAAAATGCTGACAGAGGGGCGGGTTCTGGTCGATGGTGTGGTGAGGCATCGAGCGAAACACACGGTCGAAGCACGTCAAACCATCGAAGTCACCGATCGAGCGAAAGGAAAGGAAGCGGCCCCGCCCCCAGCTTCAACCAAAAAGAAGCACAAACTGAAAATTCTCTACGAGGATGAAGCCATCATTGTCGTCGACAAGCCAGCAGGTTTGCTTTCAGTAGCAACAAACAAACTCGAAGATGACACACTCCACGCCCGGTGTGTGAATTATGTTCGGCTTGGTGATGAGCGCGCTTGGGTTCACATCGTTCACCGGTTGGATCGAGAAACATCAGGTGTGATGGTTTTTGCCCGCCATGAGCACCACAAAACGTACCTCCAATCACAATTCGCAAACCGCGAAGTCCATCGCACATACCACGCCCTCGTCGAAGGCACACCACAGCACCACAGCGGGACTGAACGAGCATGGTTGGTCGAAGATCGAAACCTTCGGGTCAAGAAAGTCAAAGCATCGTTCAAAGGAGCGAAAGAAGCCATCACCCATTGGACGGTGGAAGACGCAGATGACGAAGTCTCACTGATTCACATCACCATTGAAACGGGAAGGCGACACCAAATCCGCATGGCGATGAAGGCGCTTGATTGCCCGGTCGTAGGCGACGAACTCCACGGTGCTGAAACGAATCCATTGAGCCGGATTGCATTGCATGCATCAGCCCTTGAATTCCTCCATCCCGACAACGATGACCCGGTTCGTTTCGAAGCGCGGGTCCCGTTTATGGCAAGGTGAACCTCAATCCACCCATACATGCATTCTTGAACCGTTGGCGCGCCCGTGGAGATGATACCATGAGTGGCAAAGCGGGTGACCATGGTTGGATTGAAGTCCGAGGGGCGCGAACCCACAACCTTCAGGACATTTCCGTCAAGCTTCCAAGAGGTCAATTTGTCGTCATATCTGGCGTGTCAGGTTCAGGCAAATCCAGCCTTGCTTTCGACACGCTTTACGCCGAGGGCCAGCGAAGGTATGTCGAGAGCCTCTCCTCATACGCCCGTCAGTTTATCGGTCAGATGAAAAAGGCCGACTGCGATGGAATCGAAGGCCTTTCTCCTGCAATTTCCATCGATCAGAAACAAGGCTCTCACAACCCAAGGTCAACCGTCGCCACCGTCACAGAAATCCAAGATTACCTCCGGTTGTTATGGGCACGAATCGGAATTCCACACTGCCCCACGTGTGGGCGAGAGGTGGCAAGGCGCACCGTTCAGGAAATTGTCGATGATGTATTGTGGCACATGGAAGGGCACGCAATTGCCATATGGGCGCCGGCAGTCCGCGCACGGAAAGGCACACACGTCGATTTGTTTCGCCAACTCGTCGAGCAAGGTTTCCTCAACGGAAAAGTTAACGGGCATGAAGTCGAATTTGAATCGCCGCCTGAACTTGACAAGAATTTCCGACACGACATCGATGTTCGAATTGACCGACTCCGTTGCACAAGGGACCGACGTCAGCGCCTCACCGAAGCCGTCGAAAGCTCACTTCGACTCGGTGGCGGCGCTACTGCAATCGAAAGCCTCGAGGGGCCGGCAGAAGACGTCGAACTTTCAGAAGGCACCAAAGCAAGAATCACCCAAGTCGGTGAAACGATTGCTTGGTCCGAAGACTTCGCCTGTCCAGAACACGGGGCGTTCATGCCAGAACTTTCCCCTCGGGTCTTTTCGTTCAACTCACCACTCGGTGCTTGCGGCTCGTGCCAAGGCCTTGGCGTCCAACGTCAATTCAACATCGACCTCATCATTGATGGCACCCTCACCATCAGCAATGGTTGCGTACGACCTTGGCGCCAATCGATGTCACCATCGTGGTACAGAAGGCTCATGGAACAAGTTTGTGAACACTACAGAATTCCAAAGAACACACCATTTGAGATGCTGGATGACGACGACCGAGACATCCTTCTCAACGGCTCAGGCTCAACCGTGATTAACTTCCACTTCGAATCTGATAACGGCTCAGTCTACAAGGTGAACCGAACACGCGAAGGCATCAGCGCGCGA
>ERZ1046876.2844-NODE-2844-length-10236-cov-4.918377_pt1 | contig 10236 bp, 11 predicted proteins | sample MGYA00383094_ERZ1046876 | MGnify/ENA primary metagenome ERZ1046876 (study PRJEB29581, sample SAMEA5548364) | metagenome | biome: marine; feature: coastal; material: water | depth 50 m | study: Short-term variability in the microbial, nano- and picoplankton... | reverse complement strand
CGCCAAAGGCGGACCACCTTGACAATTCTATCAAAAAATGATATAAATCTATGTTATAGTAAACATAATTACATATAAATTTTTATAAAATTTTACATAAATCATATGGGTACAATACTATCAATAGTTGCTATCGTATTTTGTTTTTCTCTTTACGAAAAAATTAAAATGTTAGAAAAAAACATTAATGACTTACAGCGTAAACAACGAAATACTCATGTTGCATCAGATGCGCATAAACATACTCATAAACCAGCACACGCACATCAAACACATGAGCATGTGGTAAAAAACCCTATTACTCATAAACAACCAGAACCCTTTGTTGCTAGTGCTGTTAGTCATGATGACAACCCTTCACCATTTATCACTTGGGTAACAACAGACTGGCCAATGAAGCTTGGTGCCTTTTTACTTTTACTAGGATTTGGATGGCTTACAAGTTATGCATTTATGAACAACTGGATCGGCCCTGTTGGTAGAATTACTCTTAGTCTTATTACTGGAGCATTGATTTTAGTAGGTGGAACAGTAAGAATGAAAGACTATCGTAATCAAGGAAGCGTACTCGTAACCCTAGGTGCGTCGATTACTCTTTTAACTATATTTGCCGCTCGTAGCATCTATGGCTTTTTTACCCCAACCATTGCCCTATCAATCATGTCACTTGTGATCATCTTTGTTTCTGCAATTAGTGTAAAAAATAAAAATCTACCACTCGCTATACTTAGTTTATTAATAGGTGGAATTGCTCCGCTATTATCAGTGACACCTGAGTTAAAAATGCCATGGTTGTTTTCTTATCTATTTTTACTCTGTGGAGGATACCTTTGGGTAACAGCAGTAACAAACTGGAGAATGCTAACTACGATTGCTCTTGGTATTGTTTCAGTATATAACCTACCATTTATATTTGGTGGAGTTACTAGTGTTTCAGTAGCACTTGTATTTGCATTTCTTTTTGCAGCACTCTTTTATGTTGCAAACCTTGCATCAATGATTTATACAAAAAAAGCAACAGCATCAGATCTTATGACAGCAGGTCTTAATGGTCTATTACTCTTACTGTGGATTGGTTCTACCGCACCAGAACAATGGCAAAGTTTATTAACTGCAGGTACTACCCTACTCTTTGTCTTAGGAGCATTTCTTACACACCAACTAGTAAAATTAAAAGAACCAATGTATCTCTACACTGGTATTGCTATTGTATTTTTAGCAGCAGCAACAGCATTTGAACTATCTGGTTCTGCTCTAGTAATCGCTTATACAATACAAGCAAGTATCATTGCTGCAACAGCAACATATCTATTTAAACGCCCATTACTTGGTCAATTACTTAGTGGTCTATTAATAGTACCAATGTTACTTTCAGCGCAAAGTATTGCTTCTCATAAATGGGCTACTAGCATATTACATGCTGACTTTTTTGTACTATTTATATTATCATTTGTACTACTTGGGCTTGGTACAGCATTCTACCTATACAAACAATTTGATACACATGCTAAAGCATTACCCGAAGCAACAGCTATCTTATTTGCAGGTGGAACGTTTTTTAGCTTTACTCTAATTTGGTTAACCTTACACACAGCAATTACAAATAGTGATACTGCCGTTATGACATCACTTGTTATATATACCGTAATTAGTCTCTATTTTTACTTGTCAGGTAAATTAACTGACAACAGAGCGTTTCGTATCGCAGGGGCAATAATACTTGGTCTAGTAACACTGAGACTACTTAGTGTTGATATTTGGCAAATGGCAATCGCAGGTAAAATTATTACATTCTTTATCATCGGAACATTACTGATAGGAACTTCATTTATTGGTAACAAAAAAAATTAACAAATATGAAAAAAATCTTTTTTACTTTACTGATTGCAATAATGCTCTTACCGAGTACTTTATTTGCAGCTACTGATCATGATCAATTAAAAGCTTTTAAATCAGTTAGTTCTCTTACTGATCTTGACCTACAAATACCTACTGTTATAGAGGTACCTTTTTCTACTATCTCAACGCAGCAACATGACTTTGCTATTTTAGAAGTTGAAACAGATTCATTTCAACCGTACTCTTTTTATGACGTACAAAAAGATATTCCAACACAAATAACTACTATTGATAGCATAGAAACTAAAGACATTACAAAAGCAGTAACTGACAATGATCATAAAACATTTCAAACCTACCCACTACCAGTAAATAACAAAGGTGTTGCTGTTATTACTGTTAATGCAACTGATCAAATTTCATCATCATTTTTGAGTATTACTCTTGATAAACATGTTGCCTTACCTACTTCTATAGAGATTAAAACAATACAAAACAATCAAGAAACTATTGTTTTAGCTAAAAGTAAATTACCAGGAACGCTGATTAGGTTTCCTAAAACAACTGCTGATAAATGGGTTATTACTCTAACCTATGCACAACCATTACGAGTTGCTGAGTTACAATTACATCAAAATGATATTACTCAATTAACTCAAGGGCTTAGATTTTTAGCTAGACCTGACATGTCATATAATATCTTTTTTAATGCTGATAGAATTACTGATATTACAACAGGAGAATCAGCAAATCTAAATAATCAAAAAGATATAGTTAAGGTAGATAATAGTGAGATACAAAAAAATTCTTTATATACTCCGGCTGATGTTGATGACGATACAATTAATGATAAAAATGACAATTGTGTAACAGTAGCTAACACTGATCAAGCTGATATTAACAAAAACAACATTGGTGATGCCTGTGAAGATTTTGATCGTGATACAGTAATAAATAGTAAAGATAATTGTCCTGATCACCCAAATACTCATCAAAAAGATATCGATGCCGATGGTATAGGTGATGTTTGTGATAAACAAGAAAGTAGAATTACAGAAAGTAATCCATGGCTTCCTTGGGTTGGTATTGGTTTTGTTGCTGTTATCGTAGCTGGTTTATTTGCAATAAGTTTTATTAAAGAATAAAACCATAGTAACTTTACTTACTCACATAACTGTAGATTACTATATACATACTATTGACAAGGTATATATTATCTGGTACAATCTCCCCACTAGTAAATATATACATATGTCACAAGATAATCTAATCAAACTTCAATCTGAAGGAACTGAAGATGGTACAGGTAAAGGCCACATCATCTTTTCAAAGAAAAACAAAAAGAAACTTAGAGATCGTTTACGATTAAAAAAGTTTAATCCTATCGCAAAAATCCACACTTGGTACAAAGAAACTAAGTAAAAAAAATCCACTAATTATAGTGGTTTTTTTTTATCCACATAAAAATATTGACGAGAGAACAAATGTTCTCTAAAATAGATACATAGACACACAAATAAAAAAATATATGACCTCAAATTTATATACAACGCGTAAAAATGCGCTCATAAAATATTATAGAGAAAATCATCAACTCCCCACTTATGATGAACTCGCCGAACTCTTTAATGTTAAGTCAAAAGGTTCAATCCATAAATATATTCAAAAATTTATCGATGAAGGTATTTTAAATAAAAGTGTAAGTGGAAAGCTCATTCCAACAACAAAACTTTACGGCCTACGCGTTCTCGGAACGGTGCAGGCCGGGTTTCCTACTACAGCAGAACAAGAACTATCGGACACCATGAGTTTAGACCAATTTCTAATACAAAACCCAGAAGCAAGTTACCTACTAGAGGTAAGTGGAGATTCTATGATTGGAGCTGGTATTGTAGAAGGAGACATGGTTATTGTAGATAGAAGTAGACAACCTAAAAATGGTGACATCATTGTAGCCTCTGTAGATAATGATTGGACAATGAAATACTATATAAAAGAAGGCTCAAAAATCATCCTTAGACCAGCAAACAAACGATTTACTGATATTATTCCAGATCAAGAACTTCAGATCGCAGGAGTCGTTACAAGCGTAATAAGAAAATACTAATAAACCTAATACAAGATATTGACACTCCCCCGTCTATTATTTTGTGTACCTAAAATTTAACTCACTAATCTACTAATCTCCCCACTAAACTTTATAGACAGCTATACAGTTTGACCACATATAATTTAAATATTCCTCGATAACTAGTAGTCCCCGCTACGTTTATAGTCTTCGTGGTTTTTTAATCCCCAATTTTATGATATGGAATGACAAAACTCGCGTAATAGCCCACATTGATGCTGATGCATTTTTTGCAAGCTGCGAACAAGCACTTAGACCACAGTACAAAAACAAACCAATTGTAATAGGACGAGAGCGAGGTATCGCTGTCGCAGTAAGTTACGAAGCTAAAGCAAAAGGAGTTGTACGAGGCATGACAATACAACAAATCAAGCGTGTATCACCAGAGACAGTAGTAGTTCCATCTGATCACGAAACATATAGTCTTTTTTCTAAAAGAATGTTTTCTATAATAAAAAGATATACAGAATCAGTAGAAGAATATGGTATAGATGAAGCATTTATTGATCTAACAGACATGAGAAAACCAATGGGTGTAAGTCACTCAAGAATGGCATATAACATAAAAAAAGAAATAGAAAAAAAGTTAGGTATAACAGTATCTATTGGTATAGCACCAACAAAAGTACTAGCAAAAGCAGCCTCAAATTGGAATAAACCCGATGGTTTCTGTCATATTACACAATCAAGAAAATATGAGTATCTAAAAAAATTATCTATAGAAAACATCTGGGGTGTGGGTAAAAATACCGCGGCATATATGCACCAACTAGGCATTTTTACTGCATATCAATTTGCTAATAAATCAGTAGGTTTTATAGAAGCTCACTTTACAAGACCTCACCAAAGCATCTGGAGAGAACTCAACGGTGATTCTATCTATGCAATTAAAACAGAAGAAAAAACTCATTACGCAACAATATCTAAAAGTAGAACATTTGCAGCAACAACACAAAAAGATCTTATATTTTCTGAACTAGTTAAAAATTTAGAAAATGCATGTATAAAAGCTCGAACATATAAACTCTCTGCAAAAAAATTAGTTGTAATGTTAAAAACACAAAAATTTGAAATTGCAGCAATTGATGTATGTTTATCTCGCGCGTCTGCATACCCTAGTGAAATTGTTACTGTAGCAAGAGTACTATTTGATCAACTCTATAAACCAGGAACATTATATAGAACTACAGGTGTAACCCTCGGTAGTCTTAACGAAGATAACAGTATACAAGCAACATTATTTGAAGAACCAATTAAACTTACAAAGATGAAAGAAATTTATGCAACAGTAGATAAACTATCAACAAAATTTGGAAGACATACAGTACATCTTGGTGTAAGTAATGCAGCTCATAAATTACAAAAAAGAAATTATGTTAAATCAAACAAAAAATTTAATATACCAATGCTTGCATAAATAATACATTATGAAAAAACATACACTAATACCAGCAGCTTATTTAATTTTAAGAAAAGAAGATAAAGTACTTTTATTAAAAAGAAAAAACACTGGTTACGAAGATGGAAACTTTAATCTAATAGCTGGTCATGTGAAAAGAGGTGAACCTTTTACTGATACAGTAATAAGAGAAGCCTACGAGGAAGGAGGGATAAACATATATAAAAAAGATATTACACCCTACTTTATTACACACCATAAAGCAAAAGATAAATCAGAAAGAATTAATATATTTTTTACCTGTTCTAAATGGAAAGGAACAATCAAAAATATGGAACCAGAAAAATGTGACAAGCTACAATGGTTCTCTACAAAATCACTCCCAAAAAACACAACTCCCTTTATAAAAGAAATATTAAAAAAAGAGTTAAATCATTTTTTTATAGAATACGGATGGGAATAAATATATACAAACAAAAAAACAATAAGGTCTTTATAACCTTTTAATAAAAAACAAAACCACCGTTAGTAATATCGGTGGTTTTATATAATTTGTTTCTCTTTCAAAGTTCTGCTATTATTGAGTTAAATACTAATAGCTTAACTAATCTATTAACCTCTTAACCCGTTATATATATGATTTTTGAAACATTAGAACATAAGTAATTAAGTATAACTAGTGACCTATTACTTATACTTATTTTATCTTATATGACATTAAAACAAAAAGATTCACAAATAGCAGAACTTATTTCAAAAGAAGTTGATCGTCAAGCAACAGGGTTAGAAATGATTCCTTCAGAAAACCATACATCATCTGCAGTACTAGAAGCACTTGGTTCAAGACTAAATGACAAATACTCAGAAGGATACCCAGGAATGCGTTATTACGGCGGGTGTGAATTTGTAGATCAAGTAGAAAACATTGCTCGTGACAGAGCCAAAGAATTATTTGGAGCAACATATGCTAATGTTCAACCTCATTCTGGTTCTCCGGCTAATTTAGCTGTATATTTTGCACTACTAAATCAAGGTGACACCGTAATGGGACTTAAACTTTTTCATGGTGGTCACATGACACATGGACTTAAAGTAAACTTCTCAGGAACACTTTATAACAGTGTTCAATATGGTTGTAAAAAAGATGGTTTTATTGACATCGACCAAATGTGGAAGGTAGCTAAAGAAAACCAACCAAAATTAATCATTGGTGGTGGTAGTGCTTACCCACAAATATACGAATGGGAAAAATACAAAGAAGTAGCTGACAGTGTTGGTGCGTACTTTTTAGCTGACATGAGTCATGTCGCTGGTCTTGTTGCAGGTGGCATGCACCCTAACCCAGTAGGTATTGCTGATGTAGTAACAACAACAACACACAAAACACTTCGTGGGCCACGTGGAGCAATTATTTTGGCTAACGGAAATCCTTCTACACCTCTTAAAAAAGTAGAACGATCAAAAGAAAATATACCAACCCTAATTGATAGATCAGTAATACCTGGTCTACAAGGTGGGCCACACAACCATCAAACAGCAGCAATAGCAGTAGCATTAAAAGAAGCAATGCAACCAGAGTTTACTGTATATGCAAAACAAGTTGTAGCAAATGCAAAAGCATTAGCTCAAGCACTTCTATCAAAAAATTACACATTAGTAACAGGTGGAACGGCTACTCATTTATTATTAGTTGATCTAACAAATAAACAAATCAGTGGAGCTCAAGCAGAACAAGCATTAGGAAAAGCAGGTATTACAGTAAATAAAAATACTATTCCTTATGATCCTAGAAAACCATTTGATCCATCAGGAATTCGTCTTGGAACACCAGCATTAACAACTCGTGGCATGAAAGAACCTGAAATGCTTATTATTGCAGAATTAATGGATCGAGCATTATCTAATATTGATAATGATATAATGCTTACAGAGATACATAAAGAAATAAATACACTATCTAAACAATTCCCTCTTCCTCTATAATTATGAAAAAAACTGTTTCAGAAAAAGAATTATTTGAAGTTGCACATGAATTTGGAAAAACACTCACAGGTGGTGATGTTATTTTATTGTCAGGTAATTTAGGTGTTGGTAAAACTACTTTTACTCAAGGTGTTGCTAAAGCACTTGGTATTACACAAGATGTTACAAGCCCAACATTTACAATAATGCAACAATATATTATTAATGATCACGATACAGCGACTGATCTTATACATATCGACACCTATAGAGTTCAAGAAGAAATGGATTTAATTAATATTGGAGCTCAAGATTATATTGGAAATAACAATATGATTACTATTATAGAATGGCCCGATAAATTAAAAGAACTTATAGAAAATACGCAATTAAAAAAAGTGGAAATTCTCCACACAAAAAATCCTGAACGTCGTATTGTTAAAATATTTTAATTTTTCTTCTTTCTTTTTTTACTTTTAAACTTCTTTTTAAACACCTTGATTTCAGGGTGTTTTTCTTTTCCATACCAAATTTGATATAACTTTAAAGAAAACCATTCTAGAAATTTAGAAATATTTCCTCTTTTTTCCCAACGTTTTGCATCAAATTTTTTAGCTCCATGTATCCAACTATTAAGTGTAGTCACTAAACTTTTAACAGTTTTTTTATCATTAATTTTAATATTTGCTTCGTAATTATCATAAAAACTAGAAGGTTCAAAATTTGAACTTCCTACCATTGCCCAAGCATTATCTACAATAACACCTTTACCATGCATCATTGTTTTTGACATATGAATTTTTATACCAATACTATCAAGTAATGATAAAAAGCCATAAGCTACATATGTAGCAATTCTAATATCGCTTCTAAATGGAATTAATATATCTACTTTTATTCCCCTCTTCCTTGCCTTCCATAAAGCATATAATAATTTTTTATCAGGAAAGTAATAAGGTGTAAAAATAACCACTCTCTTTTTTGCCTCTTTAAGTGCTTTTAAATGTGTGCGTTTTGCACCTGAGTGACCATTTTTTCTTTTTTCATCATAAATAAATTTAATGATAGGAGAAGAAAATCTTTTCTTTTTTTGTTTAAGTAACTTTTTTACATTTGATTTTTTACCACCAGAAATAATATACATCTTTGCAAATGCACGAAGTAATGAATGCACTGGTGTTCCTTGAATTTCAACATGAAAATCTAACCAATCTTTCATTCTTTTTTCTATATTTACTCCACCAATGAAACCTATTTTTTCATCAATAACTAATATTTTTCTATGAGTTCTTGTAAAAATTCTTTTTAAAATACCACGATATAATTTTTTTCTTTCATTAAAAAATAATATTTCTACACCAGCATCTTTTAAGTCTTCTATTGTTTGGCTAGAAATATTAAACCAACTACCAAGTCCATCAAAAATAAGTTTAACATCAACTCCTTCTCTACTCTTTTTTTTGAGAATGTCTACAAATACTTTTCCTTCTGCATCATCAACAAAAATATACTGTTCCCAATAAATAGAATGCTCTGCTTTTTTTATACGTTTAAGCATAGCAGACCACGCTTCTTGCGAGGTTTTATACACAAAAAATTGTGGTCTACTTTTTTTCATATTAGGCGTGTATAACGGTTCCCATAAATTGAGTACCTGATAAGGCGTTAGCGACAGTTAAAAGATTAGTTCCACATAAGATTGAAACTTTTAATTTCATTTCAGAAGCAAGCTTTGAAGCAATAGGATCAAACGGAGCACTTAAACCAGGATCCCATTCTTCACCAACGATTTTTTGAAATTCGTTCCATTTAATATCTGTGATTTTTTTAGCATCATCAAATTGATTAGGATCTTTATCGTACACAAAATCAATATTTGAAAGATTAAACACTTCTTTTGCATTATATGTTTGAGCAAATAACACAGCATCTTTATCAGTAGAACAACCAGGTTTCCAACCAGCGGCAATAATAAGCGATTTATCTGTATCAACTTTTTGTGTTGGGTCAGTTACAACTTCGCTATATGCAATATCTTTAAATAAAAAACGCACAAACTGTGCATTATAAATAGTAGTATGAATTCCAATCCAATCTAAATCTTGGTTTGATAGATCAACAACAGACTTAGCTGCTTGTTGGTAGTTTCGACATGTTGCTCCTCCTCCAATTACAATAATAAATCTTTCACCATTTTCAATTCTATCAACAATCATCTTTCTAAAATTTTTGAGAAATTCAGTATTAAAACCATCTTTAGGAATAATAATTGATCCTCCAACTGAAAGTACTTTCCAATCTTTTTTCATAATTATTTATTTTTTTTAATCTTTTTTTCTTGTGTTAAATCACTTATAAGCCATGTTGCTACACTATATAACAATGCACCAACAATTGCTGTCCAAAGGCTATGAACTTCAAAACCTTTAACAAAACTACTTACAAACCAAAACATAAATCCATTTACAACAAAGGTAAATAATCCTAAGGTAATGACATTAAGTGGTAATGTAAAAAATAATGCTACTGGTCTTATAAAGACATTAACTAATCCTAAAAACAAAACAGTCGCAAGTGCTGAGTAATAGCTTGTTAACGCTACACCAGGGTACAAATATGCGATAAGAAATAATACTGCTGCATTGATCACCCACTGTAAAATCATATGACATTAAACTGTTAAATTGATAAACTGCTAAATTGCTAAAATCAATTAACAATTAACGATTAGTAACTAACAAACTAATTAACTTTCATTAGCTATGATTTTTTTTACATTTCATTAAAGAAAATATAAATGCAAAAATTTTTAGCTAAACACTAAATTTCAATTACTTACACCAAAGGACACAACAGTCGCTGGGTAAAATAATTAGTGGTCAATATTTATTGTTAATCGTTAATCGCT
>ERZ1046876.2843-NODE-2843-length-10239-cov-3.983798_pt1 | contig 10239 bp, 10 predicted proteins | sample MGYA00383094_ERZ1046876 | MGnify/ENA primary metagenome ERZ1046876 (study PRJEB29581, sample SAMEA5548364) | metagenome | biome: marine; feature: coastal; material: water | depth 50 m | study: Short-term variability in the microbial, nano- and picoplankton... | reverse complement strand
CAAGAAAATCCTTTGTTAGCCCAATACTACTAAACCATGACATTCTGGTATCAATCCATTCTCTGTGATATTTGGGCCATGCATCCTCGTCAGGGGGAATGAAATATTCAATCTCCATTTGTTCGAATTCTCTGGACCTAAAAATAAAGTTTCGTGGAGTTATTTCATTTCGAAAAGCTTTTCCAATTTGAGCGATACCAAATGGAACCTTAACTCGACCAGTATCCACTATATTTTTGAAGTTTGCAAAAATCCCTTGAGCAGTCTCGGGACGTAGATAGGCTACAGACGATGCATCACGTAGAGCTCCTACATTGGTTTCAAACATCATGTTAAAATCCCGAGGCTCTGTTAAGGACCCAACAGTTCCAGTTGCCGGTGAAGGAACTAAACTTTGCTCTTCAGATGAAAGTTCGTCAAACGGACGAAGTTCAATTGCTTCAAGAGTACCCTGCCTTGATGCCTTTCGCTTCATAGACTCTGCCTTTTTTTCAGCATCATCCTGCATGCAAACAGACTCAAGCAGACAAACCCATCCCAAGGATTGTCCATCAACGCGGACATCTCCTGCGAACAGTTGATCTGCCCGATAACGCATCTTGGACTCTCTACAGTCAACCATGGGATCAGAGAACCCATCAACATGTCCGGATGCTTGCCAAACTTTTGGGTTCATTATAATGCCTGAATCTAAGCCGACCATATCGTCTCTTCTACGAACCATATCTTCCCACCAGGCGTCTTTGATATTTCGGCGTAATTCCACACCGAGGGGACCGTAGTCAAAAAAACCATTGATTCCACCATAAATTTCTGAAGATTGAAATACAAACCCTCTGCGTTTGCAAAGAGATACAATTTCTTCGATTAAGCTAGTTCCATTTGCCATGTCCATTTATTTAATACAAACAATCAGATCATTCGACAACTAATAATTGGGATTCACAAAGACATGAATTGTAAGTTGACTTGTACTGTGTTGAATAATTGTATTTATAAATGCATAAGCGTAGACATTCTCATATGAAAATTTTTCTTTTTACCTTACTTTTTACATCATGTTTTTTTACATCTGGATGTAAAATTTTTCCAGGCTTCAAAAAGTATATTTCATCGGACATAAATGTGGCGGGTGCACTGACGCACACTCCTAACTCTTTTTCTCCTGTTGAGGCTGGTACTATTCGCCTTCAATCCGAAGAAGTTTGGTACCGTCGTGATTTCAGTGGCAACAAAACAACTTTCCTTTGGGGGCTATTTACATTTACTGATTATTAAATTTTCACAGGCTAATTAAATTCTAAACAATAATTAGAATAATTCCATTTAAGGCTTGATAGAATAGCTGTGGTCAATAGGATATTTATTCCTATGTCATCGCTACTGAGTACCAAAGATCAAAAATTGCTTTCTGCCGCCTTGCTGAAAAAGGGTCTTCGTTCGACAAAGCAAAGGGCCAGTGTCTTTAGCTCAATTCTTAACAAAAAAGATCACCCAACTGCTGATGATATCCTTTTAAGAGTTCGCAAAATCCTACCCACAATATCACTTGCCACTGTTTATAATTGCCTTGAGACATTAGTTGATTGTGGACTTGTCAGGCAAGTCCACTTTGACCGATCTTCCACTCGATTCTGCCCCAACCTTTCCCCTCATGCTCACTTCAAATGCAGTGATTCAGGCAAAATCTATGACCTTTCACTTGACGATGAATCTGTTAAAAGCCTTCAAAAAATACTTCCTCAAGGTTTCAAGGCACTCAACTTCGAACTCTCCTTTTCGGGTTCAGTTAACCATAATCTACACTAATTCTAATATTCGGGCACATACTTTATGAGTTCTCTTAAAATTGAAAATCTCTCTGCATCAGTTGGAGATGAAAATATTCTCAATAACTTAAATTTCAACCTGCCCAAAGGCGAAGTTCATGCGATAATGGGACCAAATGGAAGTGGTAAAAGTACATTATCTAAGGTATTAGCCGGACATCCAGATTATAAAATTTCGGAAGGTAGTGCCCAATTGAATGATACTGAGTTACTCGGTTTAACTCCTGATGAAATATCACGTCTTGGCCTATTTCTAGCTTTTCAGTACCCGATTGAGGTGCCAGGAGTAAGTATCGCAAATTTCATTCGAGCGGCCCTTCAGTCCAGATTACCAGAAGGGGAAAATTTCAAAGCAGTTGATTTCTACAAAGAATTATATCAAAAGATGGATGAACTAAAGATGGATCGTGCATTTACCTCTAGATCCATGAATGAAGGTTTTTCGGGAGGAGAAAAGAAAAGATGTGAGATTCTCCAAATGTCGATGCTTAATCCAAAGTACTGTATATTAGACGAAACTGATAGTGGACTTGATATTGATGCACTTAGAATCGTTTCAGAAGGGGTAAACCGGATGAGGGGGAGCAATCGGGGAATTCTTGTAATTACTCACTATCAGAGACTTCTTGACTATATAGTCCCAGATAAAGTCCATGTAATGTGGGAAGGCCGAATAGTTCGCACAGGAAACAAGGAATTGGCACTCGAACTCGAGGAAAAAGGTTATGACTGGATCAAAGAGGAAGTTGCAACAGCTTAACTTTTAAAGAATTTAATTATGATACAACCATCTAACATAGAAGTTGACAGAGAAAAAGGTAATTTCCATTACCCTACTTCCAAATACGCTTTTGATGCGGGTGTAGGTCTGTCGGATGATGTAATTAAATACATTTCTGATGTCAAAAAAGAACAGGATTGGATTTTGGATTTTAGATTAAAGGCACATTCCATATTTCAAAAAAAGCCAATGCCAACCCATTGGGCTTCCAAAGACTTACACAATATTGATTTTGATGTAATTAGATACTACCTAGCTCAAGGACAGCAACCAAGCAGAACATGGGATGAGGTACCAGAGGATATCAAAAATACATTCGAAAGGCTCGGAATACCTGAACAAGAAAGAAAGTTTCTTGCTGGAGTCGAGGCTCAGTTTGATAGCGAAGCAGCGTATTCCCGGATGAAAGAAGATTTAGAAAAAGAAGGAGTTATCTTTGTTGGTTCTACAGAAGGACTAAGGGATTATCCTGAAATTTTCAAAAAGTGGTTTGGCAAAGTTATCCCAAGCTCGGATAATAAATTTTCAGCCTTGAACAGTGCTGTTTTTAGCGGTGGGAGTTTCATTTATGTCCCCCCAGGTGTAAAACTGGCACAACCCCTTCAAGCATATTTTCGAATAAATGCAGAAAACTTTGGTCAATTTGAAAGAACACTAATTATAGCCGATGAAGGTTCTGAAATAACTTACATGGAGGGTTGTACCGCACCAAAATTTGAAACTTCTACTTTGCATAGTGCCGTAGTTGAACTTGTCGCCCTTAAAGGAGCTAAAATTCAATACATAACTGTACAAAACTGGTCTAATAATGTATTCAATCTCGTGACCAAAAGAGCAATGGCAGAAGAGGAAGCAGAAGTTAGATGGATTGATTGCAATATTGGTTCCCGGTTAACGATGAAATACCCCGGAGTTGTTCTCCGCGGAAGAAAAGCGAGGGGAGAAGTATTATCAATCGCCCTTGCAAATGATGGTCAGCACCAAGACACTGGAGCAAAAATGGTTCATGCAGCAAGTGAAACATCAAGTAATGTGATTGCAAAATCGGTTTCAATTGGACATGGTAGATCCTCGTACCGTGGGTTGGTTCAAATTCCAGGTCACTTAAAGTATTGTAAAAATAATACTGAGTGCGATGCACTACTAATCAACAATGATAGCCAAACGGACACCTATCCTGCAATTTCTATCCAAGGGGATGACAACTCTGTGCAACATGAGGCAAGTGTTTCCAAGGTCAGTGCCGAGCAAATTTTTTACATGCAACAACGGGGACTAAATCAATCCGAAGCAATGAGCCTATATGTGAATGGATTTGTAAACGATCTAATTCGAGAATTCCCTATGGAATATAGCGTAGAATTAAAAAGATTAATTGATTTGGAAATGGAAGGTTCGGTAGGATAATTAAACCACTTGCGATGAACTCAATCATTCCTTCAGATTTAAAATTGAACGCACAATTCACATCTCCAAAATTTTTCAATTCCTTCTTAAACAAAAGATCTTTTGAACCGGGGTGGTTAGTTGATCTAAGAAAAGACGCTTGGAATAAATTCAAAAAATTACCCGAAAATAAAACTAAAGATGAACGATGGCGTTTTTCACCCCGTTCTAGATTAGGTCATTCAAAATTCGGTTTAATGGCAAAATCCAAAAATAAATTAACGCTCAATAATGAGTTTTCCGAAGAACTTTATTTCGAAACTCTTGAGCATACTATTTTAAATAACCCAGATTTGCTTAAGGATTTTCAAAGTCTTACTGGTCCCGATTTGGGTTCTGAAGAAACATTCCTCCTGTGTCGTTGCTTATCAGAATCTGGTTTTGTATTAAAAACGGAGAAAGGAGTAAAAGCCCAAAATTCTCTTATCTGTAATCACATTGCGCCAAGTAATAATGAGTCACTCTTTCAGACGAATGTACTATTTATTGAACCATTTTCCGAACTTACCATTATCGAGTATTTTGATTCAAATGATAAAATATCACCGGGCATGTTATCGAATTTGAATCATATAATTCTGAATGAAGGTGCTAAATTAAATCGAGTACTCATTCAAAGATTAAACAATAATTCAACCTTCAAGCATCTTGAAAAAATTGAACTCCAAAAAGATGCACAATTTAATAGTATTTCACTTCATTTAGGCAGCCGACAGAGTCGTGTTGAATCTAGTGGGGTTATTTTAGGTAATGGTGCTGATTTCAATAATTTCTCACTCAGTCTTGGACATAATGAGCAATTATTTGACCAGCGTACAATCCAACACCACATTGCACCCAACGGAAGAAGTAATTTACTCTTCAAAAATGCATTATTAGACAAGTCAAAATCAGTATTTTCAGGTCTAATTAAAGTAGAACCAGGTGCTCAAAACACTGACTCATTTCAAACCAACCGTAATTTGCTTCTTAGCAATGATGCAGAAGCTGATTCGCTTCCAGGCTTAGAAATCCTGGCAAATGAAGTGAAATGCAGTCATGGGGCAACCACCAGTAAAATTGATGAACAAGAGCTATTTTATCTACAAAGCCGTGGAATAACCAAGAAATTATCTGAAAAATTAATTGTTCTCGGATTTTTTGAAGAAATCATAGGACAAATTAAATCTGATACAATTATTCAGGAACTGAGAAATGAAGTCTCTAATTTCTTTAATTCATAAGTACTCGAACTTAATGTCATGAACAACCAACAAGAAGAAATAGAACTCTTAAGAGATGTAAACGCTACACTAATACCTCATGGAGAAGAATTTCTTTTATCAAAGGGTGAAAAAATAACTATTACCCATAAATTAGGTGGTAATTTTACTGTGATGACCTTAAATGGAATGTACAGAATTGCAGCCAAAGATTCTGATGCTCTTGGGAAAGCCAACGCAAATATAGACTCGAATACCTCACACGAAAATACAGAACCTGCAACAGAAGATAATGTTAGAGAAAATCTTAAATCGGTATTTGATCCAGAAATTCCTGTAAATGTTGTTGATCTGGGTCTCATTTATAAAGTTGTAATTGAAAAAATAGCAGATCGAGGGAGAATCGCATTTATTGATCTCACATTAACCGCACCTGGATGTGGCATGGGACCCGTAATTGCCGAGGATGTAAAAGGTAAAGTTCTCGAACTTCCTGGGATTGATGATGCAGAAGTTGAAATTGTTTGGGACCCTCCATGGAATCAGGATATGATGTCTGAAGAAGGAAAAATGGAGTTAGGATTAATTTAGAAATTCTTTTTATTTTATTTCTTGCTCATGCCCCCTGCCCCATCAAAATGAATGTAATATGATCGATAAGATTTTAAAAATTTCGTTGGGTTGTGATCATGCTGGTTTCAGTTACAAGGAAGCAATCAAAGAACTTTTACAGAATAAAGGCTTCGAAACTAAGGATTTCGGTACCTTTTCCGAAAAATCCGTAGATTATCCAGATTTCATCCAACCTGCCGCTGAAGCTGTTGCAGAGGGGTTGTGTGACTTCGGTATAGTTCTTGGAGGAAGTGGTAACGGCGAAGCCATGGCAGCGAATAAGGTAAAGGGTGTGCGTTGTGCCCTATGCTGGTCAGAAGAGACTGCTCGATTGGCCAAGGAGCATAATAATGCTAATGTTATATCGATTGGACAAAGGCAAATCTCTAAAGAACTAGCTCTCTCCATCGTTACAACATGGCTGCAAGCTGAATTTGAGGGTGGCAGACATCAACAGCGAATACAGAAGCTCGACTAACTTTTTAATTTTGTATAAATAAATTCAAATGTCCGAAGAAAAAGAAAAAAAACGTGATTCAGTCACAGATGCGATTCAAAGCAAATTCCTCGAAGAGAGGAAAATATTTTTATGGGGAGAAGTGAGTGATCGATCTGCCAGAGATTTAACTGAAAAACTTTTGTTTTTAGAGTCCAAAGGTCCAGGGGAAGAGATTACATTTTATCTAAATTCCCCGGGTGGCTCGATAACAGCAGGCATGGCCATTTTTGATACGATGCAATTGATTAGCTCACCCATTGCTGTTGTCGTGACAGGAATGGCAGCAAGTATGGGATCCATTTTACTTTGCGGGGCATCCAAAGGAAAACGCTTTTTATACCCCCACTCTCGTGTCCTAATTCACCAACCACTCATTACTGGAAGAATGGTTGCTGCGGCTGTGGATATAAACATACAAGCGCAGGAAATGGAAAAATTAAGAGAAGAGTTGAACGGCATTTTAGCTAAGACCTCCGGGCAACCTCTTGACAAAATTCAACAAGACACTGACAGAGACTTCTATCTAAACGCAGAAGAAGCTATAGATTATGGACTTGCTGACAAAATTGTTGATAAGATCTAGATTGTTGGTTTGCCCATTTTATTCAGAGGAAGACAGTTTACCATTTTCCATTCTTTAGGCACCAAACGCGGTTCTAGTTTCTCGCGTGCAAACTGTTTTAAATCTTCAAGATGAATGTCTGTAGGAGTGATATAAGCAACTATTCGTTGCCCCCACTTTTCGTCATCTTCCCCTATAACCAAACATTCATCTATTGATTCAAATAGATTCAAAATTGTTTCAATTGTTAAAGGGTCAACTTTTTCACCACCAGTTATTATAAATCGATCTAGGCGACCACTTATAAACCAGTTTCCATCGTGATCCTGATGTCCATAGTCGGGAGTCTGAAGCCATTGGTTATTATCAACTAGATTTAAACACATACTATCTGACTTAACTGAAATAATCTTACTAGAAGACTCTCTTGCTATCTGAGCATGAGGTAGTACCTTGCCCACTCCTCGCATACCGTTGTGAAAAGCCTCTGAATTGAGAAGAGAAATCATACCTGCAGTTTCACTCATTCCATAAGTTGGATAAATTGGAATATTTTGATCTTGGCATTTAATCGCAATTTTTTCTGAAAGTGCTGCCCCTCCCACAAATATTCCTCTAAAACTCCTTAAATTATGACATCCATTAGCACTACCAAGAAGGGTATGCAATTGCGTAGGAACTAATGAAACCCATTGATTCTTAATTAAATTTAATGGCAGCTCTTCAAGCAGATTTCGATAATCATTGAAAAGAATCTTCCCACCCGAGTAAATTGCGCGAAAAACTTGCATCATTCCCCCAACATGATACATGGGTAAACAGCACCATGATGAAATATCATCTGCATTCAAAGTGATGGAAATACTTTCTATACTTGATCCTATAGAATTTTCATTATGCTCTACCCATTTCTTTTTACCCGAAGTCCCACCTGAGCGAAAAAAAAGAGATGGATAGTTTTTTTTACCTTTTAGAATTTCATGTTTGAAAATTCTTCGATCGCTCTCCAACCAAACCGACTCACCGTTTTGTAAATATTGGAAAACTTTTTTTACAAAAAGTAGATTTCCATCAATCGGATTATTGTTTTTATGAATCCAGCAAGTATTCAAGTTTCTAAAGTTTAAGCTCATAATCTTTCCCACAATTCATCGAGCAAAGAAATTGAAACTTTTCCAACCTCAATAGGTTGGCTATGATGACCTGAAAGTTCTAATTCGTCTAAATTAAACAAATTACGATCCAGACCTGCTGTAAGATTAGAAAAAGGAGCACACCTACATACTGCTTCAAACCCAAACGGGCTCTCAAAAACCGTCGATACAATTGTCCGGTAGGAATTGTCTTTAATAAATTTAATGGTTCGCTCCCAGTCCGAAAAAAGGGTCGGTTTAATAACATAAAAACCATTCCAGCCAGACTTTGTAAAGAAATCCAAGTCGTTCTTCCATACTAGAGATTCGTCAAGTGCCAGACTGATGTCTAACCTGCCATCCAATTCGAAGAGTCGAGGAAGATCATTTCTGGGAAGGGGTTGCTCTAAGAACTGAAGTCTTGATTCATTTCTAAATGCTTCGTTCCATCTAAAAACTTCTTCCATTGTAAGAGACTCGTTTGCATCGAGCCTCACCTTGGATTTTAAGGAAATTGAATCAAACAATTCAAAAACATTTTCAATTTCTAGTTCTATATCTTGTACCCCAATCTTCTTCTTATAAACTCGAGCCTTACTTTTGAAAGATGGACTCGATAAAAATAATTCAGCAGTAAAAACTTCTTTAAAATCCTCTTGGGGCGTCATGGAATTCCAAATTTCACTTCCTATGCAAGATACTGCACTTGATAAAAAATTATGATTAATACAACTATTTCCCTTTTCCCAATCCTTCACCATTGGAATTAAATCATCCAAGTGATAGGACACAAACCCCGGCGTAGGACATAATTCGCCAAATGATACTACACCTTGTTCATCCTCCTGTCGTAAAACAATACTTTCTCGTTCACTCCATATTCCGTGAGCAGTTTGAAGATGAGTTCGAAATTTATGCCTGTAAATTTTGGACTGTCTAAAATGATTCATTAAATAATCTTGAGACCATACTCTCTTTCGATCATATACATCTTATATATGCAATGTCGTAAGAACGAATTATGGACGAAGATTTTTATTTAAACGCAAGCGATTTCTTCAAAAAGAGCATTCCTAATGCCTTAACTTTTGATGATATATCTCTAGCTACACGCTATTCAGAAGTTCTTCCGAATCATGTAAAATTGGAAACCAGTCTTTCTGAGGCAATCACCTTAAGTATTCCCATATTATCATCGGACATGGACACGGTCACCGAATCAGATATGGCAATTGCCATGGCTCTTTGCGGAGGAATTGGTCTAATTCACTACAACATGTCAAATCGTAATCAAGTAAAGGAAGTTGCAAGGGTAAAGTACCATGTTCATGGTCTTATTCAGGACCCTATTACTATTACAGCAGATAAACTGGTCGGTGATGTACTATCGTTAATTGAGGAAAAGAGTTTTCAATTTCGGACATTCCCAATAGTCGATAATCAAGAAAAATTACTCGGTCTTCTGCCTGGTCGAGTTGTGAAAGAGCGTTACAAAAACAGGAAAGTTACGGAAGGCATGCTCGCACGCGACGAAGTTTACACCATCAAAGAAAATGAAGTAGATCATGATCCGATCGCAACAGCTGATAAATTTTTTAGCGAACATATGGGAATCCATAAGCTTCTAGTCGTCGACAAGGAAGACAGACTACGAGGACTTTACACCTTAAGCGACATTGAAAGAATTATGGAGGAAAACCGAGACCACCTAAAACCCGCAAGAGATTCAAAATTTCGTCTGCTCTGCGGAGCTGCAGTGTCTACTCCTCGAAAAAAAGACGGAGAATTAGACAAAGAGTCTCTGGGTCTGCATGTTTCTGAGATGGTTGAACAAGGACTTGATGCAGTTGCAGTTTCTACTGCCCACGGTCATACCATAGGAGTTGGTCAAGCAACGAAATTCATTAGACAAACATTTCCAGATCTAACAATTATTGCCGGAAATGTAACCTCAGGTGAAGGCGTCGAATTCCTTGCAAATGCAGGAGCAAACGCAGTAAAGGTAGGGCAAGGCCCCGGGTCTATATGCACGACTCGAGTTGTTGCTGGGGTTGGTGTACCACAAATGACTGCTTTATATGCAGCGTCACAAGGAGCATTAAAAAAAGGCACCGCCATTATTGCAGATGGTGGCATTTCCAAATCCGGTGATATTGTGAAAGCTTTAACTTTATC
>ERZ1046876.2842-NODE-2842-length-10239-cov-15.383641_pt1 | contig 10239 bp, 8 predicted proteins | sample MGYA00383094_ERZ1046876 | MGnify/ENA primary metagenome ERZ1046876 (study PRJEB29581, sample SAMEA5548364) | metagenome | biome: marine; feature: coastal; material: water | depth 50 m | study: Short-term variability in the microbial, nano- and picoplankton... | reverse complement strand
CATCGCTTTTATCAATATCAAAATGCAGAACAGATCCGTTTGAAGTGGCAGAATATACTTTGTTGTTCTTAATTTCTATTGCTCGAATATTTATATTTGAATCTATTAAAACAGGACTAATTTTTAAACTTGAAATTTCACTGTCTTTAGAACAGGAACTAAATACCAATAGAATTAATAAATAAAAAAAAGTCTGTCTTGTCATAATTTAAATTTTCTATTATTAAATTTAAAGGAATTAAAATTAACAATCATGAAGAATTTTTTTGTATCAGTATTATTAATTACAATATTATACGGCTGTAATAAAGAACAAAAACCAAGAATTGCAATAGCAGGACTTGCAATAGAATCAAGTACTTTCTCACCTGCAAAAACTTTAGAATCTGACTTTAAAGCTAGACTCGGAGATGATGTTTTTAGTTACTACCCATTTTTACAAAAAGATTCTATTAACAGACAAAGAGCAGAATGGATTCCAACTATAAGAGGTCATGCTCTTCCTGGTGGAATAGTGACAAGAGAAGCTTACGAGTCATTAGTTACTCAAACATTAAAAAGATTGAAAGAGAATTTGCCGTTCGATGGATTGTTTTTTGATATTCATGGCGCAATGAGTGTCGAGGGAATTGACGATCCAGAAGGAAATTTTATAAAACGAGTTAGAGAAGTTGTTGGTTATGATACTTTAATATCTACATCAATGGATCCTCACGGAAATGTTTCACATGAGTTAGCCGAAGAAACTGATCTTATAACAGCTTACAGAATGTCTCCTCATGAAGATGCTATTGAGTCCAAAAGAAGAGCCGTTACTAATTTAATTGAAAGATTAAAATCAGGAAAAGGAAAACCGCTTTACAAATCAAGAATCAAGGTACCTATTCTTTTACCAGGTGAAAAGACAAGCACCAGAATAGAGCCAGGTAAAAGTTTATATGCCAAAATAGATCCTGAAACTAAAAAAGAAGGTGTTATAGATGCTGCTATTTGGATGGGATACCCTTGGGCTGATGAACCTAGAAACCATGGCGTCGTTATTGTTTATGGTGATGACAAGGACGAAGTAGCAAAGTCTTCTGAGTACTTAGCAAAAAGTTTCTGGGACGTGAAAGATGAATTTGTGTTTGTTGCACCAGTTGGAACATTAAAAGAAAGTATAAATCTTGCTTTAAATAGTAAAACAAAACCATTTATTATAAGTGATATGGGCGACAACCCCACCGCTGGAGGTGCAGGAGATGTCACATGGACTCTTGATAAATTATTAAATAGAAAAGAATTTAAAGATAAAAACGGACCATCATTAATATATGCTTCAATTCCTGGTCCAAACCTTATTGAAAATGCTAAAAATCTTAAAGTTGGTGATTATGTTGAAGGATATGTAGGTGCAGATGTAGACAATAGATTTTCTCCTCCTATTTTATTAAAAGGCATCATTAAATCTATTAAAAAAGGGGATGTCAATGCTAAGACTGAAATAGTTGTTCAAAATGGAAGTATTAACGTTATTGTTACACAGAAAAGAAAGCCCTATCATTATATTAAAGATTTTACAGATTTGAATTTAAATCCTAGTGAATCCGATATTGTTGTTGTAAAAATTGGATACCTAGTTCCAGAACTTTATAATATAAACAAAGGCTGGATAATGGCTCTAACACCTGGTGGTGTAGATCAAGATCTTTACAGATTAGATTACAAAAGAATCGAACGACCAATGTTTCCAATTGATGAATTTAAAAATGATCCAGATTTAAAAGCAGTTTTTATTCCAATGTCAAATTGAAATTATTTTTTTAAATTTTGTAAATAAAAATTCTTGAGTTGTATTAAATGGAGTCTTATGAATACTAATTTCTGATTTAATCAACTTAAAATCATTTTTAAGTAAATTAGAAATAGAGTTCTTGCTGTATCTTGAAACTTCAAGACCACTACATTTTAAGGGACCATTTTCTGAAAATGTGGCCATTATTAAGTCCGCATCTATATTTAATGAATTTTTTAAAAGTTTTATATAATTCTTTATTTCTAAGCTATCCTTTAAAAAATGAAATGCAGCACGATCATGCCAAAGGTCGTATTTATGTTTTGGTTTAAAATCATTTATATCTGAAACAATCCAATTAACAAGTTTTGATTTTAAACCTAACCTTTTTTTAGTTTTCTCAATGGATTTTAATGAAATATCTAAAACCGAAACATTCGTATAACCAAGGTTTAGTAAATTATCTACCAGCCTACTCTCCCCTGCTCCAATATCTATTATATGTGAATCTAGATTTAAATTTAAACTACAAATAAAATCAAGTGAAAGTTTTGGTGATTTTTGAAACCAACTTACTTCATTTTCATTCTTTTTATGATAGACTTCTTGCCAATGTTCTTCAAGATTTTTGTTCATATTTCAATAATATCTTATAAAAATAGACTCTTATTAGTAAAATTAAACTACATTCGCCAAAAATTAATAAAAATATTTAATATGAAAAATGGAATTGTAAAATTCTTTAACGGTTCAAAAGGATATGGTTTTATCAAGGAAGAAGGAGTGGAAAAAGATCATTTTGTTCACGCTTCAGGATTAATTGACAGAATCGATGAAAACGACAAGGTTGAATTTGAATTAGAAGAAGGTCCAAAAGGTCTTAGTGCTGTCAACGTAAAGAAAATTGACTAATTAATTTTAGTAAAATTTTAGTATAAACTCTTTTTTTAAGAGTATATAAATGACAAAGGTTGTTTCTCTTGAAACAGCCTTTTTTTGTTTGAAAAAATTTAAAATTATAATTAGAAAAGTTTAAGTTTTAACAGTTTTCTTAGTAACTAAATAAATTCCAACAAAAATCAAAACCATTCCCACAACACTAACAAGTGTTAATGAATCACTTTTAGTTGAAATTGCGAAAACAATCCCAACAATTGGTTGAAGATAAATAAATGAACTTACAGATGAAGCGCTTAATTTAGTTAAAGCATAAGCATTAAATAAATATGTAAAGAAAGTAGTTCCAACCACAACAAAAATCATTGGAATAATAGCCTCTTTTATTGGAAGATTTATCCAATCAATTTCAGAAAATTGACTTATTGTTACTGGAAAATTCATAATCACTCCTAATAAAAATAACCATTTAAGTAAAGTGATAATATTATATTTAGCAATAAGAGGTTTTACTAAAACTAGATAAAGACCGTAAGCAAAAGAGTTAACAATAAACAAAAGGTTTCCAAGAGGTATATTTGGAGCATTATCACCTGTTTTTGCTGTATAAAGTACCAGTATTAAAGCACCAATAAAACCTGAAATTATTCCAAAAGCTTTCATGCTTTCAATTTTTTCTTTTAATAAAATAGCAGAAAAAATGAATACTATAATTGGAGAAAGGGTTATCATTACGGAACTATTTACCGGAGTGGATAATTCTAATCCTTTAAAGAAAGCTAGCATATTTATAACCATTCCTAAAAAAGAACAAAGAATGATTCTAGGCCAATCGTTTCTGTCTATTTTTTCTGATTTAATAAATAAACTAACAGTCCAAAACAATAATGAAGCGCCAATAACTCTTAAAAGAATAAAAGCATAAGGACCTATATAAATTGGCATTACGTTTTTAGCAACAGTATGATTTAAACCATATATTAATGTTGCACCAAAAGCAGCTAAAAAACCTAAAGATCTATTACTCAATTAATAAGTTTATTATATCTTGCAAATGTAATTTATATTATAACAAACTATGAATCTTAAAAAATTATTTTCATTAGTATTCATCTCTTTTTTTTTCTCATGTTCAAATCCTAATTACGAATCCGTTACTAAGGATGATTCGTTTAGAAAAACTATAAAAACTGGAAATTTTTTAGAGTTAAGTAATGGGTTTACTTATTACCAAATTGATAATAGATTTAACGAAAACACATTAGTATTTATACACGGTTTTTCAGTTCCGTCATACATATGGGATAAAACATATAATACTGCAAAAGAAAAAGGTTTAAAGGTTATTAAATTAGATTTATATGGAAGAGGTTTCTCGGAAAACCCTGATATTGATTACACAGATGAATTATTTGCTAATCAAGTTATAGAACTTCTGCAAGAACTAGAAATTAAAAAGGCTACATTTTTAGGATTATCAAATGGAGGGAGAGTTATTTCAAAATTAGCAGACTTAAAACCAAACATGGTAGAGAAACTGGTTTACGTTTCTGCCTCAAGTTTTAATACTCATAATGAAATTGTTGATAAAAGTGTTTCTGAAAAGGAAATAAATGAATTTATAATAAGTAAATATCCTACAATATCTTCAGGGCAATTATCAGACTTTAAATATCCTGAAAACTATCCTTATTGGGATGATAAATACGAAGAATTGTTAAAATTTAAAGGTTTTGCAAGAGCTTTAATTTCTACTGTAAAAAACCACACGAATTTAGATTTAGAAAATAAAGAAATTAGCGATTCAAACAAAAAAGTATACACTATTTGGGGGGACAGTGATTCTGTTGTTGTTTACAATAATATAAAAGACAAATTAAATAAGCTTCTTCCTAATAGATTTGAATATACGGTACCTAAATCTGGACATCTTCCACATATTGAAAATCAAAGTGATTTTGAAAGATATTTATTCGATGTAGTTTTAAAATAAAATTTATTCAGGAAATAGTGAAGGATTTTTCTGTTTAATTAAATAACCTTTTTTTCTTGTGTAATCTGGATAATTAAGCTCTTTTATAATAATACCAGTATTACTTTCCAACCAATCCGCTACTAGATGTCTGTGACAAAATTTTGTTTTAGCACAATTACACATTAAAATAGGTTCTAATCCAGCTGTAAGTAAATTTATATGTTCTAAAACGTTATTAGCATTTAACTCAGAGAGCATCTCATTATATTCAACAATAAATTTTTCTTCAGTTATTTTTTTTCTTTTAAAATTATCTAAGAGTCTAAAATTCGGAGCTAAAGCTTTGTATTCAAACATAATATCAGAGGAATTAGATGGAAATAATGATATTGATACTCCACCCTCAATTTCTGTATTCTTTAATATGTTAAAACTTGCTGTTTTGATAATAATAATTTAAATGAATTTAGATAATTTTATCAAATTCTCAAAAAAAATAAAAAATTCATAGAAGAATCTTATTTTATGAAGTAGAATTTCAAAAAAAAAGATGATTTTTAACACTAAAAATTTTTATTCTTAACATAATTTTAACATATTTGTTATAAATCAAATAATTATATATGAAAAAACTTAACTTTTTGATGACATTATCTCTTATGTTAGTGTCATTCTGGGGATTTAGTCAGCAAGTTACCATCACTGGTAATGTAGCTGATGACAGTAGTCTTGCTCTCCCTGGAGCAACAGTTATAGTTGAAGGCACCTCTAACGGTGTTACAACTGATTTTGACGGAAATTATTCAATTACTGCAAGTGTTGGAGACGTATTAGTCTTTAGCTATGTAGGTTTTGAAACTAAGACCGTTACTGTTGGAAGAGACAGAAAAATTAACATTCTACTTAACACAAGTAATGAGCTTGATGAAGTAGTTGTTACTGGTATTACAACAAGAAATTTAAAACGATCAACTAGTAGTACAGTTGTTGTAGATGCTGCCCAAATTGAAGGTGTAGCAATGACTTCTCCTGATGCTGCTTTACAAGGTAGAGTTGCTGGTTTGAGAGTTGTTTCTCAATCTGGTACACCTGGTTCACCAACTTCTATTAGAATTAGAGGTGAAGGATCTATTTCAGGTACAAACTCTCCACTATTTGTAATTGATGGGGTTCCTGTTGTTAACGGATCTTACAGTCCTCTTACAAATGATTTAGGTGTCTTATCAATGATAAACCCTTCAGATATTGAAAGTATTACTGTACTTAAAGATGCTTCTGCTACTGCTCCTTATGGTGCTAGAGGTTCTAATGGTGTAATTGTCATTACTACTAAATCTGGTTCTGCTGGTGAAGTGCAATACCAAGTTACTTCTAACTATGGTTTCCAAAACTATGCCATGGACGAACGTCCAATGCTTACTGGAAATCAAAGATTAGAGTTAGGTGCTGAAACGTTAATTAACGATTACGGGTTTACTAAAGAAGGTGCTACAAACTACGTTTTAGCTAATTTTCCAGGTGCTGCTGCATGGGATGCTGGTGGAAGAGTTGATGGTAACTGGGATGACGCTGTAAAAGTTAAAGATGCACCTGATGCTGTTTATAATTTCTCTGCATCGGGAGGTAATGCTACGGAGAACTTCAGATTATCTCTTGGACACAGAAAAACTTTGGGTACATCAATTGGTGTTGAATACGAAAGTGTTAGTGGTTCTTTTGATTATAAGAAAAAAGCTGGAAAAGTAGATATAGTTACAAGCGTTAGAGTTTCTAATGCAATTCAAGAAGGTCAATTGGAAGGTAGCTCATATTTTGCTGCTCCTCAGATGACAAGAATATTTATGTCTCCTTATCAGCAGATTTATAATGCTGATGGTAATTTAAACACTAGCTTATCAACAAGTGTTTTTAACACTGTTTACTTAGCTGAAAATAATATTAGTAAATTGGATGGTACTAGAGCATTGTCAAATACTTCTATGACTTATGCAATTTCTGATGATTTAAAATTTCAAACTAGATATTCTTTAGATTATAATCTTACTAATTCACACAGATATCAAAATGCTGTTCATGGTGGTGGAGTAGGTGATAATGGATATGCTTATCAATCAACCGGTAGATCATTTACTTGGGCTTTTGCTAATCAATTGAAATGGGATAAAACATTTAACGATGTTCATTATGTATCAGCTCTTGGTCAAATGAGTTTTCAAAAACAGAAATATGACTTTTTAAGTTCATCTGGTGAAAACGTTGCTACTGATAATCTAATATATGTATCAAGTTTCCAAACTAACCAATCTGCTTCAGGTTCGTTTAGTGACTGGAAAGAACTTGGATATTTAGGTCTTTTAAATTATTCTTACGACGATAAGTATATTGTAGATCTTTCATACAGATATGACGGATCTTCAAGATTTGCTATGGGCTATAGATTCGGATCATTCTGGTCTGCTGCTGTTGCTTGGAACCTTACTGAAGAAGATTTTCTTGCAGACAGTGATATTGTAAACAGTTTAAAACTTAGAGCTTCTCTTGGTGAAACTGGAAACAACAATGTAGGACTTAACTCTTATCAGTCATTATTTAGTTATGGAGGATCTTACGATGATAATGGAGCTGTTTCTCCTGGTTCATTTGGTAACGCTATACTAACTTGGGAAAAACAAGCTCAATACGATATAGGACTTGACTTTAGTTTATTAGACAACAGAGTTTCTGGTTCTATAGTTGCTTATAATAAGAAAACAAGTGATTTACTTCAAAGTGTTCCTCTTTCTTTAACTAGTGGTCACTCAGCTCAATCTCAGAATATTGGAGAAGTTGAAAACAAAGGAATTGAAATAGAACTTTCTTCTGATGTAATAAGAACTGATAACTTTACTTGGTCAATTTATTCTAACTATGCAACTCTAGATAATAAGGTTACTAAACTTGCTAAAGATGCTGAAGGTAATGATCTTAATTTAGATGGTGGATATAACAGAGTTAGAGTTGGTGAAGAATTAAGAGGATGGTATTTAAGACAATGGGCTGGTGTAAATTCAGACACTGGTAACCCAATGTATTATAAAGGTGGAGAAACTAATGATATGACAATAGTTAATAGCTTAAATGCTGCAGACCAAACTAAAGTTGGAAATAGATTACCTACCTACACTGGTGGTCTTGGAACTAGGGTTAACTGGGGTGGATTTTATGCTGACGCAAACTTCTACTTTTCAGGTGGAAACAAAATCTATGAGAGATGGAACTGGTATTCTCAATCAACTGGCTTATTATCTACTTATTACTATCAAGGTGCTGCTTCACTTATGGACAGATGGCAAAATCCTGGTGACATAACAAATGTGCCTAGAATGAGATATAGCACAAGTACAAGTGGAACAGGATCTGGAAACTCAACTAGATTTTTATATGATGGTGATTACGTAAGACTTAGAGATCTTGTAATTGGTTACAACGTTAACAGTTCCGCTGCTGAAAAGCTAGGTTTTGATTCTATAGCACTTAATGTTAAAGGAACAAACCTTTGGACATGGGTTAAAGACGATGATCTTCAAGTTGATCCAGAAGTTGCTTTTAGTGGAAGTTGGGAAATTTATACTCCTATCTTAAAGTCAATCTCACTAGGTCTAAATTTAAAATTTTAATAATATGAAAAATATATATAGATACTTATTAATTTTTACCGCATCTGCTTTAGTAGTTTCATGTGGTGAAAGCGATCTAGAACCAACATTGGCTTTAGATAAAGATTTAGATAGTGGTATTAACTCTGCTGCTGATTTAGGTTTTGTTTTAAATAGTGCTTACGACAGAATGAGTGTTTCTGGGTACTATGGAAGAAATTCTATTATTATGGGTGATGTCAGAACCGACAATGCCTATTCTAATATGAACTCTGGTAGATTTGCAGATTCTGACATGGATTACAGTTCTAATGGTGCTGGTCCTTGGAGTTCAATTTATGGAGTTATTGCTATTACTAATATTGTAATAAATGCAGACACATCAAATTTAACAGGAAGTGCAGCTCAAATTACACATACTCAAGGTCAAGCTCACGCTTTAAGAGCTTTAGCTCATTTTGATTTACTTCAAGACTATGGTCAACATTTTATTACTGGTCAAGGTGGAGCTAGCTCTTTAGGAGTTCCATATGTGAAAACCTATAAAGACCCTGCTAATTTAACGCCAGCAAGAGGAACTGTTGTATCAAATATTGGTGATATAGCTGCAGACTTAACAAGTGCGATTGGTATGATGGATGATTCATTTAATACGTCAACAAGTTATATGTCTAGAGCGGGTGCTTATGCTATTTTAGCTAGAGTAGCTCTATATGCAGGATCTGTTGATCCTAGCTTATATGCTACTGCTGATTCAGCTGCTAAGTGGGTAATCGCTAATTCTGGAGCTTCTCCAGTAAGTGCTTCTGGTTTTGCTTCTTCTTACACAACTGATAACGCTTCTAATTCATTATTTGAATTAGCGTTTTCAGGAACTGACAGTAGAGGTATTAATGGAATTGCTTATATTTTAAGAGGAACTTCATACGGTGATGTTAGAATATTAACTGGTACTGGTCCAAATCCTGATCTTTTAGATATTTATGGAGTTGGTGATGTAAGAGGTGCAGCTAATATGATTGGTACTGCTCAAGGTTACCCAACAATGCTTGGAAAATTTCCTTCAATGAATGGTGCTGATAATGTTACATTATTTAGAGTAGAAGAGATGCATTTAATTGCTGCAGAAACAAGCCTAAGAGCTGGAAATGCTTCAGATGCACTATCTTATTTAAATAATATTCCTGCGATTAGAGGATTAGGTGCTGACTACTATGCTTCTGCTACTCTAGAAAATATTCTAGAAGAAAGAAGAAAAGAGTTTGCATTTGAGGGCCTTAGATTCCATGATTTATCAAGAATGGGAATGGATATGCCACAAATTGATTCATTTAAACAATTAAATGATGATTTAACTGGAACCCCTCCTACATATGGATCACACAGATATGCATACCCAATTGCTCTTGCTGAGAGAAATGCAAATCCAAATATGGTTCAAAATTACGGATACTAATATCTAAATAATCAAAGATATATTTAAAAAAACCCGCTTTTAGGCGGGTTTTTTATTTGAGAAATGGATATTACAAATATTACATACATATGGATTTTGATTGCTTTAATAGTTTTTCCAATAAACTTAATATATAAAGCTCCATACGGAAAACATTCAACTAAAAAATGGGGTAAATCCATTGACAATAAAACAGGATGGATATTAATGGAGTTACCAGCTCTTTTAACTTGTCCATTAATTTATTTTGCAATTGTTGAAGAAATAAATTTAAGTATAGGGTTTATCATATTATGGATTACACATTATTTTAATAGAACCATAATTTACCCATTAAGAATAAAAACAAAAGGAAAAAAAATTCCAATTGCTATAGTAGCTTCAGCATTTAGCTTTAATATGGTAAACGGTATTCTAAATGGATATTTTTTAACATTAGTGGAATTAGAATCCATTTCACATATGTATTTAATATTAGGACTAATAATATTTATTATTGGAA
>ERZ1046876.2841-NODE-2841-length-10249-cov-4.987444_pt1 | contig 10249 bp, 10 predicted proteins | sample MGYA00383094_ERZ1046876 | MGnify/ENA primary metagenome ERZ1046876 (study PRJEB29581, sample SAMEA5548364) | metagenome | biome: marine; feature: coastal; material: water | depth 50 m | study: Short-term variability in the microbial, nano- and picoplankton... | reverse complement strand
GTAATTATTTATTACAAAGATATTAAATTTCAAATTTTATATATAATCATTCTGAATTACTAAATATTGTTGTTTTTGTGCAATATGGGTCGTACCTTTGCATTATTATTTATTATTTAAATGGAATTATCATCTATTGTAAGAAAATTTATTATGGCCCTTTCGGGCCTGTTTTTAATTATTTTTCTAATTACACATCTTGTAATAAATTCATTAACCTTAGCCTCATCTAAAGATTTGTTTAACGAAGCAGCTCATTTTATGGCTACTAATCCAATCATTTACGCAATGCAGTATGTTTTGGCATTAGGATTTATCATCCATATTGGAATGGGTATTAAGTTAACCATTCAGAATAAAAGAGCAAGATCTCAAGAATATGTTTACAATAAAATGAGTAAAAATACAGATCTTTCTTCTAGATCTATGATTGTTTCTGGAGGTTTAGTTATAGTTTTTTTAGCTCTTCATTTAAGAGATTATTTTTATCAAATGAAGTTTGTTGGTTTGCCTGAGGGGACAACAGATTATGATTTAGTTGTTAATTTATTTACCAATCCATATTATACAGCTGTTTATGTAATTGCCTTTATCGTTTTAGGAATACACTTAAATCACGGCTTTAAATCAGCTTTTCAATCTATGGGAGCTAATCATAAAAAGTATAATCCGTTAATAAAAATAGTTAGTACAGCTTACAGTATTGTAATTGCTTTGGGCTTCTCAACTATCGCTATTTTTCATTTTATTAATCAATCTTCAATATTCTAATGATGCTAGATTCAAAAGTCCCTACAGGTCCAATTGCTGATAAATGGACAAAACATAAAAACACAATTAATGTTGTGGGTCCAGCTAACAAGAGAAATATTGATATAATTGTTGTTGGTACAGGACTAGCTGGTGGTTCTGCTTCAGCCTCTTTGGCTGAAATGGGTTATAATGTAAAGGCCTTTTGTTATCAAGATTCTCCAAGAAGAGCCCACTCAATAGCTGCTCAAGGTGGAATTAACGCAGCAAAAAATTATCAAAATGATGGCGATTCTATATATCGATTATTTTATGATACAGTTAAAGGTGGAGATTACAGAGCTAGAGAAGCAAATGTTTATCGATTGGCAGAGGTTTCTGTAAATATCATTGATCAGTGTGTTGCACAGGGTGTTCCATTTGCACGAGATTATGGAGGTCTTTTAGACAACAGATCATTTGGTGGGGTTTTAGTTTCTAGAACCTTTTATGCAAGAGGGCAAACAGGACAACAGCTTTTACTAGGTGCTTACTCTGCTATGAATAGGCAAATTGCGAAAGGAAAAATTAAAATGTACAATCGTCATGAAATGGTTGAGCTTGTAAAGGTTGACGGTAAGGCTAGAGGTATAATTTCCAGAAATCTTGTTACTGGCGAAATCGAAAGACATTCGGCTCATGCCGTTGTAATTGCTAGTGGGGGCTATGGAAATGTTTTTTTCTTATCAACAAATGCCATGGGTTCAAATGTTACAGCATCGTGGAAAATACATAGAAACGGTGCTTTTTTTGCAAATCCTTGCTATACACAAATTCACCCAACTTGTGTCCCTAGATCTGGGGAGCATCAATCAAAATTGACTCTAATGTCTGAATCTCTTAGAAATGATGGTAGAATATGGGTTCCAAAAAATCAAGAAGACGCTGAACTGGTTAGACAAAAAAAATTAAAACCAACAGATATAAAAGAAGAGGATAGAGATTATTATCTTGAAAGAAGGTATCCTGCTTTTGGAAACTTAGTACCAAGAGATGTTGCTTCTAGAGCAGCAAAAGAAAGATGTGATGCTGGATTTGGCGTCAACTCAACAGGAGAGGCGGTATATTTAGATTTTGCAACTGCTATTGAAAGATATGGTAAAGAAAAAGCTTTAATATTAGGTTTATCTAGTCCTTCTACTCAAAAAATAATTGAACTTGGAGAAGCAGTTGTTTCTGAAAAATATGGTAATCTATTTCAGATGTATGAGCAGATTGTAGCAGAAAATCCATACAAGACTCCAATGATGATATATCCAGCTGTTCATTATACAATGGGTGGTGTTTGGGTTGATTATAATTTAATGACAACAATTCCTGGCTGTTATTGCATTGGAGAGGCTAATTTTTCAGATCATGGCGCAAATAGACTAGGAGCTTCAGCATTAATGCAGGGTCTTGCAGATGGTTATTTTGTGCTTCCTTATACCATTGGTGATTATCTTTCCCAAGATATTAGAACCGGACCTATCTCTACAGATTCAAAAGAATTTTTTGATGCAGAAGAAAAGGTTAAAGAAACGCTTGATAAAATGCTAAGTATTAAAGGAGAAAAAACCGTTGATTATTTTCATAAAAAATTAGGTAAAATCATGTGGGAATATGCCGGTATGGCTAGAAACAAGGAGGGTTTAGATTACGCAATTCAAGAAATTAAGAATATTAGAAAAGAATTTTGGACAAATGTAAAAATCCCGGGGTCACAAAATGAAATGAACAAAGAGCTAGAAAAAGCGGGAAGAGTTGCAGATTTTCTAGAACTTGGAGAATTATTTGCCAAAGATGCCCTTGAAAGAACCGAATCTGCTGGTGGTCATTTTAGAGAAGAATCTCAAACTCCAGAGGGGGAGGCCCTGAGAAATGATGAGGATTTTGCCTTTACTTCAGCTTGGGAATATATTGGAGAGCCTTCCGAAGCAATACTTCACAAGGAAAAACTAGAGTTTAATGATATTGAATTAAAACAAAGATCTTACAAATAGAGTTTATGGATTTAATTTTAAAAGTTTGGAGACAAAAAGATAGTAGGGCTAAAGGAAAGATTGAAACCTATCCAATCTCAAATATTTCAGAGCATTCATCATTTTTAGAGATGATGGATGTTTTAAATGATAAGTTGATTGAAGATGGAAAAGAGCCAGTAGCATTTGATCATGATTGTCGAGAGGGGATATGTGGAATGTGCTCTATGTATATTAATGGTCAAGCACATGGTCCCTCAAGAGGTACAACAACATGCCAATTACACATGAGATCCTTCAATGATGGTGATACTATTTATATTGAACCGTGGAGATCTAAATCTCTTCCTGTTATTAAAGATTTAGTAGTAGACAGAAGTGCATTTGATCGAATTCAACAAGCAGGTGGATTTATTTCTGTAAATACTTCAGGAAATACTCAGGATGCTAACGCTGTGCCAATTCCAAAAGATGATGCAGACAAAGCTTTTGATGCTGCAGCCTGTATTGGCTGTGCAGCATGTGTTGCAACTTGTAAAAATTCATCAGCTATGCTTTTTGTTGCAGCTAAAGTATCTCAGTACTCATATTTACCACAAGGAGAAGTCGAGGCAAAAGATAGGGTAGTTAATATGGTTGAGCAAATGGATAAGGAAGGTTTTGGGAATTGTACAAATACTGGTGCATGTGAAGTAGAATGTCCTAAAGGTATTTCTTTAGAGTATATAGCTAGAATGAATAGAGAATACGTTAAGGCAACATTGATTAAAGAAAAATAAATAATCCAATATTTAATCCCATTTATAAATTGAAAGATAACTTAGAAATTTCAATTGTTCAAACAGATTTAATTTTAAAAGACAAGAAAAAAAATCTTCTAAAAATAGAATCTATTTTATCAGATTTAAAATCTACAGATATTATTTTACTTCCAGAAATGTTTAATACTGCATTTTGTCCATTGGAAATAAATCTTGCTGAAACAATGTCCGGACCAACTATAAATTGGATGAAGAGTATCTCGGAACAAAAAAAATGTTCAATTGCCGGAACTTTAATGATTAAAGAAAAGGATAATATATATAACCGATTAGTATGGCTAAACAAAGAAGGAGAGGTCTTTTGTTACGACAAGGTTCATTTATTCTCTTTAGCTAAAGAAGACAAATTGTTGTCTAAAGGATCTAAAAAAATTATCATCAGTGACTATGGATGGAAAATTTGTCCTTTGATTTGCTATGACATAAGGTTTCCAGTCTTTTGTAGAAACCAAAACGAATATGATTTATTAATATTTTTATCTAGTTGGCCCTCAAAGAGGATTAAAGCATGGGATATTCTCTTACAAGCAAGAGCAATAGAAAATCAGGCATATACTGCAGGTGTTAATAGGGTTGGAAAAGATGAAAACGGTTTTGAATTTCCTGGCCACTCTTCTTTTTTTGATGGCTTGGGAAATAGCTTGTTAGAACTAAATCAAGAAAAAGATATTGTTAAAACAGTTGTAATTTCTAAAGAAAAGTTAATACTTCAAAGAAGGCAATTAAAGTTTTTGAACGATCAAGATAATTTTACAATTCATTAAGGTTACAGCTCACCTCCAAAGTCCAGTTTTCTCTAACATTAATCACATCCTTTATTTTAATTATTTTTTCTGGAAGTATTTGTGATTTCAAATTACCAGTATCCCATTTATTGTTTTTATTAGAATCTACTATGACCTTTAGATTGTATTTGCCAGAAGAAACATTATTTAGTACGTATGGACCATATTTAAAAAAATATTCATTTATTAATTTTTTCTCATCATACAATTGAATAATTAAATTATCATTTGTTATACAATCTAAAATTATTTTTCCAGAGTCTTCTGTTTTTTTTTCTTTTGTTGATAAACCATCTTCAATAGTTTTATGTTGATATAATGGGTCAAAAAGATATAAGATTTTATTGGAATCAATTTTTGCATTAATTGCATCAGTGCTAAATGCAATTTTATCTGAATTATTATAATAAAGATCTACTCCATCTAAAGCAAATATTTTGTAGGTCTTTTCATTTAAATTATTAAAATAATAAGCACCATCTGTATTTGTTTTAGTAACATAAATTGGTTTTGTATTTAGACATAAACTATCTGCTAAATCTTCATTTTGTAAAAAAATCCAAGCATTTGACACCCCTTGAAGAGATTGAGCATCAATTACCTTTCCACTAATTTCAAGAGAATCAATTTTATTTGAAGTTGAAAAGTTATAAATTAAGTTTTCAAGAATATTTCCTTCATTAATATCCTTTATACAGTTATTCAAATTAACAGAGAATGTTGTGCTATCTTTTAGTTCTGTATCAAAAAGAAGTGTTAGAATATTTTTAGAGATTTTATATTCTACTGGCTTTTGTGTAGTTGGCGAGATGTTGAAATAGTCATTCCATCTGTTTTCCTGAATATCTTCATTAAAAACAAAAGTGATTCGATTATTTTTAAAATTCACAGAATTATTTTGAGGAAGAGTTTGTAAAAGAATTGGCGATGAAGTGTCTTTTTCTCCACCTGTTGGCATAACTATATTTGCACAACTATTAAGGAGCATTAAAAAAATAACTGCATTTAATATTTTCATTCTATTTGAGAATGTAATTATTACAAATTTAGTTTTTTTCTAAATTGATATAATTCATTATACTTTTAAACAATGCCACTCCGTCTGTGTTGCTAAGAAGCACATCTGCCGCTCTTTCTGGGTGAGGCATCATTCCAAAAATATTTTTTTCTTTATTACAAATTCCAGCAATATTTTCTAATGATCCATTAGGATTTGAAGACTCTAAAACCTCTCCATTGGAATTACAATATTTAAAAATAATTTGATTATTTTTTTTAAGAGTGTTCATTGTGTTTTCATCAGCAAAAAACCTACCTTCTCCGTGTGCAATTGGTATTTTAATTACATCTTTCTCATAATTATTTGTAACTAATGTACTAGAATTATTGACCTTTAGAAAAACATTTTTACAGACAAACTTATTGCTTGTATTGTGAAGCAAAGCACCAGGAAGAAGACCACTTTCAGTCAGAATTTGAAACCCATTACAGATTCCAATAATATAACCCCCATTTTTTCCAAATTCTATAACTTTTTCCATAATTGGAGAAAATTTAGCAATAGCGCCAGAGCGAAGATAATCTCCAAAAGAAAACCCCCCAGGTAGAAAAATAACATCACAATTTTGTAGGTCAGTATCTTTATGCCATAATTCAATTACTTTCTGATCAATAGTTCTTTCTATACATGATATTATGTCTTTATCACAGTTTGATCCAGGAAAGATTACAACTCCAAAATTCATATTGTTTTTTATTCTGTAAAGTTACATATTAAATAATAATCATACACCTATAATATAGCGAAGTGAAAATAAAAATATAAAACAAAATATTCGCCAAGTTTCTTTTTTTTGTGTAGGTAAAATAGTTTGCAATAAAAACACTTATTGGTGCTAATATGATATACCAATTATTTTTATCCCCAACTATTCCAATTACAATTGATAAAATAAGATAGGAGAGTAAAATAAAAAAAGATTTCCTAGAACGGATACTTTTTTTGTAAAGCCAACTAAAAAATTCAAATAGCGATATTATTGTTATGAATATAAAAATATTTGCTACCCAATTATTTGCTCTATAAAAGATAATTAAGTCTGATGTGTTATCTGATAATTTAGGGACGTTAATATGTTTTAATGGTGTGAATTCCTGTCCAATCAGGCTAATAAAAATCAAATAGATTAATAAAGGCATCGATAAACCAATTAAAGAAACAATGTAGCATCTCCAGTTGGAGAAGTTAAAAATCAAACTCGAAATAATTATTATCGGCAATAACAATATCATTATTGAATTTACCACAACTAATAAGCTTATAATAAGAGAACATACAAAGATCTCTTTAAAAGGATATTCTTTTTGGTATGACTCAAATAACTTATTTATAAAGAATAGAAGTAGAAAGCTAGAGATTATTTCTTCAAATACCCCAATATTAAATGTATTTAGCAAAATAAAAACCGTAGCAATAATTAGATTTTCTTTTTTTATAATATTGTTATTGTAAATTAGGTTGTTTAATCCAAAAGCATGTAGTAGTAAAACAAAGATTGATCCAAAGAAAATAAGGTAAGGATAAGAGAATTGAGGGTAATAATTTTCAAGGTTAACGTTTAGCAATGGTATTGCTAAAAAAAGAAAACTAACGACTGCAAAATATACAGTGGTTTTGGGTTTTGGATTTATTAGTGTTTCGAGTAGCATCTATTAAATCAAAAATATATAAATTTGACATCAAAATATACGCACTATGATGAAAAATTTTTGGACAGCGATTGGTGATTTTTTTACTGCAACCTTTGAAGTCATGCCAATGATAGGTAATTCAATAAATTACGTCTATATGGTAATAATATTTCTTTTTTTAGTTACCTGGACTACCATTATGTTTAAGCATAAAAAAAATGGAGAAGAGCATAAGTCTTCATAAATCAAAGCCAATATCTTTTCTGTAATTTTTACCTTGAAAATTGATTTTTTCAGCATTTTTGTTTGATTTTGCTAAAGCAATTTCTAATGTTTTACCAAATGAAGTAACAGCAATTACTCGCCCTCCATTTGTTTTGACAGTGCCCCCATCTTTTATTGTTCCAGCATGAAAAATAATACTTCCTTCACAATCTTCTGTATTGTAAATTTCACACCCCTTTTTATATTTTTGAGGATACCCTTCAGAAACTAACATTACTGTTGTGGCAACATCCTCACTAATATTTAAGTCTTTTTCACTAAAGGTACCATCCTTTATTCCTTTTAAAAGATTTAAAAAATCTGATTTTATTCTAGGGATAACAACTTCAGTTTCTGGATCTCCCATTCTTACATTATATTCTATTACCTTAGGTTCTGAGCCTACCTTAATCAATCCAATAAATAAAAATCCTTTATAGCTTATGTTTTCTTTTTTTAAACCTTCAATTGAGGGTTTAATTATCTCTTGTTCGATCTTTTCCATAAAAAAACGATCTACAAAAGGGACAGGAGAAACAGCCCCCATTCCACCTGTATTTAGGCCAGTATCTCCCTCTCCAATTCTCTTATAGTCTTTTGCTGTGGGAAGTATTTTATAGGAATCTCCATTTGTTATAACAAAAACAGATAGTTCTATTCCATCAAGAAATTCTTCTATAACAACTGTTGAGCTTGCCTGCCCAAATTTTGAGTCTAATAACATAGACTCTAATTCAGATTTTGCTTCACTAATAGAGTCTATAATTAAAACCCCTTTACCAGCAGCCAAACCATCGGCTTTTAAAACATATGGCGGAGTAAGTGTTTCAAGAAAATCATACCCTTCTTGTAATGAATCTCTATTAAAAGATTTGTATTTGGCAGTTGGAATATTATGTCTTTGCATAAATTCTTTAGCAAACTTTTTACTTCCCTCTAACTGAGCCCCTTCTTTTGACGGGCCAATAACGGAAACATGCTTTAAATCATTATCATTTTTGAAAAAGTCATAGATCCCCTTAACTAAGGGGTCTTCAGGTCCTACAACTACCATTTCTATTTCTTCAAAAAGAACTAGTTTTTTGATTGCATCAAAATCTGTGACGTTTATATTTTTGTTTTTTCCAATAAGATCTGTTCCTGCATTTCCCGGAGCAATAAATAGTTTATTGCATGAACTGCTTTGTGATATTTTCCAAGCCAATGCATGTTCTCTTCCTCCGCTTCCAAGAATTAATACGTTCATTTTTTAATGTTTAATTTTCCATTGCTCCGAGTATTTCTTCGGTCAAAACCATATTGTGAAAAACTTGCTGGACATCATCATTCTCCTCTAACAAATCAAGTAATTTTATAACTTTTTCCGCTTCCGATGCAGAAATTGTTTTTGTAGTTATAGGTATGCGCTGAAGTTCTGAATTTTGAATTTCAATACCAAGATCTTCTATTTTTTTTTGCATATTACTAAAATCTGTGAAGTTACAATACACTGTTATTGCTTCCTCATCTATTTCTAATTCCTCTAATCCACCATCAATTAAGTCCATTTCTAAATCGTCTAAAGATGTATTCATATTTTCTTTTGCAATTGTAAAAACCCCCTTTCTGTTAAATATAAATTCAAGAGATCCATTTGTTCCTAGAGCGCCATCACACTTGCTAAAATATGACCTTACATCTGCAACTGTGCGATTATTATTATTTGTTGCACAATCTACAAATACAGCAATTCCATTTACAGCATAACCCTCTAAGGTGATCTCTTCATAATTTGCAGTGTCTTTACTACTTGCTTTTTTTATTGCTCTTAAAACATTGTCTTTTGGCATATTTGCTGCCTTAGCATTTTGCATGACTTGTCTTAACCGAGAATTTGTTTCTGCACTAGCACCACCTTCTTTTACCGCAATAACAATATCTTTTCCAATTCGAGTGAAAGTTTTGGCCATTTTTGACCAGCGCTTCATTTTTCTTGCTTTTCTAAATTCGAATGCTCTTCCCATTTATCTTTTTATAAAAATAATATTTTAATCATCTAACTGCAAAACAGATAAAAATGCCTTTTGAGGAATCTCAACATTCCCTACTTGTCTCATTCTTTTTTTACCTTTTTTCTGTTTTTCAAGGAGCTTACGTTTACGTGTTATGTCACCACCATAGCATCTAGCAGTCACATCTTTTCTTACAGCTTTAACTGTTTCTCGTGAAATGATTTTTGATCCAATTGCAGATTGTATTGCAATATCAAACTGTTGTCTTGGTATTAATTCTTTAAGTTTTGCACATAATTTCTTACCAAGGGTGTACGAGTTGTCTTTATGCACTAAGGCAGAAAGTGCATCTACAGGCGAACTGTTTAAAAGAATATCTAGCTTAGCAAGTTTTGAAACCCTGTAACCTATTGGATAGTAATCAAAAGAGGCATAGCCTTTTGAAACGGATTTCAATTTGTCATAGAAATCAAAAACAATTTCTCCCAAAGGTATTTCAAATGTTATTTCTACTCGATCTGTTGTTAGGTAAACCTGATTTTTTAATTCTCCTCTTTTGGCAATACATAAGTTCATTACCTGCCCAATAAAATCTGCCTTTGTTATGATTTGGGCTTTAATGTACGGCTCCTCAACATACTCTAATATGCTTGGATCTGGATAATCGCTCGGATTATGAATAATTAGCTTCTCTTTTTTTCCGGTATACGCAAAGTATGACACATTAGGAACCGTTGTAATTACTGTCATTTCAAACTCTCTTTCTAATCTCTCTTGTATAATTTCCATGTGAAGCATTCCTAGAAAACCACATCTAAAACCAAAACCCAATGCTGCCGAAGACTCTGCTTCGTAAGTAAGAGACGCATCATTGAGTTGTAATTTTTCCATAGAGTTGCGCAATTCTTCAAAGTCTTCAGTGTCTACAGGGTATATGCCAGCAAAAA
>ERZ1046876.2836-NODE-2836-length-10264-cov-9.125771_pt1 | contig 10264 bp, 16 predicted proteins | sample MGYA00383094_ERZ1046876 | MGnify/ENA primary metagenome ERZ1046876 (study PRJEB29581, sample SAMEA5548364) | metagenome | biome: marine; feature: coastal; material: water | depth 50 m | study: Short-term variability in the microbial, nano- and picoplankton... | reverse complement strand
GTGTTCCAACTTCATCTAGAATTTCAAGTTCGTACTCACTTACAAAGTCATACCATTCTTCCTCTGTAAAACAAACATTAGTCTCTTCTGACATCTATACTACCATCCTCTACGAAGTTCTCTGCTCTTGCGATTCTATCTAAATCTGGGTTCAACTCCAAAGCTGCGCTCACACTAGTATCTAGTCTGATCATGTCGTTATTCATTGTTTTGATTCTTGTTACAAGCATTACACAAAAGCCTTGTAGAGTTTTAATTCTTCCTACAACTCCATTCATGATTTGTTGCATAATGATAAAAATAAAAAAACCCATGAACAGTGCTCCTGCAATGGGTGCTCCAACATCTGCAATTAGTTGAAATGCAGTGTTCACTTACTTTTTATCGTTGAGAAGCTTCTTCATAAGCTCCCCGTAGTTTCCTTGTCCGAAGGGCATTTCGCCGCTGTTGATTTGAACATTGTTCTGTGTTTTAATAGTAGACGCTCTTGCTTTTTCGAGTTCTGTTTGTGCTTTTAATTCGTCCATGCGAATCTTATGAGCCATACCTACTAAGTCGGCTAAATCTTTACTAGTATAAACTTCGCTTTCTTCTGCTTCGTCCATCTTCTTATCAATAAGTAAGTCCAATGTCTCAGCAAGTTTAAAGCGATTCCTGTATCCAGTATCAAGATAAACTTGATCCACATATGCTTTGACTTCCCTTTTAGCTAGATACTCTGATGCCTTAGCTTCGTCGATTTGGAGTCTACTACAAACAGCGGGAATACTTCCGAGTTCTAAGTAAGCATTTGCGATTTCCAGTCCTTCTGGGCTGATTCTTGTGGATATTTGATTCTTTGCCATATGAGAATTATAGCAAAAACTAACATAAGTGTCAAGTTATATTTTTGTGTGGGGTAAATAAATGTGGGAAAAAGGAAAGAGGGGACCGAAGCCCCCTCTTAGGAAGTGCATTAGAATTGGTATTTGAATCCTAATTGTATGCGGTATAAACTTCTATAATAGTTTGTGCTTTCATTATGAATCTTATCAAGGCTCATTTTGTAGGCTGGTTTATACTCGTAAGTGAAGTTGCCGTCTCCTAGGGAAACTGGTACGGCTTCTGCGATTGATCTGTCAGAGTTAGAAGCTTTTGTTTGTCTTCCATACTCACTGTCGATCAGATTAAGTAAGTTTTCGACATCTAATGTCAAAACGAACTTGTCTTTGTCTGTTAGTCCTAATCCAGGGAATTCTTGAGTTAATTTAAAATCAAGTCTATAATTCCAGTCTGTTTCGAATCCATTGATCGGTGCGAATCCACCTGCATAGCCAGATAGTCCAGCTGCTGCAATATATGAATCAAGATCGCTTTGGAACCAAGAAGGGACAACTACGTCTCCGTTCGGTACATAAAAAGCGGCTGTTGCATCACGAGTTGATTCTTTGTCTAATCCCCAAAGTGCTCCATCTTTGTAGTTACCAAAAGTATAAGAGAAAGGTTCTCCACTTATAGCAGCTCCTACGAAGGTAAAGATTGTTGGATGATTGTCAAAGAAGTATTTTGTATAGTTCGCTACAAAATTAAATGTGTGCTCTCTTGAATATATAGATCTGTGTAATACATCTTCATTGAAGTCTGCATACTTAGTTGTATATTTAAAGTTTGAGATATTTCTTGAAGAAGAAAGATTACCAACTGATTGAACATCTTGCCACGTGTATGAAGCGTAGATATCCCAGCTGTCCCAGGCTTTTGCCATAGAAAGACTGACTAGGTCTGAATGACCTTTGTCTGTGTTAGTAAGAAGCATATCATAGCCTCTACCATCATAGAATTTCTCCATAGCTTTGCCACAGTATGAGTAGTCAGCATAAATAAGTCTGCCATCTACAGCTGTACCGATTGGCATGTTAGAAACGCTGTTGCCAATTTCTGGGCAATCAACTGATCCAGCAAATGCAGGATTTCCTAATCTTAACTGTTTGAAGTGTAAATCTTTATCTGTCTCTGTTTTTAGATAATCAGCACTGAAGTACCATCCATCCCCGAGCTCCCAGTCCATTCCAATTGACATCTTCATATCTTTTGGTAATTCAAAGTCAGGATCCATTATATCAGCGTAAGCTGGTCTAAATCCTGGCTGTCCTGGTTGGTAGATGTAAGAATCAAATACAGAAGTATCAAATCCATTGAATCCTGCTGCTGCACTCAAAGGTACGTTTGCATTTTGGATTCCGATTCCATCATTAGAGAAAGTTCCACCCATCCATACGTTTGGTCTGCCACCAGTGAAGTAGCCCATGCCGCCTCGAATAGTAACATCTTTCATCATTCCTAGATCACCTTGATCATAAGTAAAACCAAATCTTGGTAATACAATGTCTTTGCCATCTAAACTAGTATCATTGCGAATACCATGTGCGGCAAATAAAGCTTCGTTATACTTCGGAGCTTGATCCATTGAATACTCTTCCATTCTTACACCAAATTGTAATGTAAGTCTGTCGCTGTAGTCCCATGTGTCTTGTACATAGAAACTTGTAGTCTCTATCTCAAAAGCTGCTGAACCATCAGCGGGGTTACCAGAAGGTGAGTTTCTGTAGTCGATGCTATATGGAGTTTTGTTTTCAAAGTCTGCAGCACTTGCGAAGAGTAGTTCTCCGTCTGAGTATGCGACAAATCCATTTGCGACATCAACTGAGTTTTTGTGCATACCTGCTACAAGTTCGTGTGAACCAAGTAGATATGACATTTCGAATTCAAATTCGCTTGTGTCTGTTTGTAGAGAGTTATAATGTCTGTAAACATCAGGTCCCATAATTACTTGAGGTCCTCTGTCTCCTTCCCCTAATTCTACTACTGCTCTCATGAAATCATCTCCACCAACACTTGCTTGCGCAGTGTCAACAGTTCTCATTCCGTATCTCATAGTAGTTGAGAAGTTATCAGTCCAATCGCTAAAGATTTGGAAACTGTCAGACTGTAATTCAGTAGTCTTTGTATAATTACCACTTGTAAGTGCTAGTGTATTCTCTGATCCGCCATATTCTCTAACATCGTTGTTGTCTGATGTTTGATGTGTATATGTCATACGTTGGCTGTCATTCATATTCCAGTCAAGTTTTATAAGAAGATCTTCGTCTAGTAACTCATTGTTCATGCCAGAAGCAGAACCTGCGTCATAGTCATAAATAGATTTTGCTAAACCGATGATTTCATTAGCTTGTTCTAGTGATACTCCTGAGACTTCTCTAAGTGCACCTGAGCCTGCTGCTCCCCATACACCTGGTTCCATTTTCTCAAACTTATCATAGTTAATGAAAAAGAATAGTTTGTCCTTTATAACGGGGCCGCCAAAAGTATAACCAATTGTTTCTTCTTCAAATTCTCCAATAGTTATAGATTGATCTTCGATTTGATCTCCGACCCAACTATCCCCCATTTGAAAACCATATACGCTACCAGCGAATTCATTAGTACCTGACTTAGTTACAACATTAACATTACCTGCTGTTGAACCTGAGTCTCTTACGTCGAAGTCTACTACACTTACATTTACTTGCTCTACAGAGTCAAGTGATATAGGTGAGCGAACTCCAGGATATCCACCATATTCGAGACCGAAGTCATCTGATTGGCCAATACCGTCAACACTAAAAGAACTATATCGAGCGTTTGCTCCAGCTATAGAAATACTTTCAGTATCATCTCCATTAAAGCTAATGCTATAAACATTAACGAATGGTTGTGTTGCGACTGCATCTTTAAGATCCCTCTTAACTGATGCAATTCTTCCGATCTGATCGGAAGTTAAAGTACTTTTCGGGCCTGTGATAAGACCTGAAGTATTTAACTTTTGTGCAGTCACTACAACTTCTTCTTCCACGGATCTGCCTAAAACAAACCTAAGCTTGTCAGTTTCTCCGAGTTCTAAGAATACATTGTCGCGAGTTGCGTTCCCTCCTGTGGATGTAACTATCACAGTATAAGGACCACCAACACGTAGATTACGTGCTAGAAAGATACCTTCACTATTTGTTACTTGGGAGGATGCTGAGCCGGAAGGCTCATGGATTACGGAGACTGAAGCTCCTGAGATGGCGTTACCAGTTGAACTTAGTACAGTTCCTCTGATTGCCGAGGTCGTTTCTTGGGCAAAAGCTGGAATCGCTAGAAAGACGAAAGCACATAACCCAAGGAATAGATTTCTAAAAACCATATCTTACTCCTTATTACATATTGTTGTTAACAACAGTTTATTGAAAGCGTAGGAATATTTCCTACATATGCGTGTATTATAACAAATTTCACCAAGAATGTCAAGATATATTTTCGAGTGCATCGTCACGATGTTCTGTGTGCGTCTTTTGCTCTTTTTCAAAAAATTCCAAAGTTGTACATGTGGGGGAGCTCAGCGCGTCAGCAGACGCAAGGTCTACTAACCGCCCCCTACTAAGGGCAACCCCTAGCAGAGATTCTTGATCTTGTCAAGGACTTTATAAACTCCTTCGACACTCAAGCCTGCGATCACATCATCTGTGACAGAGGTTGTATAGCACAACTCCTCTCCGTCAAGCACAGCAACTTCGAACTGGCGAATACCCTCGCCACTGATGACACTCGCACCATATCCATTTGGGAAAGAATACTTCGTTTGATTCTTTCCATAATAATTATTCTTTTCTGTCACAAAAGAATCCAAAGCTATATTATAACTCATTCGCTCTCTCCATATTATCAGCCATTTCACAACACGCATCACAAAGGACACGCCCACCATCAACATCCGTCTGCCCACATTTGGACTTGACTTCACGAAACGAATACATCGTTTCGACATATCGCACCACTTCCACGCTACATTGTGGATTTGGACGAAAACTATATTTAACATCTATATACATAATTACTCCTAACTAATTAAATCGTTTGTTATTGCTAACATTACTAACATGCACCACCCAATAATAAGCAATGCCCAACCAATGAAACTATCTCTCATTTGCCACCTCTCAATCTGTAAAGGTTAAGATTGTTAGACTCAACACCTTTGAGAGCCAAGCGTGTAGCTCTCGCCATACCTTGCTCAACTGTCATTGAAGGATTGCCAAATGTGACACCCTCGCTGTCGAATGGAAGATCAGCAATCAAAGATTTTCTTCGATTGATTTTTTGTTGTAAGATTTTATTATTCATATGTTTTCTCCTATTTATACTACGTATTATCGCACGAATAGCCCCTACTGTCAACCCCAATATTGAAAATAAAGGCACTTTCTTCATTTATCACCGCATATCAGGGACTTACGAGGGACGGGCCCGGGCCCGCCTTGACCACTATGTCAACCCCCTAATTCAGCCTAGACGCCCTATAATATATGCCTGTAATATAAGCACAAGAACAGGCACAATTGTTCTTACCAATTCTAAACTATGCTTATACCTTCTTATTTTTAGCTCTACATTCTTCATTAGAATGATACCTTAATATCGCCAAATAATAAGGCTATGATGCCTGCTATCAGCACAAGGTCAGCACATACTGACCATACGATATAGGCACGAAATAGATACTTACTAATATTAATCCACATTAGAAAGACCTTTTAATGCCAACCTTTTGGCTTTCAACATGCCTAGCAATATTGCAGGTGTTGTTGTTTCTAATACATACTCACGCTTGGAAGCATCCCAAACATAAGACTCTATTTTAATAGCATTTTTCATAATGTTATATCTCCTAAATATATTGCCATGTTAATAATTACGCTTGTGCAGGCAAAAAAGCACACAGCGAATATAAGACCAAATAGAAACTCATCTCTCATGATGCATCTCTTAATTCAGCATTAGCCAATTTCATTGCTACAATGTCGATCATTGTATCTCTTGACATTAAGCCGTTTGTATTGCTCACGCTACCTTTTAATTCTTTAGCTAATTGCTCATTTGACATTTCTGTCGCATCTTGAACTTTGCTATCGAATAATTCTTGTAATACCATAATTGTCATATTTTCTCCTTTTTTGTAAATATAATGTAATTATACACCTTTTAAACGCTGTTGTCAATAGGGTTTGCGGACTTTCTTTAAAAACAACCGTATATCAGGGACTTAGATTTGCGCCGTTCGAGCGGACCGGGCCCGCAAAAATCGATGCTCTGTATCCCGCTCCTAGAGCGCGTTTCAGAGATAGGGTCTACTATCACGCAAACACGCATAGACTCATTAAAAACACCTGCTCTGTAGCCCTCTCATAGCAAGGGTTTCAGAGGGGGTCAAAAAATCTCGTGAAAAAAATCTTGCAAAAATAGGCAAAAACACGCAAAAACGACCAGGAATTTCACCACGCTAACTATCTGATATGCCGTCATAAATTAAAATAATTGGTCTTTTTGCAAAAAAGGGGTTTACAATTTCTCAAATAGGCGTATAATTATAGGTATGAAAAGCAATAATGCAATAACTAAAAATAAGGACTTGGAGGTCTATTATGGAAAAAGCAAAAACTGTAAAAAAAGCAGAAAAAACCAAAGCAACCCTATGCAAAGAAATAGGGCAATCAATGAAATTATCTCAAAGCGAGATGACCTCATTGGAACGCACTTCGAAAGAAATGCTAATCAAAATACAAGGCTGGATTTCATAGCCTTGTTAGGATGGATAGGCTCAATTTTATTGTGCCTATCTCCTCTTTTTAATTTGGTTGTTTGGTGTTCTCTTGCAATACTAGGTCTAGCACTCTTGACAATTCAAGCATATAAAAATCGTGTTTATAACCTTTTATTCTTGAACATCTTTTCAATCATTACTTTTTCAATTAAACTTATAGGAACATTACAATGAAAAAAACACAATTATTTATTTTCGACCTTGACGATACTGTCATTGACTCTAGCCATAGAGCAACTTTGACTGTTGACAATGGGCAAGTCGTTCTTGACTTGGACGCTTGGAGACAAGACAGCACATATGAAAACATTATGAAAGATAGCTTGCTTCCTCTTGCTAACTTCATGCGTGAATGTATCAACGCTGAACATACTTATGTTTGGGTATGTACTGCTAGAAATATGCAATCAGCAGACCATGACTTTCTAGCAAAGCAGGGCTTAACGCCTAACTTGGTATTATCAAGACAACTTGAAGATGATACAGCAGACCACATTTTGAAAAAGAAAATGATTTCAAAACTGCTCAATCTAAAACCATTTAAAGACTGTGAGACAATATTTTTTGACGACAAGCCAAAAAATTTGCAAGCACTAGAAAATCTTATTGACTTTAATTTGAACGCTAGAGCCATCAATGAGATTGGGGCTGTTCCTGTAGAATGGAGCGTGAACTAATGCAAACATATACAATTTATATCATGCGTGTTAGTGGACTGAAACAGGCACGAGGACTTCGAAAAATTGGGGTTGCTAAATGTGTTGAGCATCGCAGACAATCAATTGAAAATTCATTAAGAAAAGAATTTGGAAAAGATTGCCTTGTATACATCGAGCATGCTTACCAAATACCGAGAAAGGGCAAGGGAGGTTTTAAGGCTTACAACCTTGAACATCAAATTCAAACTTACCTTGCCCCAAAAAATGTGCGTTGGATTTTTGCAAAAGGTTCATCAGCAGGGAAATCTGAATGGTTCAGAATTTCAACACCACTAGCAAAGAAATATATAGCGTGTGGTAAAAGATGGGTTAATACTCATTTTGTGGGGTTGCCAAAAGATTGGGAGAGAAATCCTAATGGGCAACTATTTAAGAAAGGCATTTATTAAGGAGAAAAAAACTATGTCAATATTTAAAAATGAAGAAGGGGATTATGCAAGATTTGAAAGACACATGAAACCAATTCGAGCATTAAACGAAAATAAAAGATTGAGATTAATTCGAGATCAACTTAGAAAAGATTTGCAACTGCAAAGAAAAACGCTAAGAGCAAAAAAATCTGAGCAAGAATTGTTGGAGCAAGAATTAAAAAGCCTTGCCCCTCTACAATTGGAGCTACCTCTGAAACCCTTGCTATAAGCGGGTTTCAGGGCGGCGGGCCCGGGCAAGAACGCGCCCGGCAACTTTCATGCCAATCAGCATGCACGCGCTCTGCGCCAAAGTGCGAAAGTGAAGTGCAAAACTGAAGTACAAAAATGAAAGGCCGCGCGCGCTTGCCAAGTACCTAGTCTTCGCGAAGTAAGTACTTACTATCACGAAAGGGCAATAAAAAACCCGCTTTCGCGGGTTCTCTTTATCTGGCTAGCAAGGCAACGATTGTCGCTTTGTTTGCTCTCTCCAAGCTGTTTAGCTCGAATTTTTTGAAACCTAGTTTGGCTTCGACTTCACGGACCAACGCTGCTTTGGTTGGCTCAAGGGGCTTCTTTGCTTTTTCCATTATGTTCTCCTAAATATGCATATATTATAAGGGTTTTGAACACTCTTGTCAATAGGTATGCTAAAAATAAGTACACAAATTTATTTTGAAAAATAAACACACAGTGGGTTCGATTTAAATGAAAGCAGAACAAACATGACCAAATATAGGGGGCCGGTGTCGTCTGCGCCTAAGTGCAAAACCTATAAGTACTAAAACTAGGCGCGCTTGCCACAACAAGTGCAAATCTGAAGTGTATAGTCTAAGTTCCAAATGTAACAGCGAACGCGCGAGCTTGCACGCAAGTGCTAAAACTAAGTGCAAAACTTATAATTGGCAAGCTTGGCGAGTGTTGCGCAAATCTCTTTTACCCCTTTCCCACCCGGATAGTATAACAGGTTTTTGCGGGTTTGTCAAGAGTTTACGGCACATTTCACAAGATTTTTTGCGTTTTTCGAAGATTTTGCCACGAAGGAGGCGTGGTTTCGCGTCCCGCCCCTCGGCGTTCAGTTGTGCTTTTTTATAAATACTTCACATTTTCTATTGACAATGCCAATCAATTCAGATATAATAAATGTAATTATGAAAAAAGAAGAAAACTATAAAGACTACACACTAACTATTCCTGCTGACATTCTAATGATTGTCGACAGAGCGAAATTAGTATGGGACGACTTTGACTTTACCATATACATCAAAGACGGAACACCTCACTTCTGCGACATGGTAGGCTACTGGGATGACGGAAATTACAACGACAGAACACCAGAGCAGACATGGAAACTAGTAAGAAAGTGGTGGAAAGAACACAAGAACGAAGTTCACTTTGATGAAGATGTTGTATTAGCGAAACAAAAACTAGAAAGAGCACAGAGCGAGTTAGATGACTTAGAAAAGAAAGCTAAAAACAAGAACTGGCACTTCTGGAAATGAACCAGCGAAAAATACTTCTTGACAAGTCAAACCGATACTGTTATAATATATTTATGTTTAACAAAAGAATGAATGTGGCTAAAGAATTAGATCGCATCAAGAAAAAGAAAGCGAACAGAAAACCAATACCTTGGCGTATGTTAATAGCACACCCATTAACTTGGCTACTGTTCATAACTCTTTTTGTAGGAGTATTCGGATAATGAGTAGAACTATGCGTAGGCTAAGAGCAAGGCAGAGATCAGTAAATGATAACATCAGACTTCAAAAAAGAAAGCGTGTGCAAGCTCACGAAGAGTGGCAGACAACCCAAATTCAAATTTGGCACAGAATGAATGACGAAGCATTACTGGCTGAAAAAACATTAAAAAATGTAAGCCAACCCCTTGACAAGCCAGAAGTAAAGTTGTTATAATATTATCATAATGAAAACAATTAAACAAATTTACAACAAACTATTTAACAAGGAGAACAACATGGCACAAGCCAACTACACAGAACAAATGACCTCTAAAATGGTCGCAACATACACCGCTAACCCTACAAGAGAAACAGTAGACGCATTAGCAAAAGACTTAGGCAAGAACACAAGATCCGTAATTGCCAAGCTATCAAGAGAAGGAGTGTACAAAGCACAACCAAGAACAACTAAGACTGGTGAGCCAATAGTACGCAAAGCAGAACTCTTAACAGCTATCGAAACACACTATGGTATTGAGCTTCCTTCCCTAGTGAAAGCCAGCAAGGCTGACCTCCAAAGATTGATCGACACAATCAGCTAACAAATGTTCGAGGAGTGGTGACCTAATCACCACCTTTTGTCAAGGTAGATTAAGATAAATAATTCAAAATTTCTCTTGACAAATGGTATCTAGCCTGATATAATATATTTATATCGAAAAAAGATAAAAGACTGACATTTCGTAAATTGGTATCATTCCTATGTGTGTCAGCAACTTGCCGAGAGTGATTGAGGCA
>ERZ1046876.2830-NODE-2830-length-10280-cov-5.279120_pt1 | contig 10280 bp, 8 predicted proteins | sample MGYA00383094_ERZ1046876 | MGnify/ENA primary metagenome ERZ1046876 (study PRJEB29581, sample SAMEA5548364) | metagenome | biome: marine; feature: coastal; material: water | depth 50 m | study: Short-term variability in the microbial, nano- and picoplankton... | reverse complement strand
CATTCAGGTGTTACGGATAATTTACGGGCCGTGAAACCACAAATTCGTCCTAATTTTTCGAAAATGGGAATCATCAGTCTACCTTGAAAAGTAGAAACTAATTTGCCTTGCCTTTGTTTTTCCCGAAAAAGTCCTGCTTTGGAAAGAATTTCCTTGGAGAAATTTTTGCGCACTAAGTGATCCCCAAGGGAAAATTCATTGGTTGGAGCATACCCAATTCCAAACGCCTCCGCTGTTTTTTCGTCAAATTTTCTTTCTTGAATCCAATATTCCCAAGCAATCATGCTTTCAGAAGACTTTGTTTTGAGTTGTTGCATGTACCACTTCATTGCTTCTTCATGAACGGCATGCAATTCTGCTCGAATTGACTTAACGAAAGGCTTGGAGTGATCGCCTTTTTCATATCGAAGGGGAATCCCGAATCGTTGTGATAAAAACTCGAGTGATTCTTGGAAATCAAGATTTTCTAATTTTTGGACAAAGGAAATTGCATCTCCGGTTTCACCCGAGCTAAAGCATTTAAAAAATCCCTTTTGTGGATGCACATAAAAAGAAGGAGTTTTTTCCTGCTGAAAGGGGCTTAGTCCTACCCAGCTAGAACCGCTTTTTTTGAGTTCGACATAGGAGCTAATGAGGTCGAATAGATCAATCCTTTCTTTGAGCTCATTAATAAATCCATCAGCTAATCTTGGCATAATTATTTGGCGAGATATTTAAATTACATTGATTGCAGTTTGAATAGTTCCATTTTTGCTTGTTGATGTAATCCGGAACTTTCCGAAACCAATTTCAAGACCTCTTTATACAATATGCTTGCGGTTACCGGCATTTTTTCGACCAAGTGGTAGCGCCGTGCCAATTCCCAAAGAATTTCGGTAGATTTTGGAAATAATTCTTTTGATTTTTCTAGCTCTGCAAGGTATCGAGCGGACGGCAGAGTTTCCCTAGCTATTCGTAGGTAGTCTAGTCGAGTAACTAAGTCAAAAGGGTTATGCCTGATTGCTTCTAGTATGGTCATTTCTGCTTCCCTTTCTTCACCCAGTTGAAAATGAGCCTGGGAGCAAAGTCTCCATGCTTCTGCATCTGATGCATTTGCTTTGAGGGCTTCGCGAGCAAAATACAGAGCTTGTGTGTAACTCGAATTCAAGTAAGCGGTTCGACTATTTTCGAGCGAGGATTGCTCATTCTCCACTTCGGCAGGTTTGGCAAATGCATCGGCCAAATTAAAAGAAGGGAGGGGAGCAGGCATAGGCTGTGGTGTGTCGGGTTTGATTTCGTTTAGGCTTTCAGGTGCATTGGAAAGAGGGGGGATTTTTGAACCAGATGAAACCACCCTTTCTTTTTCAGGATTGGTTTCCAGTAGTAGGGCTTTAGCCATAACCGAAAATCTCTTTTCATCGGTTGAGATACCTGCATCAAGAAGGTCGGCAAGTCTTCTGCGTCTTAAAAGATCGACCGCATCAAGGCTCAAATCACTGGAATCGATACTGCCCGGATAAGTTTTCTCAATAGCGAGGCATAGGGACTCAGCTTGATCTTCATCTTGTTCAATAAGGCTGATGCGCAATAAGCCCAGAAGAGGCTTAGGGCTGATTCCGTCTTCTCTTTTAGCTGATTCACGGAACCAACGGGCAGATTGTGCCCACAACTTTTTATCATAAAAAAGAGTGGCTAATGTTAAAGCATCTTTATGAGTACAAAGGTCAGGAACTCTAGAAAAAGCATTGATCGCTTCCGTTTTTTTATCGGCTTCTGCTAACAGCCTGGCAAATGTTAGCCACACATTTTTTTCTTCAGGGAAATGGCTTAGGAATTTGTTGAAATTAAGCTGGGCGTTGAATTTGTCGCCTGCAAGCAGGTGAGTTTCTGCAGTTTCTCGATGTATTTCTTTGGAAGCACCACAGGATACTGCTTGTTCAAAACGAAAAGCCGCTAACGGGTATTTTTTTACATCCGCCAAGGATCGTCCTAATTGGATAAGAATTTCTTGGGAATTAGGGAATTGTTCGTTGAGATTCCGTAGCAACCGAATGGCACCCTCAGCATCGCCTTCAATTCGCTTCGAAATCGCCTGTGAAAGGTCCGGTTTTTTTTCCTCTTCAGATTGAGTCTGGGGAGCAGGTGGCAATTTGTCTTCAACAGGCTCACCACAACCAAAAAGCACAAGCATGATTGACCCGTACAATATGATTGATATGCATGATTTAGCTTTGAGCATGAATTGTTTTTTTCAGAGGATTTTTAAACGGCAAGCAGTGGTATTATTTTCAATAATTGGAATGATAACTTGTTTGTTTGCTGAGATGCAAAACATTACACAAAAAAAACTCTTATCAAAAGAGCAATTTGATCACAACACATCCTTTGTTTTTATAGGCAAAAGTTCCCAAGGTACTCTTGGACTCTATGAATCCATGATTCCTCTGCTGCATTCCATGGAAGATGTTAGGGGAATTAAAATCATGCCAGAAAACTTCCCAAAAATCATTATTAAATTAGATACTTCTGCTGCTCCGGGCTTGCATCCATCCAGCAATCTTGTGGACGCCACCCTTGAATTCTTGCGACAACGAGGATATTCAAAGGACAGGGTTGACCTTTTGTGCTTCAATTTCGATGAACTGGTTCGGTCCAAGGCATATGGACTGCAAAGTAAAAATCGAAAATACAAAGGGCACAAAATTCAAACTCCTGTAGATGAAGGTTTTTTTACAAGTGAATGGTTTCATGATAGTTCCATGCCCCCACAAGTCCATGATCGAGCCAAATTCTTCCTTGAATTTCCGCATGATCTCAGCAAGAGAATGGAAGAAGAAAGAAAAAGTTATATCCCTGCAGCCTTGCTTGATGCCCAGACCTATTGGATTAATCTCGCGGTCGTAATGGATGATACGAAACTTGGGATTACTGGTGCCGCTTCGAACATGTCTCTTGATCTTGTCAGTAATTCCAAGCGATTTCGCCAGGATTCAACTTTAGGTGCAGCTGCCATTACCGAAATTCTTGCTATTCCGGAAATCTGGGGAAAGAGGTTATTTTCAATGGTAGATTTACATAGATATCAATTTGCAGGAGGAAGTGACTTTAATGCTGAATTTATTGATTCTTCCCCCATTTTACTCGTTAGTCAAAATCCATTTTCGGTTGATTCTATCGCGTGGAAATATATTGCAAAATCGAGAGAAATGAGAAAGTTATCCTCTCGAAGTAAAGAAGAAGCTTTGATTTTTAAGTACGCGGAAAGTTTAAACCTTGGTCGGGTCGTTGAGCCCAAAGTGATAAAATCTTTCTTGGCTAACCAATAGTGAAGGGGACATATTATTCTTTCATTTTGTCCATTATTTTTACTCTGCCCTGGTCATATGCTTCCTCTTGGTCAAATTGGTTAGGGCCTAATCATACCGGTTCAATTGATGATGTGCACATTGAGGTACCGGACGCGGATAAAGAATATCCCCTGTTATGGACAGTGAAAGTAGGCACTGGTTGGTCTTCACCTGTCGTTGTGCAAGAAAAAGTTATCTTACATGACAGGGTGGGTAAAGTAGAGAGAGTACATTGTTTTGACGCCGTAACCGGACAGAAATTATGGGAACATTCTTTTCGGTCAGACTATCGGGATAATTTTGGGATGTCAGACGGTCCGCGGTCTACTCCAGGCATAAAGAATGGTATCATTGTAACTCACAGCCCAAATGGGTTACTTAAAGGTATTAGCTTGGATAGTGGTACCGCATTATGGAAAAGAGATCTAAAGGCAGAATATCAGTCTCCAAAGGGATTTTTTGGTCGCTGTTCTTCTCCTCTGATAATTGGCAAAAAAATCATTGTAGATGTAGGGGGAGAGGGTGTGGGTATTGTCGCTTTTTCATTAGAAAATGGAGAAACATTATGGGAATCAAGACCTCGAACAGCAGATTATGCTTCCTGCGTTCCTTTGAAGTATAAGGATTTCGACTTGGTGTTAAGTTTTATGCGAGAAGGATTTATCGCCGTCGACGCCACGACCGGGAGAGAACAATTTTTTTCTCCTTTTCGTTCACAAATTAATGCATCTGTTCATGCAGCAACTCCCTTGGTTATTGGAGATATGGTATTTTTGAGTGCGTGCTATAAGGTCGGATCAAGTTTATGGAGACTTACGGAAGAAAATGGCAAGAGTCCCGGATCTATGTTTGAGCAAAAGTGGGCCAAAAAAGAGACTATGGACTGTCATTATTCTACCCCTGTCTCATATCAGGGATATTTATATGGAGTTCATGGTCGTCAGGAGCATCGCCCCCAATTGAGATGTATTGAATTGCGTAATGGAACTGTCCAGTGGAGCAAGTCAGGTCTAGGAGCTGGTAATCTTTTGAGGCTAGGGGAGAAAATTATATTCCTCTCAGAAACTGGTGAACTCATCATATTTGAAGCCCAATCAAAGTCCTTTGTTAGCCTTCACCGCCAACAGGTTCTTGGCCGTGGACGAGCACACTACGCATACGCTGGCGGGATGCTTTTTCTTCGGGATGAACGGCGCCTTGTTGGTCTAAGAATTAAGAAAATTAAAGACTTCTAACTTATAAGCCTTCGGCCTCGATCCTAGCAAAAAATTAAAACCGAGCCGAACTTACCTTCGACAATCCTGAATGATGCGAAGGTAAATTTCTCTCAAGTCATGCATACGGAGGTCAGTTTCTTTTATATAATCAACGAAAACTGTATCGCTATGATGAGAAAATAGTCGGTTTATACGCATCGATTCGTTGAGGGCGGAGTGTGCTTTTTTGAGGTGACAAATTGCGAGAAGGAAATCTCCTAAGTCCAAGCAGTTGGCCGAAAGTACACAATGTTTTTCTGCGTCGGCTAAGCTGCTTGAATAACTCCATGAAAGGCTGGCCTCTGGCAAGTTGCGATTATTTCGCATTAGTTGATCCCAAGCAGCGCGCAGGTATGAAAATAATGCGGTTGAAGATATATAAACAGGGTGTCGATGAATGGTGTAGGGATCCATTTTACGAACTTCCTCAAGATCTAAGGGGCGGATCTTTTGGAGATCTTCATCATCAATATCAATTTCATCCATTGAAGACCAGTCATCCCGGTGCCATCCCATAATAGCAGCAGTTGCATCTAAGCGATCGGGATCATTTTTTACTTTGTTGTAAGCCGTAATAAAACGGGCTACTTCTTTATCTGAATTACGAAGAAATTTTTGCCAATCTGCCTCATTCCATGCAATATCCTCATGATCATCCCAATCTCCATCGTGGTTGCTTTCAAATTCGTATTGGCTCATTTTGAGTAAAAATTACAGGGCGTATTAATATGTTCTCAATCTAGAATTGAATGAGGTCAATTTATTTTTTTTGTTTTTTTAAAAGCAAGATCTTATTGTGTAGAGAAATGAGATGTAAAATAATTTATTCAGGTCGTGTACAGGGTGTTGGCTTTCGGTGGAATGTAGCAGATGTGATGACAGGTTTTGTTCTCACTGGAATAGTACAGAATTTAAGCGATGGTACGGTCAAAGTTATTCTCGAGGGTAAACAAGGTGAGATTAGCCAAGGTCGGGATAAGATTGAGGAGAGAATGAAGGGCTATTGGGTTCGATCTGAAATTGAATACCAGGATGAAGCCCCCCACTTTTCTAAATTTTCAATTCTTAGGTAAGTCTGGCAGGCAAGAGTTAAGGCTAAGAATAGCCATAGCGGTTCCATAAGGTTTGTGGTAGTTATACAAGGGGAAATCCCACCATGATCCATCTTTTTCTTGCTGGGGTGTAAGGGTGTCTACCATCTTTATTTGGTATGTCTGTCTTTCTTGAGAGGGCAGGGTCGTTATGCAATGTGAGGCATACATGTTGTAGTCGGGTAATTTTTGTCGGTGAATGGCAGAAATTGATCGGGTTACAAGCTTCAAAGGTTTCTCGATACCAACCTTTTCTGCATCCTTAAGAGCTACTAACCCGGTAGCATTAACAAAAGAAATCGAAGAACCTGATGGCTTCTTGGTCAAGGCTCTAAAATCATAATACCCCCATCCGCCGTCAATAGACTCATATTTTTCAAGCATATTCACCTGTTGTTGAATAACCCCATGAATTTGCTGCTTGGTTTTTGGATCTTTTGTTTTGGAGTCGAGCAGGCAGAGGGCTTGGATCCCATAGGCATGAGACCAAATATTATAAATAGCCATAGGAGTAGCACGCCTGAGATTTGGAAGTTCTTGGAGTAAAAAGTTAGTGCCCTTGTTTATGCATTCCTTGAAATCTTCACACCTCGCTTTAGTTTTAAGCAGGGCCGAAATGCTTAATGGAGAAACTGCCATACGGAATGCTCGGTGCGACCCCGGGATTGGTGCGTAAATATTGAGCCCTTTGGTTTTCGTAGCTTAATAAAAAGTTACAACCTGGATCTATGGCTTTTCTGGGATGTTTTGGCAAAAGCAGGTTGATCTGCTTGATACAAGTTTTGGAGGAATAAACTTAGGCTAAGAGTAAGTAATAGAATGAATTTCAAGAGTTAGGCTTCTCTTTGAGTACTTTTTCACGCTTTGATGTTCCTTTAGTAATTTCTGTAACTTTATCCGTCTTTCGTCTAGTCTCTACAATTCTTTTTATGGTTTTACCAGATTTTGTGAGAACAAAAAGATATTGAATTTCAGAATCATGATCTTCTGAAAAAATAACATTGGATGGAAGCAGAAGGGCATATTTTTCTCAGAGGATGGTAATCAGCCTCAATTATTTCATGCTTCAGATAAGAGGAGAATATTTGAAGCAAATATTCTTGAAGAAAATGGTCTCTATGGACCGATGTTTTGTATGGAATAAAATGTATTTAAGCCTGCTCAACCTCTAATGGGAAAGTAAGTTTCCCACCGTTTCGTGCAACCATTCTTAATACCGCTTGAATACTTTTTTCGACCAAAAAATCTGGCTCGACCCCGAGTTTTTTTGCAGTTTCCTCAAGGTTTGCTACGGGCACAGAGGAAAGATTATTGGTGGTGATGGTTGCTTGATCTGTGGAATGGTCAGTCTCCTCCTCTGGTAATCGAGAACTTTCAGTATCCGAGGTGTTAGGCTCAGTTTGTTGGATTCGGCTGGATGTAGGTTTCATTGTAGCAGTAGATGTAGAAGATGGTGAATCACTGGTATCTGGCGAATTGAAATCCGGCTTTGATGTGATGGGCAAGTGTGATTCAGAAAAAGAAGAAAATGAGGAAGGGGGGACAGCTGTTTTTTCCAAATTATTGGTGTCGTCATTCCCTTGGGTAACTTTTTCAGAAGTCGTGCTCGAATCTTGGGTTTGCTTGCCGTTAAGTTTGCGACCAAGTTCTTCAAAATATTCTTCTTGCTCTAAGTTGTCTAATCTTTCCTTGGCTATTTCCAATTTATCATTGATCTCAGAAATATCGGATTCCAGATTAGGCACAGGAACTTGAACCAGTTCAGAGGAAACTTTTAAGCCATCTTCGAGAGCGGAAATTCGTTTCTGTAATGCTTCTTTTTGGGCATGAACTTCGGTGATCAGTTCACGGGTTTCATCTCTTTTCTGGGCAATTGAAAGTTGGTTTTTAAACTCGAGCCTTTGCTTCGATAGTTCATCGATTGCCCATTTTAGTGATGATGTTTTGTCGTTTGGCACACTTAACTATTAGACGATCCTTATGTGAAATCAAGAAATTACAGACAACTTAGTAAAATATTTTTCACTGCCCCTCACCGTGCCAAATCTCTGTTTTCGAGAAGTAGTTGATATAGTTTGTTGTACTTATTTGAATTCTTTTCGAAGAAAAAGTTTTCTTCAAAAAGTTTACAGGCGTCAGCGGTATATTGATTTGCAATCCCATCTTTTATGCAAATCTCCAAAAACTTGGCGAGGGAATCTGGAGAATTATTACTAAACAGTAAGCCGGTGAATTTATGTTGGATAGCCTCGGCATGTTCCGGAGTATTGGAGGCTAAGATCGGTACTTTTTCAGCAAAAGCTTCCATCATCGATAGGGTAGGAGCCCCTTCGGATAGCGAAGGGCAAACCAAAAGATTGAAGTGGGAAATATACTCTCTTCCATTAGGCTTGTAACCTAGAAAGTGAACTTTGTCCGAAATGCCATATTCTGAGCATAATATATCTAACTCTTTTATTATTTTTCCTTCTCCAATAAAGAAGAATTGGATGGGGATGGTAACTGGTAATTCTCTTAGGGCTTCAATGATAAGCCTTTGATTTTTTCTTTCGTCAATCGTGCCAACGCAACCTCCGATAAAATAGCCTTTTGATTTCAGTAGCTTTATTTTTTTTATTCCAGAATCAGTTGTAATTGGTGTTGGTTTTTGAGCATGAGATATTCCATTGTAGATGGTGGAAAGATTACCTTGCTTGAGGCCATTTTTACTAAGAACTTTCGCTGAGCTTTTAGACACAGCCACTACTTTATCCAGTAAATTTAAGGTGGAGATATCCTGATTCTTTTGAAGCTTTGTTTTGAAGATACCCCAACCATGCATGGTCTGGATGACAGGAATTTTTTTCCCCGTTTTAGTGGCGGAAATCATGGCAATAAGGCTTGGGGTACCAGCATGGCTGTGAATGATATCGATGCCATATTTTTTGATAATCTCCACCAATTGATTTGAAACGAACCTGATGTTAGCAAGTTTCCTATTGAAAGTGGATTCAAGAAAAATAACAGGAATATTTTCATCCTTCAATTGATCTATGTGAGCCGGATAGTTTGAGTAGTTTTCAACACTCTGCTCCGTACACACAACCCATACACTATTGCCCTTATTTTTCTCTTTAACTGCAAGATCGGCAATGACTTTCCCAGCACCACCTTGTAAAAATGTAGAAATATGGAGTAGGTTCACACTTAAATATGAAAAATACGAGAATTGGGTTGGATTTGCCCAATTTGATCAATTACAGATTTTCTGTGTATGGAGCTCATACACAGAATAAATGCATTCCTATCCATATCTTTTTTTCCAAGAAAGACCTGCGGGTGATAAACCCGAAATTTGCTACCCTGAACATTTTCCTCGCTTGAATCTAACAGAAAAACGGAAAGATTATTTTGTTTTCCTAATATTCCCATAAGCCATTTAGCTTTTTCATTAATTCCCCAAATAAACACTTTTGAATATTGAAGTAATTTTTGCAGATTTATTCCCTCCAAGTAAGTCTCGTTGAATACTTTGTTATCAAAGTAAAAAAGACTGCTTTCAAGTAAATTATCTTCCATCTCAGATCCCCATTTTTGGAGATAACCAGATTTGACTCCTTTAAGTTCCATTTCTGTCGGAAATGAAATTCTTGAACCAAAAAGGATAAATGGACCGCTATTTAAACCTGATTGCAAAACCTTTAGGTTGTGATCTGTGATTTGACATTTTTTTTCACTCGCTCTTGCCAAAAACTTTGGTGAGACTTTTTTACCCATGATAGAGTCAACCAGTGCTTGGTTGTTTATCATTCTAAAGTCTTTAGTTTCCTGGCTTGATAAAAATTGATGGAATTCAAGATTGAAAGTTGGCTTTCCCTCCGAAAACTGTGGATAGTGGCAAAGTGATCGGATGCTTAGGTCCAATAAATATTCAGTGTATCGATTTCCTTGTTTGCCAAAATTATTAGGTCGGCAGTGATTGTATACCGTGTTGATAAAGTCAACATTTCGAAGAGACGCTGTAAGAACTTTTTTTTCTGTTAATGCCAAGTTCCCTTGAGTGGACAAAGCACCTTGGTGCCATAGCATATTTCCTTTTGCTTGAGGTACATATTTGGCTTTTACTCCACCAAACAATAGGCGTATGGCAAATTCATAGTCCCCGATTGCTTGGTAGTCAGGATTAAAAGCTCCGAATTGAGAGTGAAGGTTGGCACGCCACATCGGCTGTGCTCCGTATGGGTAATGTAAAAAGAGAGATCCGGGGAAAAAATGCTGGGAATCACAGGCAACCCCGTCCATTGTTTTTTCTTCATCATTTACTGAAAAAACTTTTTTTATTTTTCCATATACCAATCCTATTTCCCTATCTTCGTCCAATGTATTACTAAGCTTTTCAAGGCAGTTGCAGTCATGGCGATCGTCAGTGTTGGCATTGGTCAGATATTGACCTTCTGCCAAGGAGATCCCTCGGTTCCAGGCCATATACAAAGATTCTTTGTTTTCAGTACGAAAGTATTTAATGAAATCCCACTCTTTTTGGAATGATTCGACAATCGCTTTTTCTTCTTGAGTCGACCCACTATCAATTACAACGATTTCAAGATTACCAACTTTATATACTGATT
>ERZ1046876.2823-NODE-2823-length-10308-cov-6.447089_pt1 | contig 10308 bp, 10 predicted proteins | sample MGYA00383094_ERZ1046876 | MGnify/ENA primary metagenome ERZ1046876 (study PRJEB29581, sample SAMEA5548364) | metagenome | biome: marine; feature: coastal; material: water | depth 50 m | study: Short-term variability in the microbial, nano- and picoplankton... | reverse complement strand
AATGGTGGACGGCACAGGATTCGAACCTGTGACCTACTGGGTGTAAACCAGTCGCTCTAACCAACTGAGCTAGCCGTCCGTGGAAAATAGTTAAACACTTTACCATAATATCCTAAATGATTGTGGCAAGCGTGAATCATTCGATTGCTCTGACTTGAACACGAATTTTTTTAGGTCCTAATTTAGGAACATTCAAAGATTGCCTAGATTTTGGCACAACAAGAGGGGCAACCGGGGCAACGGGAGTCTTTTGAACAGGAGGCCGTGAAGGCAGAGACGGAGGAGGAGAGGCAATAGGAACTTTTCGGGGGCCAACCCAGTACGTAGGTGGTATTGATGGCAAACTGCCACTCTGAGATGTCGGCAATGACCTGTCTCGTCCCCGACTAGAGCTCGATCCTGCACGTTGAACGGGAAAACCAGGCTCAGAGGGCCTGCCTTTTCGAAACTGGAAACGATTGATATCTCGCAGGGACAAGTTGTTAACTTTCTCCATCCACTCATCCATACGCTGGTTGAGCTTGGCGTAATAGTCGTCACGAAACTCTACAGTTGAAGTAGAAGTAAATCGTTTTTCATAGTCAAGACCACTTACCCTACTCTCTGAACCTCTAACTTTACCAGGAATATTTGCGGGTTTTTTAACCACTTGGGTATGACCCACTCTTTTTTTTATCAAACCTTGCACATCTTTTGTGGTGAACCTTTTTCCTCCAAATGGTGAAAATTTGCTTGGCCAATCTTTAATTTTTATACGTTTCGAGAAAGCATCAGAGAGCCTAGGGGATGAAAAAGTTTTCCCATGTGACCTACTTTTTTTTCCCTCAAGGGAAAACAACCTTTGGGTAAAGTCGTTGGCTTTTTGTTGTGCAGATATAAAAGAAGGAGATAAACTTAACATAAATAAGTTCAAGGATAGCCTCGACAATCTGTAAAACAGCATGAATAAAAAAAATATGATTTTTACCACAACTGGCAAGCGAATGAAACATTCATTATGAAAACATACCTTTCTCTCCTGGAACATGTATTGAAACACGGCGAAACCCGGAACGACAGAACAGGCACAGGTACTCGCTCTGTTTTCGGCCATCAAGCTAGGTTTCGCTTGGATGAAACTTTCCCTCTGCTCACCACAAAAAAACTACATTTGCGATCGATTATCTATGAACTACTTTGGTTTCTCAACGGAGATACAAATATAAATTACTTACAGGAAAATGGAGTGAGCATATGGGACGAATGGGCTGATAAGGATGGAAACCTTGGTCGCGTTTACGGAGCACAATGGACAGCTTGGCGAAAACCAAACGGCGATCACATCAATCAAATCAACCAAGTCATTGAATCTATTTCCAATAACCCAGACGGTCGCAGACACATTGTCTGTGCCTGGAATCCCGGAGAATTAGATTTGATGGCATTACCCCCATGCCACGCCTTATTTCAATTTTATGTGGCGAATGGAAAATTAAGCTGCCAACTCTACCAGAGAAGTGCTGATTTATTTCTGGGAGTACCATTCAACATAGCTTCCTATGGTATTCTTACCATGATGATCGCGAAGATTTGTAACCTCCAACCATTTGAATTTATTCATACCTTCGGTGATCTTCATCTTTACTCCAACCATTTAGATCAAACCAAGCTCCAATTATCCCGAGTACCACGCCCTGCCCCAATCATGAAAATCCATGGTAATCAAAAAGTGATCACTGACTTCAGATTTGAAGATTTTGAATTGATTGACTATGATCCGCACCCGGGCATAAAAGCTCCTATCTCAATATGAATATATCTTTTCCTTACAAAGCCATTGTGGCCGTTTCTCAAAATGGAGTAATTGGTAAGAACGGGTCCTTGCCTTGGAGACTACCCGGCGACCTCAAGTGGTTTAAAAAGATCACAATGGGCCATGTTGTACTTATGGGAAGAAAAACATGGGAATCCCTACCCTTTCCTCTTCCAGGTCGGAAAAATTGGGTACTTAGCAGGACAGCTTCATCGCAGGAAGGGATGGATGTTTTACGATCAACGGATGAAATCATACCGAAACTTCAAGCGAATGAGCAAATCTTTGTGATTGGCGGGGGAGAAATATACGAGCAAAGTCTCTCAAAGTGCAGTGAGATATACATCACTGAAGTCTTACAAACCATCCAGGATGGTGATGCTTTTTTTCCAGACTACAAACATAACTTTCAGTCGGTTGAAACCCTCGACGAGAACGAGGAATTTATCTTACGTCGGTGGCAACGAAAGCCTTAATAGTAAGGTTTAAGCAGTAGGTAAACTAACGGACCTGTAATCGCCACGTAGAGCCAGACAGGAAAAACCCAACGCGTTAGCTTCTTATGCTTAGCAAATTGGTTGGAAAGGGCGTACATAAGAGCCATGAGGATAAATGGGAAACTTACCGCTGCCAGTATAATGTGGGTCAGTAGAATGAATAGATATACTAGTCGCCCATTACCCGCAATTTGCTTCTCAGAATCGCTTAAAACTCCATTCCCATCAAGATCACCATAGATTGTGGCAGGTGTAGTGAAATGATAGGTGACATAAGAAAGTAAAAATATAAGTGAGCACACAATCGCAAACTGAATCATTTGTCGGTGCAGATTAACCTTACCTTTTTGGATGGCCAACAGGGCCCCAATGAGAAAAAAAGCAGCAAGTGTGTTTAAAAATGCATGCAAGGCAGGCAAAAAGCTGAGGTCAATATGCTCAGGAATTGGGATTTTAACCGATCGCATCATAACAACGATCCCAAGCACGGTAATCGATAAAACCCAAACTAAGATATTCAACTTCTTGGCCAAGGTGTGATTTACCTCCTTCTTGTAGTAATTTGCAATTTCGCTCATCAACAAGCTATCTCATGAGTCAACGACAATGTCGAATGGTATAAAAGTCTCTTTATCTTCATCTTCAACCCGAATTTGTGCCCACAGCCGATACACCCCATTCTCAGGAGGGATAAAACTAAAGGATAAGGAACCTGAGTAAATATCGTTGTCAGTTTTTGGAAGGGTGTCCTCGGTTGGGTGTAAATGAGCAAAACCATTAAGTTTACGGTCAAAAGCGACCAAATGAGCAAATGCTCCCATGACGGGAGTGAGGCGGACAAAATTACCTGAGCGATCAATAGCCTTTAGCTCTAAATTTATCTCTTCACCTGCCCGTTTGTTGTCAGTTGGTTTGAGTGAAAAAGTTTTGGATCCAATTTCCGTGGTTAATTGCTCAACCAAACTGGGAGATTCAGTATTTTTCCCGAAAACTTGAAATGATGCAGCTAAGAGAACCCTGCGAGGACTTCGTAGCGGTATTAAATCAAGGAAGACTTTATATTCACCTTCTTTTTGTGGAGTCATAGTAAACCTCCAAGTACCGTCAAACACTTGATCGGCTTCTGGGTGCAGATGCTGGTAGTCCCCCAGGCCTTGGTTGATCGCCATGAGATGAATCTTTTGGGTGTGACTTAGAGCAATATCATCAGGGCCTAGGGGCGAGCCATCAAATTGTTTTATATGTATCTCAAAACGACAGGGTTTTCCTAAAGTAGGTTTATCAATCGGCTTAAAGACCATATTCATCGGCCATTTACGAACCGATAAATCGACAAACTCGGCGTCACCTGGACCGCAATAATCAAGTTCACCTTCGAGATTGTAAGACTCCTCGTGTAAAAAATCACAGGGTTTAACCGGTAACGATCTGACCACGAAATAAACAACGATAAATGGCAAAGCAAGCAAGATAGCTCGCTTGAGTGGTGTTTGTGCCCGACGGTTACTCATAAAAATTATCCGTTATCAGGTTGCAATCGGGAAAGAAAGTCCTCCACATTCCAACTTTTCCCTGGAACTTGGTAAACAATTTGCCTCTTTGCGTTAACAATCATGGTCCTCATCGTATGATCAAGAGGTTGACCGTCTTCTTTTTTGCGGGAGATCCCAAGCTGCCTTACTATGTCATCAATCACAGACTTTCGAGCCGTACCTAGCTTAAAATTCTCTTCACTTAGACCATACCCCCTGGCATAAGTTTTCAAAACCCCGGGAGAATCAAATTCCGAGTCCAATGAAACCGAAAGAAACTTAATGAAAGGAATTTTCTTTTGAGAAGATAATTCCTGCAGTTCTTTCATCTTGCGGGTGGATAACGGACACATGTCCGACACCGAACATCGTGTGAATATAAAATTTAGAACGGTAACAGATCCGTCAAAATATTCCGTAGTTAATATCCGACCGTCCTGGTCATACAATGCAAAAGGAGGAACTTGATCCCCTACCGTGCGTATTACATCCTGCCCCAAACTCAATGTGTCTCGGCGTAGCAGTCTGTTTACATTGTTAAGTCTAATCCGATCGGCACGATCGTCCGGCCAAATATAATGAAGTAAATAACTTTTCCCTAAAGAACCAGAAAATGTTTCCTGAAGCTTCCCCCTAAAAATTTTATTATTTTGCAATAAGGCCAAATCTCCAGGCTGTACAACCAACTCCAATTCTTTCTGCAACGATCCAGGGAATTTGTCAGTAAGATCAAGGCCCATGGCCAAAGGTTTGATTTTGATAGTACTTTTATTTTCATCCGCACTCAGGAATTCACCCCGAATTTCACCATCAGGCAAAACACTTTTTGCACCAAAACCTCCCTCATTTGAACAAGAAGATAAAAGCGAAGCGATTGTAAAAAGTGACAGAAATACGATTAGTTTGATCACAACCTCCTTCTTATCCACAGATGCACTTCAGGCAATTATAAACAACAGATTGTTTCTAAGCTCCGAAATAAATCATTGTAATTCACTAAAATACTTTAAAGAGTCTTCCTTTACTTATAAGCTGAGCTTTCAATATCTTATTAGTTTTAATTCACCTTGCTTGCCTCTCCCACAAAATACATTTTAATAGATACCACCTTGTGAACATCGGAAAAGACATCATTGCTAAACCTAGTTCCGCCTTTACCGCGGAGAAAAGTATTTCTCTGTCTGGTATGTATGAGCTTACAAAGCCTAGATTGAGTCTTCTCTCTGTGTTTACCGCTTCTCTAGGATATCTAGTTTACGATCCATTTCGCAGTGATATCTCTGTTTTCATGTGCCTCACCATTGGCACAGCATTATCTGCTGCAGGCTCAGCTGTACTGAATCAATGGATGGAGCGTAAAGAAGATGCCCTTATGTCCCGTACCAAGGATCGTCCCCTCCCAGCGAAAATTGTGACTCCAAGCACAGCATTTATCTTTGGATCTTCTCTTTGCGTCTTGGGAATCTTTGTCCTTTGGACAGGTACCAACCCATGGGCAGCGATGTTAACTCTCTCCACTATTGTAATATATTTATTTCTTTACACCCCACTCAAAAAGAAAACCTCCTGGGCGATTGAAATTGGAGCAGTTTCAGGGGCACTTCCACCTCTGGTGGGATGGGTTGCAGCTGCTGACAGCCCGACTGCCTACGGATGGATTCTGTTTGGGATTCTCTTTGCCTGGCAGCTCCCTCACTTCATGGCAATTGCGTGGAACCACCGAACGGATTACAGCAAAGGGGGCTTCCGCCTGCATATGATGGGGGATGCGGAAGGAAAAGCTCTCTCTTTTAAAAGTCTCCTCTACACTTTTGTACTCACCATATTTGTTTTCTCCCCCTATTTTATAGATATCAATCAAGCAAAGCCGGGAAGTTTCTACTTCTTTTCGTCCATCGCATTGTCGATTTATTTATTCTTTCCTGCTTTTCGATTTTTTCTATCCTCAGACCGTGACCTTCATGCTAAGAAGCTGTTTTTTGTCACAATCATATACCTCCCCCTTTTGTTTTCAGCTCTTGTTATTGACCGCTATCTCTAATTTTTAACCATCCCATCCATCCCATGAGAAGACTCCTCGAACTTTTTACACGTGCCACAATAGCCACTATTTTATATACCACCTTATTTGGTTGTTCCCGTGTTGACCATAAACAATCGGCCCTCGACCCAAAGGGTCTAGTTTCGCAAAATCAATATGATGTTTTCATGCTTTCAGTGTGGATTACTATTTTTCTATTTTGTGCCGTGGGAGGCTGCCTTCTTTATGTTCTCTGGAAATATCGCGCAAAAACAAAAGAAGAAGCAATGGAGATTCCACCACAATCTCATGGAAATAGTAAGATAGAGGCTTCGTTAATTTTGATTTCAGCGGTCATTCTAGTGATTCTAGCAATTCCTACGCTTCAAGGTGTGGTTTTAATGAATCGCGTACCTGATGCCAACGATGAAGAAACGCTTAAAAAGCTTAACCTTGACCGCAGTCAAATCGAGGGTGCCATCACCGTAAATGTAACTGGAAAAAGATTTTTCTGGGTATTTGAATATCCCCAATTTGGAATTGTGACTGCAAATGAACTCGTTTTTCCCGCAAATAAGGCTGTACGGATTAACCTCCGTACCGAAGATGTCATCCATAGTTTTTGGGTTCCAAAGCTAGCTGGTAAAATGGACTTAATGCCCGGCCAAGAAAATTTCATGTGGTTCATTGCAGATCAAGAAAAGATTCTCTCCGGTAAACCAACCACAGAAGCCATGCCTTCTGTTTTTGATGGCAAAATGAGACAGACGGTATTTGCCAAGCAAAAATTCTCAGATGAATTTGAACCAGTTGGTGGATTATTTTATGGCCAGTGCGCAGAGTTTTGTGGAAATTCTCATGCTTATATGTCGTTTCGAGCTTTGGCTCAAACCGATCAAGATTTCGACTCTTGGGTTAAACGATTCCAAGATTCTCAGAACCCAAACCTTCAACCATCAGCTTACAATCCAGAAGAAATGTATAAACAAGGGGATATTGTGACCTTTGCAGATAAGTCTTTGGGCGAGCAAGCCCAACGCGAATATCGTTCCACGAAAAAGATAGCAAAGGCGGAAGCACCGAATTTAAGCGAGAAATCCTGGGTCAAAGCACATTCAGATGATTACGAGTTGGGGAAACAACTTTTCTCATCCCTTCAATGCGTACAATGTCACGCGGTCAACCGCACGGGCATTGGAGCCAAAGGTCCCAATCTCACACTCTATGGCCTTCGCACTTCATTGGCAGCAGGCTGGATGAGAAATGATGAAGAAAGCTTGTCTACTTGGCTTAGAAATTCAAATGAAGTAAAGTTTGGAAACTTGATGTGGAACGGTGAAGGTGTGGATGACACCCACCCTCTTCGTCAGCTTGAAAATGATGACGAGAAAGTAAACCAACTTATTGCTTATCTCCTCGGACAAATTTAAAACCGCAAACACACAATACCATGGCTACAGAATCGATCGATTACGCTTCACCCGAAACCAAATCCAAGGTGGAAACGAAAGTTTTCCCCCGTCCGGGACAACATGTCACTGGCATCGTTGATTGGCTTACCACCATTGACCACAAAAAAATCGGGCTGTTATACGGGCTTACTGCTCTTTTCTTTCTTCTTCTCGGAGGAATCGAGGCATTATTGATCCGATCCCAATTGTGGAGTCACAACATGGAGGTTTTAACCAATAGACAGTACAACCAAATGTTTACTATGCACGGAACTACCATGGTTTTTCTGGTAATCATGCCTTTAAGTGCTGCTTTTTTCAATTTTATCATGCCCCTCCAAATTGGGGCCCGTGATGTCGCATTCCCTCGAATGAATACTCTTAGTTTATGGTGCTTCTTTGCCGGCGGAATTACCCTCAATCTAAGTTGGTTTTTCACTGGCGGTGCTCCTGCTATTGGATGGTTTGGTTATGCACCTCTTACCGACACCAGATTTGCGGAGGTTATGGGAGATATGGGACCGGATTTCTGGGTATTTTCACTTCAAATTCTTGGCGTTGCATCACTGTTAGCCTCTTTTAATTTTATCACCACTATCATCAACATGCGGGCTCCAGGCATGACGATGATGAGACTTCCTGTCTTTACCTGGATGACCTTAATTGTAAGCTTCCTTATTATTCTCGCTTTTCCAGCAATTACCATTGCTTTGGCAGAATTAATGTTTGACCGAACCTATGGCACAAACTTTTTTGACTTTTTAGAAGGAGGTAAACCTCATCTTTGGCAGCACTTATTCTGGATATTTGGCCACCCAGAAGTTTACATTCTAATCCTTCCTGCTATGGGCATCGTGTCGGAAATCATCCCTGTGTTTTCAAGAAAGCCACTTTTTGGCTATGGACTAATTATTTTCTCTGGAGCAATTATTGGATTTATGGGCTTCGCGGTATGGAGTCACCACATGTTCACAACAGGTATGGGTGTGGTTGCCACTTCTGCCTTTTCTATTCTTACAATGCTTATTGCGATCCCAACAGGGATCAAAATCTTTAATTGGATTGGGACAATGTGGGGAGGTCGCATTCGATTTGATACTCCTATGCTTTTTGCCCTTGGATTCATCACTATGTTCATGATTGGGGGCTTCACTGGAATTATGCATTCATCGGTACCCATTGATGCACAACATCAAGATTCATATTTCGTAGTTGCTCACTTTCATTATGTTCTTATCGGAGGTGCCCTTTTTGGTCTTTTTGCAGGCTTCTACTTTTGGCTACCCAAAATGAGTGGTCGACTTATGAACGAAAAGCTCGGGAAACTTGTGTTTACTTTGATGTTTATTGGCTTCAATGTTACTTTCTTCCCCATGCATTATTTGGGCATGATTGGCCAACCTCGTCGCACACACAGCTACAACGAAGGGCACGGTTTTGAAGCTTGGAATCAGATTGCAACAATTGGAGCTTTTGTTCTCGGTGTTGGCATTGCCATTGGCATTTACCAGTTTGTTTCTTCCTTTTTTAACAAGAAACTTAAACCAGCAGGTAAGAACCCATGGGATGCCCGCACGATTGAATGGACATTATCGTCTCCAGTGAAAGAGTACAATTTTGCTCGAACTCCGATCATTAAATCCCGCGATCAAGCGTGGGAAAATAATTATGGTCCCAAAGAAAAGCATGCACAACAAGAAGTACTTGGAGATCATGGGATTCACATGCCAGACCATTCATGGTGCCCTCTTGTGACTGCACTTGGTTTGTTTGTCATGGTTATTGGGCTGCTCTTTAGGCAAACGATAGAATTTGCTGAGTTATTCATAGCCACTCCTTATGAAATTGCGATTGCAGGTGGATCCCTATTTGTTCTCGGTATTGTCATGTGGGCCCTTGAGGGTCCAGGTGGATATCATTTATTCCCCAAAGAGACTGAAGAGTAACTCTACCAACAACCATAGAAGCCTTAACCAATGAGTGAAGCAACCGCCCACAGCATCGAACACCACGAACCAGAAACAAGTACCGGTATTCCAAATAAGAAAGTCCTGATGTGGGCTTTTCTTGGGTCCGATTGTATGTTCTTTGGAACTCTTATATCTACGCACCTAATTTACAGGAAAATTTCAGCAACCGTAGGTAGTAATTACTTAGACATACGAGATCTTTTCGATATTGAGCTCACCTCCTTTAGTACCTTCGTACTTTTAGCGAGTTCACTATTCATGGCGCTCGCGGTGTCCGCGATCCATAAGGGGAATCTTACCAGCACACGCTGGATGTTATTTGGCACCATTATCTTCGGTGGCATATTCTTAGCTTGTCAGGTTTATGAGTTCACTCACTTCGTTCATGCCCCAGGAAATGAGCTCACCTTATCTTCTTATCGTGGCGACCCGCATGTGTTTGGTTCGACCTTTTATCTTTTAACAGGCACGCATGGAACCCATGTTGCGATCGGAGTACTCTGGTTGGTGGGGTGGTTAATTTACTCCTTTACCGGGAGAATGAATGTTTCTGACGCGATCGATGTTGAATGTTGTGGACTTTATTGGCACTTCGTTGACATTGTTTGGATCATCATTTTCCCAGTTGTGTATTTAATGGAATACGCATTCTAATCTTTGTCAATTTTCACATTATTATTCTTTTTTTAGATCATTATGAGCGGACATTCTGAAGACACAGTCGCCGAGGAAAGTAAACGGTTTTTTACTTTCTTTAATCTTTCCATGTTTCTTGTGGCAATTACAGGCCTAGAGATTGTGATCATTTATGTTCAAACTTTCGATGGCAGTTACATCATAGGCATTCTTTTCACTACATCTGTCCTGAAATTTATTGGAGTCATTTGGTGGTTTATGCACTTACGATGGGATAAGATATTGAATACTATCCTGTTTCTTATGGGATTAGTCATTTCCGTATTCACCTTTTTAGCAGTTATTTACATGGGTGACACCCATCCCATCATTGATCAATTCGAAGTAACCACACTCACTAACGATTGGAA
>ERZ1046876.2822-NODE-2822-length-10310-cov-7.183033_pt1 | contig 10310 bp, 5 predicted proteins | sample MGYA00383094_ERZ1046876 | MGnify/ENA primary metagenome ERZ1046876 (study PRJEB29581, sample SAMEA5548364) | metagenome | biome: marine; feature: coastal; material: water | depth 50 m | study: Short-term variability in the microbial, nano- and picoplankton... | reverse complement strand
ACCGTCTAAATCTTTAGTTTTAATTTCTAATTCTCCATCTGCTTTCTTTTTTCTATAAACTTCAGTTACACCTCCTGTTAATATTTGTGTTTCACCTACAGGTTTTAATTCAAAGATTTCAGGTATAGATTGTTTTAAAGCTTGATTCTGTTGAAAAGTATCTGGTATACTAACAAACATGTCTTGAGTTTCAGATAAAGCATTTAATTTATTTATAAATAATCTTTCTACAAAATAACCAGTTTCATCATATATTTCCCACGCTAAATTTTCAATATTACCATCAACGGCAACTACATCTGTTTTACCCGGTAAATCTTCATTTAATATAGTTAAAGCTTTTACTCTACTAATTGGTGTACCCATTAAATCTAGACCACCCATAAGTCCAGCTTTTTGCATTGCTTCTCCCCATACTTCTGTATTAGAACTTATGTTTGTTATACTTTCACTTATATTTTCTACACTACCAGTTATTGCATCTACATATTTTCTGGCCATAACAGGATTATCACTAGTACCATTTTTTAATTTTAAAGTTAAATCAGCATATTGTTTTATAAAGGGATCAAAGAATTCACTCCAATCCACTTCTTCTATTTTAGTATTAGAATAACCTAACTGATAAGATAAAGCAGATTGATATTCTGCAATTTCATACTTTATCTCTTCATTGTCTTTTTTGTTTTGTATTAGTTTTTCTTTTAATCCCATTATATTATTATTTAATAACTATATTTAACTATCAGATTTTGGTATTTTTTGAAACTCAGAAGGTATTCCAAGTTTGTCACCTATAGCAATACCAGCACCTGGAGCTAACGCATCTCCTATTCCACCAATTCCTGAAGCTATATCTCCAATAGCCGAAGCTTTAGCCATCGAAGCTCCATATTCTCTTTCTTTTGCAGTTTGATATTGATTTCTTAAGAAACTCATTTTTCTAACATCTCTACTTTCCTGTGCTTCAAATTTATATTTTTTACCTAACATTTCTCCTTCCTGCATTCTTTTACCTTCTTGTATTTGAATATGTTGTACTCTTTGTCCTTCTTGTAATTCTAATCTTTGTAATCTTTCTTCTCCTCCAGCTCTTAATCTTTCGTTATCTGCTTCTTGTTTTTCTATACTTGCGGTAACACCTTTTTTACTTTGTAATGCAGCTTGAGCTAAAGCTGTAGCACCACCTGCGCTAGCTCCACTAGCCATTAAAGCATCTAAAGTATTTGCTAAAGCTATATCAGCTTCTTCTATTTTCATTTCAGCAGCAGCTGTTGATACACTCATATTAGCATATGGGTTACTTAAATTTCCACTTAAGTCTTTAGCTAATGAACTAAGATTTGCATAGTTATCGTATGGGTTAATAACCTTTTGTCTAGTTTTTTCTAAACTACTCATCTCTGCGGTAGCTCGTTTTCTATCAGCTGCAGCTCTTCTTTGATTTCTTTTAGCAGCAGCTTTTTTTGCAAAACCACCCACTGCTTTTCCTATACTGCTAAATAGTCCCATAAGTTAATTTTTTATTCATTCTTGTATTTTAATATGATGATTCTACTGTATCAGAAGATACTGCAAATAATTCTTTTTTCTTTGTATAATAGTTAACATCCTCTGAATCTGATGTATTCCACTCTAATGTTACAACTGCTGTAGAGAAAAAACCTTTTGTTCCAGATGAATCTGCTCCCCATATTACTTCTCCAGGAGTTGCTGGAGAACTATTTATTAAGTTAGCAAAATATTTGTTTTCTTTTCTTTTAAAGTTTACAGCAAATATATTTTCTTCTAATTGAGCTAATGTATTTAAATTTGTAAGAGAAGGTGGTTCATACCTATTAATAGCTGATATAGAATCTCCTGAACTTGCAGTAAAAGAAGATAATTTCCATCCATCATTTCCTTCATAATTAAAAGTTTTAAAGTTTTTAACTACTGAAGGATCTCTATTTAAAATAACTGTTACTTCTGCGGAACTTGTAGTACCATAAAAAGTTCCATATTTTCCTGTGTTGTGTAAATATAATTTATAATCATATAAACTATAAAAATTACTTACTAAACTAACTAAATATTTAGGTTTATAAGTAAAGAAACTTGTCCAACCTTGTACGCTTTCATCAAATGATAATGTTTTATAAGTGGTATCACTTTGAATAGATAAAATATAATTTTTAGTATGCATATCCCAACCACCAACAATTTTGTTAGTAGAAGAAGCACTTAATTGATCTCTAAAGAAATCATGCATACCATATCCAGAAATCTCTACAATATCTCCTGCTGTAGATAATCTAAGTACACAACCTCTTTTTCTATCTGTAAAATATTTTCTATATCCATAAACAGCAAAACTAAAAGGATCAGTTGAAATACCATAATCTCCTTTATAAGGAACTATTTGACCTATAACTAATTTTGTAGAAGTTATTGCTGCATTTCCTTCAGCTGAATAAATAGCATCTTTATCTATTAAAGCTCTACTTACTTTATCTTCTTGAAATATAATTAAATTAGTATCTTCTGCATATAATTTTTGTATTGAACCATTTGCTGGATCTACACTTCTTGTAATATCTTCACCAACTGAAAATTGATTTGTTTGATTTATTCCCGTACGAGAATTATAAATACCTGAATATATTAAAGTATTAATTCTATCTTGTTGTACTGGATTATCTTCATCTACATAAGCTTTAACACCAAAATCAACTGTAGTATTATTATAACCTCCTCTAATTCTAGATTCTTCTATATACCAATCATCTGCTACTTCAGCAGCATAATCATGAGGTACAGTAGCGTATGGCGCTGCAGGTATAGTAGTAGCGTTTACTACTGTTTTAAGCTTTTTTAATAAAAAGGTATTGAAATATTTAACTTCTAATGTGGTTGCCATAATTTATTATTACTTATTTTGCTCTATTATTACTAAGGTCCACAAGTTATTGGATAACCTGCTTTAACTGTTCCAGCACCATCATCTATAAACATATACATTCTAGCTGATCCGGTTGCACATGAACCTGGAGCTACTTTTAATGCATAATATCCATCAGCCGCAGGTAGTGAAACACCTGGACCACCAGATCCGGTTAAAATTGTAGATCCAGTTGTAGGTAATCCTGACGAAGCTAAAGCGCTTTGACTCCAATATTCTACAGATTCACAATCCGAAGGAGCAGCTCCACCAGCTGGACAAGCTTGAATAAAATTAATCATTGCAGATCCTTTAAACATGTATCCTATTACAGAAGAAGTAACGGTAACTGATTGAGCAGCTGTTTGACTTAATGAACCTGTTGCTAAACTAACACCATTCCAAGCATCTTCTATTTTAATAGTTAAATTATGAGTTCCAGCAGTAGCAACTCCTGAAACGATTTTACTTAATACTCCTGAAGATTCATTAATAGAAAAATAATTATTACTATTTCCTGCAGAAATACTCCATTTCAATTGTTGAGTTTTTAATGTTCCATCAGTAGCTCCATTAGCTCCTACGTAAGTATCAGTTGCTAATACTCCTGTATAACCATCATTAACCCCTACTACAGGAGTTAATGCACTACCAGCATTAATAGTTGGTTGAACATTTTGTAATTCTATAGGCATATATAATGTAGCGGAATCAGTACTTGTAGCATTATTAGTAATAATCATTGACATCGTATATGTTCTTGGATTTGAATCATAATTATATACAAAATCAGTTCCTACTTGCGCAAAAGTATAAGTATAAGGAGCTGCTCCTCCTACTCTAGTATATGAAAAATCACTAGTTTTATCATTTCCACTTCCATCTAAAACTTGAAAATTACTTAAAGATGTATCAGTTAATATAGCACCACCTGAATCTACTGGAGATAAACCACTTATAAAATTAGCTGCAGGTGCTTCAGTAAAAAGGTTTGAACTATATGTTTCCCATCCAGTCGCTCCATCAAAATCAGATAAAATAGCATCATTAAGAGTTGAAATTAAACCAACTGTTGGTGTTTCCCAAAAAATTTCTAATAATGAATCTTGAGGTTCTGTTTCATAAATAGCTAAATATGGAACCATACTGGGTGTAGCGGTACTAGCTGAGACTAATGAAGCTGCGCCTATATCTTTATAAGTAGATAATCTTGCAATTAAAGGATTAGAATCTAATTGATACAAGCTAGCTTGGCCTGTAGCTGTTAAAGTAGAATATAATTTTTGATTTGCTGATTGACTATCTTGAAATATTTCATAACCCATATTTGCATCACTTGCAGCGGCAATAGTAATAGCTGTATCTGAATAACTTAATTTAGATGTGGTTCCTGTAGGATTAGGAAAATATTGTATATTATTAGGAATTCCTGGATTTGTATTAGGCGTATTTGCCGTCATAGTATTTTCTACTCTACCAAATAATTGTACTGAACTTCTAAATTGTTTTTGCTCTGGACCTACTTCTGATAAATCTCTAGGTATTTTATTTATATTATCATTTATTAAAACTGTATTTGAAATATAAGAACCTGCAGGAATATCAGGAAACAAAGGAGTATCAGTTGCGGTTGGGTCTTGATATGGATAACCTTTTACAATACCAGGTAAGTAAACATTATAATAATCTTGTTCTTGTTGTTTTACAACAACTTTGTATGAATACCATCCGATTGAATTAATATTATAAGAGAATTTTTTATCTGGATCACTAGATAATTGTTGTAAATAAATAGAACTTACTTGACCGATTGTTGTAATAGTATATTCAGTAATAGAATAAGTTAAAGAAGAATTTAGTGGAATATTTTGAGTTGAACTTAATACAAAGTTTTGAGAATCTGTTACTGTAACAATAGTAACTCCAGCTGGTAAACCACCACCACTTACAACCATTCCTACTTTTATATTAGCATTACCAGTTACTAATACTAATGCTGTGGTTGCCCCACCAGCTGTATTATCCGAACTAGTAGTGCTTTCTATAGAAGTGGCTACATTTGAAACTTTTACATAATCGGTATATTCTCCTTCTAAATATGTATTTATAGCAGGAACATCAGTGTAAGTTAATCCTAAATGGAAAATATATGTATTACCACTTATAGTTGGTTGATATATTGTATTAGCATTATAGGTATTATAACCATTACCAATAACCTTTGCATATAATCCAGGTTGATCTCCTATTTTATTAGGACCACTATCAGTTCCTGAAGAAATAGGTGTATTAACTCTAACTTTTAAAGCATCACCAAACCAATCTCTTATTGTTCCCTGTGTTAAATTTGTATTATAAGGATGATAAATTGTATCACCTCCATATTCTATTCCTCCATCTGTAGTGCTAGTAGGTTGAATTGATGATAAAATAACATCAGATTGTCTTCCAAATTTATCAGCTAATACAAATCCAACTTGATAGTTTCTATTTTGTTTTAATGAATGATTAGGATATTCACACCAATTATTAAAGTTTTCGGATGTAGATTTATCACCACCTCCTACTGTGTATGCTAAAGAAGTAGGGGGGCTATATTTATCTAAAAAGTTACCATATATAATTCTATTTCCTGAAGTTTCTTGAGCTAAAGCTTTTACTGGAACTTTATCATATACTCTTACGGTTTGGTTTTCTGGTAAAACTTTAAAAGGTTTTCTTGATTGATAGTTATAAGTATAAATATTAGTATTAAGAACACCTGTCCATTCACTTGATTCTACTGTATCTAAAACCTTTACTGCTCTTGCATCAGATTCTTTATATAAAATTTGACAATTTTGAATTTTATAATTAGATGATGCTGTAGTGTTTATAGTAGATAAAATATCTGGAAAAGGAATTAATAAATCAATATTTTGAACCCCATTTTCCATAAATTCAACAACAGTGCTTTGATAAGCGTCGTTTTCATCTATCGCAGTTATAGTTCCACCACCACTTCCTAAAAAATATCCTTTTTGTTTTGGAATATAAGCTATTTGAGTAAATGGTGCCATTAAAGAATACTCTCCATCAACAAATTCAAATCTATAACTAAACCTTACAAATCTACTTTCTAAATAATCTGGATCTCCAGGCCAAGGATTACCACTATTAAAGTCTAATGTAATATCTTCTCCAGTCATTGTAGTTGCTAAAAAAGTAATATCTCCTGCGTTAACTGTACTTGGAGCAGCATTTAAAACCACTGAAACATTAGTATTAACAACACTTACATAAAAATAATTATCTGCTTCAAAATCTGTATTTCCATATTGAACAGCTAACATTCCTTTATAAATACCAGTTGTATCAGCTATAGCTAAAGTAGCACTAGAAACTGCTGTTGTAGTTACTGCAGTAACTTTTTGTAATAAACCTATAGGTTGATAAGGATTATATTTTGCAACAGAAATACTACTCTCATTAGTATAATAATTTAAATTATTTTCAGCTAAATCTAAATTAATTTTTCTAGGTTGATTTCTATAATCTGTCCAAAATAAAAGATCTTCAATATTATTTATACCACTTATTGGTTTATTTTTATCAAAATTTAAAAATGTACCTGAAACTAAAGTTGTTTGTGAAGCGACTGGAATAAATTCAAAAATATAACAAGAATTATCTATATAAGGTAAAGTTACAGCTACTGTATCTGTATACATGTCTCTATAATCTGTAACAAATACAATTATTTTATTTTTTATATCATCTGAATAATATCCTATAACTTTAGGTTCAAATGAAAAAGTTACAGAATCATTTGCCTCTACAGCCCATCCTCCTGGATGTGCTTGTACTATAGTATTAGGTGCACTATACACAACTGAACTAACTTGTTGTTCTGTAGCAACTCCATCAGTAGTAGTACCATGAATAGTCATACCTTGTTTTATAGTTGCAGTTTTATCTCCTGTAATAGTTATTATTCCTGTAGCAGTCGTATTATTAGTAAAAGTATAAACTACTGGAGTTAATCCAAAATTAGTTGATAATTCATTACCTAAAATAGTTTCTAAAGCACCTATGTCATCTGCTTCAGATTTACCTACAGAAATATTCTGCGCATCTCTATATTCACCGTTAGGTATTAATCTATCATCCAAATCTTTATTCATCTTGGATTGTAGAAAACTATTTTTAATTTCTGCCATGTTTAATATTTAATCCATTTAGATTGATTCCTCATTACTTGAACAATTGTATCAAGTTTAATATTAGATAATCTAATTTTTGCATTTCTTAATTTAGCGCTTCTTTCTCTTTTGAATCTTTGTACTACATATTCTTGAACACCTGCATTTGTAGATAAAATAGCATGAATAATATGAGAATATAAAGCTTCTTCAGCTAATTTAGGTATTCTTGCGTCTAAATCATAAGCATTTCCATCAGATATATATTCTAACGTTATTAGTTTTTCTTTTAAATCACTAGAAAATCCAAATAAACCTTTTCTATCATCTACTATAAACCATCCATTTCTTTGACTTGTTTCGGGGTTTAAACCATATCTTTGGCCTAATGATCCATTGTAATAATTTTGCCAATAAATATCAGCTACATTATAATCATTCAAATATGCTCCACTTATTTTTTTAGGATTATTATCATCCCAATCTTTAGTGATTCTAGATGTCCCATCTAAATTAGAATTATTACTATCTTGAGTTGGTATACCTTCATTATCTTGAATAGGTGTAGCATATGGTCTTAATGTCAATTCATTTGCAGGATAAATAGTGTGTTGTACACCCATGCTATCAATAAATGATAATCTAGTGTAATTCACATAATCTTGAGGCATTACAACTGATAAGCTTTGTGGTACACTCAATTCTTGCGATCTAACACTTCTTAATGTATCATAACTAAATTCTTGTAAACCTCTTTTTGCATGAAATATAACATCAGTTCTTTTTACACTTGGAATAAGTTTTCCTGCTCCAACATAAGCAATTAAAAAATTATCTATTACATCGTCTAATCGAGTATATGAATAATCTCCATGCATATCCCATAAAGTATCTTCATTCATTTGAATTTTAAGATATGTAGATGCTGGTAATGAGGCATTTACTGTAACGATATTATTTGCTTCAGTCCAAGGACTAACAAATTGAAATCTTAAATCTGTAGATACGGGTATTTGAGTAGTTATATTACAACTTATACTTGTCCAAGGATTTGAAGAATCCGCAAGTACAGTTCCATACACTACTCCTGTTGAAGCATTTACTACAGTCATATCTTTTAAAATGTCTGCATTTGCTACTGTTAAAGGAATATTAACTGGATTACCTACTACAACTATAACAGCAGTATTTGTACCAGTAGTAGAGGCAATAGCTGAAGTTGGATTTAATTCTGTCCATGTATTAGCATCTGCACTAGTGTATAGTTTAAAATTATTTAAATTATAACCATTAGTGGCAGGATCTGAATCTCCAAATACTAAATTGGTTTGAAAAGTACTAGTAAAAGTTTGACCTACACTTGCTGTTGAAGATGTTATAAACTGCTGTGCTCCTGCGTAATATTGTCTGTTAGTTTCGGTTATTAAACCGCCATTAGGTATAGGCATAATTTATTAGCTTTGTTGATTTATATTTTCTTGTTGTACTTGTGCTGCAGCTACTTGAATTATTTCAGGATCTTTAATAACTACTCCTGCATATAATAATATTTTTAATATTAATTCAGTTTGATCAGCTGGATGTAATTCAAAATCATATGAAGTACCCGCACTATATAAGTATTGACTACTACCGCCTAAGGTAAAATTCCATACGGGTGGCAAAGGTTTTCTAATATAACTTACTGACACTCCACTTGTTACGCTATCAGGATAAACTGTTAATTGATTATTTTCATAAGTATAAATAGGATAAGTAGTACTAGGACTAGTTAAATTAGAACTTAATAAATGATATAATTCTCCTCTATCTACTCTTTGTAACTCTTGTGTTGGTAATGCTCCAGCTGTATATAAAACTTGTCCTAATCTATAAAATTGTTTAGGATATACATTTACTATTAAAGTTTGAGGTGGCGTGAATGATGGTTGAGAATTAAAAGTAATAACTGTTCCAGATATTGTATATTGTGTTTTATCTAAAAGAATACCATTACCAAAAACTTGAACAACTCCATTAGTTATTTGATCAGCTGTTACGGTTTGTATAGTATAAGCTACTGTTGCACCAGCTGTTACAGCAGGTACCGTGACTGATCCAAGCACTGAAGGGGATCCGGAAAATTGTTGTGGTAAATTGAAAACATTGCTTGAAGATATTGAGGTAGCATTTCCAAATTCTTTGAATATAGAGATTTTTTCATCAAGATTTACGACTCTATCAGCGTAATCTGTGTCTGCTTGTGGAACGCGTAACTGTTGATTTAAACTGTCGAAATATGTTTCAAATATTTCTAATTGAGATTGAGTACCTGTTTTATTAAACTCAACAGGTGTCATATAACCTCTCTGCTCTTTATTTAGTATTAATAAAACGGTTTGATATACAGTATTTACGTTTATTGCCATTTTAATTTTTTATGTGATAATGACTGGGCCACATTTTAAGTGACCCGTCATTATAGTTATAGTTACATATTATTATAACTTTTTCTCTATTGTTTTGTAAACTTCTACTCCTTCATCTGTCTTAAACCACGAGGCTATTGCCGAATAAGGATTTTCATCAAATGGAATTGTTAAAAGTTTTCTATCATTAGATCCCCAATGAAATGTTCTTTGATCTTGGGATAACTTAATAATTCCTAATTCTGCAGCTTTAATAGCTATATTTCTTAATCCAACATTTTCATCGTTAGCAATTGCCATAAATGATCCAGGATTTTTCTTAGCCATTAGAAGTAAATCTCTTTTTATTTCTTTAGAGCTCATATTAGATACAGATGATCCTTTTTCCACTCTTAAAATAGCTTCAGCATGATCAATATCAAGTTCTTTAGCAAACATAAGTGCTTCAATTTCAGAATGTATTTTTTCTACTTCATCTTCTGCAATTATATGCGGTTCGAATTCTTTATAAGTTGTATCCTTTCTAGGGTGATACAGAGATAAAAGTTTTTGTAAGTTTTGATTATGTTTTCCTACATTTAAAACTCCTTCCTCGAATACAATATGCCCCATTGTTGCTTCACCTTTTTGTTCATCTACAAATGGTGAATTTTGATTAGTTGCGTATCGTAATTCTCTTTGTGCTCCTGTTTTTTCATCAAACCATAATAACGGATATCTAGTTGAATGTCTAGATCCCAATCTATAAGTAAGAGGTGTTTGATTTTGAGTTAAAAGATAAGTTCTATCTTTTATTTCCCA
>ERZ1046876.2819-NODE-2819-length-10318-cov-9.092955_pt1 | contig 10318 bp, 7 predicted proteins | sample MGYA00383094_ERZ1046876 | MGnify/ENA primary metagenome ERZ1046876 (study PRJEB29581, sample SAMEA5548364) | metagenome | biome: marine; feature: coastal; material: water | depth 50 m | study: Short-term variability in the microbial, nano- and picoplankton... | reverse complement strand
CGCTTTGGTGGAAGTCAACAATGCACTCTTGAAGGCTAAAGATTTTTCAATTGCGAATTTGCATAGTAATTTATAACCTTTTTTAAAATTTAGCCCGTTCCTCCAATTGGGGGTCCGGGCTTTTTTTTGTTCTAAATTTTTGGGCACGTTCTACTTTCAAAAATAAAAAATACCCCTCATCTCCCTCGAGTTTAGGTATCGCAATGACATATCGAATATTTTTAATTCTATGACTCATTTTATAGCACTAGCTCTTTTATTTGTTCGATTATTAAGCAGAGTTCTTTTTTGTTTTTGAGACTTTCTACTTTAACTATTTATTGAATAAGCATTTACTGATTCTTGGTTAAAGTTGGCACGCAACTTGTAATCTCTTAAACAAGTTTTAATTAGAAAGGTCTACCACCTCCCAATAACCTAAGGGAATCATGAACAAAATTGAAGTTATAAAATCCGAGAGAGACGGGTTGAAAATAAAAGAAGACATCGCTCGATTCGCGAAAGAAGGATGGGAATCGATCAGTGAAGATGATATCCAGCGTCTCAAATGGTATGGACTGTTTTTGCGTAATCCGACTCCGGGTTATTTTATGCAACGGGTACGCATTCCGAACGGGATTTGTTTTTCGCATCAAGTGAAATCTTTGTGCAACATTGCAAAAAAATTCGGTAATGGCATTATCGATATCACTACGCGTCAGCAGGTGCAGTTGCGCCATTTGAAAATTGATGACGTTCCGAAAATCTTTAAAATTCAAGAAGAGGTGGGTCTCACATCTATTCAAACGGGTTTGGACAACATAAGAAATATTATGGGTTGTCCAGTTGCAGGATTGAGCCCTAAAGAAAAGGTCGATGCTTATTCGCAGGTCAAGGCGTTGACTGAACATATATCGGGCAACTTAGAATTCTCAAACTTACCCCGGAAGTTCAATATTGCCATTACCGGTTGTGCTGATGACTGTGTCCACGCGGAAACCCAGGATCTGGCATTGGTTCCGGCCGTCCAGGAGTTAGCTGGTAATCCAGTTTATGGTTTCAATGTATTAGTAGGAGGCAAACTGGGTTCCGGCGGTTACCGGATTGCCACTTCTCTAGATGTTTTTGTTATGCCGGAGGATGTCGTAAAAATTTGTTCGGCTATCATTATTTTGTTTCGCGACCATGGCAGTCGAGAGGTGCGCAGTAAAAACAGGCTGGCTTTTCTCATTGAAGAATGGGGCGAAGAAAAATTCCGTATTGCTTTGCAGGAGAAATTAAGCGCTCCTTTAATTCCTGCGGGAGTGGATTTAAGGGGCAACGAAAAATCGGAACACATTGGTGTTTACCGACAAAGGCAAGCATCAATGAACTATGTCGGATTAAAAGTTCCAGTGGGAAGAATTCACGCGGATAAACTGCAAGGCATTGCGCGCATTGCAGAAAAATATGGAAATGGTGAGATACGTTTTTCGCATTCTAATTCTCTTATCATTCCTAATGTGCCGGATCAGAAACTCGGTGATTTGCTGGAAGAATCTCTTGTTAAAGAGTTTACCTATCATCCCTCCAGTGTTATGCGTGGACTGGTGAGTTGCGTTGGCATGGATTATTGCCATTTGGCTACTATCGAAACTAAATCCAGAGCTTTGCAGGTAGCCGTGGAGCTGGAAGGCAAATTGCCAGACACAGCGCCTATCACCATGCATTGGTCGGGATGTCCGGCTAGTTGTGGCAATCACCTTGTCGCCGATATCGGATTGCTCGGTAAAAAGATTAAGCGCGGGAAAGAAGTAGTAGATGCGGTGGATGTTTATATGGGTGGGCGGACCGGTATTGACCCTAAGCTTGCTGTAAAAGTTTTGGAAGATATCCCATGCGATGAGCTGGCAAAAGTTTTGGAGCTCGTTGTCCCTTTTCACACGCGGGAAAAAATGCACCCCATCAAAGGGAAAAAATACAAGCGAAACTGGAAGAAGGCTTCAGTTGAAAAAAATACTGAGACGCTATTAGTAAATGAGGGTGTCGATAAAAATGCGGTTAAACCTAATTAGACAGGAAAGGAGTCATGTTTGAAACGGATATTGAAAAACTGGCTGCTGCATCTGAAAGTAAAATTAAACTGATGAATCGTTTTCCTCAAAAAATAAACTGGAGCTCGTAGAGCAAAAATCAAGGTGATTTCATAACAGCGTGACTCGAAAAGGGATTGGTATTGCTTTCTTCTTTCTCTTATAATACGTCTCAATTCAACTTGAGAACCTTCATGAAGAAATATACTGTTCTAATTTTAATGCTTCTGGTTTTGTTTGGTTGCCCACCGCCAAAGGCTCAAAAAAAAATGCCTCGAATTTTTTTACTGAGTAATACATTGGAAGCGGGTATAGAACCTTCGTTTATCATCACTGATGATTTCAATCGCAATCAAAAGTTGGACCTTGTCGTTGTAAACAGCGGAGGACATTCTTTTTCTTTTTATAAGGGAAATGGAGACGGGTCTTTCAATGAGCAACTGGTTTACAAAACAGGGCGAGGCCCAATCTGTCTCGCTGCGGAAGACTTTAATAAAGACGGGTATAAAGACATTGCTGTTCTCAATTACGAAGATCAAACGGTACAGATATTTTTGAATACAAAGCTGGGGAGCTTTAGAAAAACCAGCGAGATTCTAAAGCCAGGAAAAATTCCCATCAATATGATTTCAGGGGATTTTAATAATGATGGTAGCCCCGACATTGCCATCACCATGCGCTTTTATCAGGTAGTGATCCTTTTAGGGAAAGGTGACGGGTTTTTCAATGAACCGGTTACGAACAATGTGAATGGTCAGCCTACGGGAATTGTTATAGGCGACTATAACAAGGACGACAATATAGATATTGCAGTAGGACTTGCCGGTTCCGGCAATACGGGAGTGCAGATTCTATGGGGTAAAGGCGATGGGAAATTTGACAGCTCCAAAGTTTTTAAGGGTGGCAAGCAACCACTCACCATTGTAAATATTGATGTCAATAACGATGGTTATCTTGATCTGGTAACATCCAGCAATTCATTGCACGCCTTAACAACACTGATCAATAATAAAGACAAGACCTTTACATCGCTCCGTGATTTTGCTTCTGGAAACTTTCCAAAGTTTGTGGTCGCCGCTGATTTCACCGGAGACGGATTTGAAGATATTGCCGTTTCAAATGCGACCGATGACCAGATATCGATCTCTCTGGGAAAAGGAGACGGCACCTTCACCTACCCACCTATTTATCATCATGTCAATGAACACCCACAGGGTATGGCGGTGGGCGATTTTAATGGCGATGGATTGATTGATATCGCCACTTCCTGCCGCGATAAAAATATGGTCAATATTCTTACAAAGAAAAATATGATCAATCCAAAACCCAATCCAGTTGTTCAGAAAACTAAATCGGCTAGCTAGGATTTTCTAAATACTTACGGGTGAGTCTTCGGCAGGTTGTATACGACCTTCTGGATAGACGTAACTGATGTTTGCAGGTTCAATCAAATGCGCAACCTCCAAAACGTTCTGAAACCCTTCGAGGTGGTTGTTCGCTACGGGGATGAGCACAAGATCATATTGTCGCTCTTTAAGTTCTTGTATCAGTTCAGACGTAAACGATTCGGCGGCAAAAAATCCACTGCCATAGGAATAAAACTCTTCCAATCCGGAAATGTCCTTTAAGTCGTTTAAGGAAATATCCTGACCCAGAACATCGGCTTTATTTTTAGGGTGAAGGTTTTCAAGAATGAGCCGGATCATCCAGCTTCGCGCACATCGCAAAATGAGAATTCGGGATCTCGCTGGAATGATCGATACATTCGTGTTTTCTGCAAAAGCTTGTTCTTGTGCCTTGCCTTTTCCCAAATCGAACGCGGTCAGAGCGTTTCTGAAGCTGGCTTGAATTTCTTCTGCCGGATAATGCGGATAATTGACAACAACATGTCCATTACCGTCGAAACCTTCCCAATCATTTGATTCAGGAATCAATGATTCTTCGACACAGGAATCATAGAAGTCGGTGCCCGGTTGCGGTGTGTTAATGGAAACTTGAATTTCATCCAACCAACCTTTTGCGGCTAGGTCGTATACCAGATCAACGGTTTTCTGGTCTTCGTCTTTATCAGAACCCAGTCCACCAATACTGATGGTGCCATAAAAAAGCATACCGATGCTTTTTCCGTATTCGACCATAGACTTTAACTTTTTCAGGTCATGCTTTTTTCCCAGTGTCATTTTCTCTGCTACGCGATCGCTTCCTGTTTCGATTCCAAAACGTATTTTGTAATATCCCGCCTCACGCATTTCTTCCATGGCTTCTTCATCCAAGGATGCGTATTCGCACATAGCTTCGTATTTTAGGTCTTGTAGACCCGCCTGCCGTATGGCTTTTGCTAGAGAGATATTAAAGCTTTTTTTAATATTGTGGACTTCTTCATCGAAAAACACACCTTCCATTTCAGGGTATTTTTCATGCAGGATTTGAATTTCTTTTACGACGTCATCTACGTTTCGGGGACGCCAGTTGAGTTCGTCATAATAAAGAGTTGCGGCGGCGCAAAAATTACAACGGCGTGGGCAACCTCTTGATCCGTACATTTGAATTTGTTTGTATCGACAGTTCGGCTCATGATAATCGATGCGGCTGACATCATCATCTTCCGGGAAAGGCAATCGATTTATATCTATCAGTTCACCTCGATCATTAGGATAGATACCGGCAATTTGTTGTGGGTTCTTTCCTTGAACTAAATCGAGAACGGCAAATTCATATTCCCCAATACATACATGGTCGGCGGTTTTCAAAACTTCTTCGGGATGTGCCATGGGGTGCTGTCCGGTAAAAATAAGCCGGGTTCCAAAGTTTTCCTTGAGTGTTTTGGCAAAACGTAAGTCCTCGCGAATTGTTCGCGTGGAACTTTCCATGATCAACCATTCTGGCTTCCCAGCATGTTGTAGATAGGTTTCAACATCCCATCCGCGCAATACGCCATCGAGAAACTTTATATTATGAGAGGTATCTCTTTTTAAAAGGGAAGAAGTATAAGCCAACTGCCAGGGATAATAACCACAATTGGTGAAGTTTTTTACGCCCAAAGACCAACGCGATGGAACATGTACCATATGATATCCATCGCGATCCACCCCTACCGAGTTGGCGACAAGGATATCCATTTAATTAAACCCGAACCTTTACTGGCTCACGGACAGAGGAGGTTGGTGCAAGGACAGATTTGCTAGAAGCGTGCTTTTTCCTGAATGGAAGACGAAATAACCATTCACCTATCAACGCCAGGGTGATGATGATAAATAGAATAGAAGTTGCAATGTAGTTGATGCCTACCCAGAAGAAGGATGTCTTTTCCATGAAGGCTTTTTTCGTGGCTGTAGTTCGAGTAACTTCAACAAAATTTCCTAGGGAATTGTAACCACGTACGTTTTTTGCTTTGGCTGCTATAGCGAGAAGATCAATATTGGAATAACCCAATCCGTGATCGATATTGTAAAGAGAAACGGCAAGATCAAAATTCATTTCCTGCAATTTGCGAATATTTTCCTTTCCGTAACTAGAGATGCTTATCCGGCGTTGGTCAGGAATAGTCAATACTTGATTGACTTTTTGATCCTGTTTCATCGATTCTTTGACCGATTGCGGTAGCAGAACCGTGATATGACATCCGGGAAACTCTTCTTGCAAAGAAACCAGCGTCTGGTCGAGGATACGGGTGGCTGATCTAATGACCAGAATTTTTTTTGGTTGTTTTTCCATCATTCAACCGGGAATATGGGCGCGTCCGAAATCGCCAGGATTTTCTAGATCAAAAACTTTTCCTTCGATATTAACAGCGACTAGTTTTTGTATCCCGGATTGTTTGGCAATGGCTTTAATCTCCGAGTACCCGTTGCCAGAAATGTTGTTGAAGGGTATTACGCCTAATGAATAGGATTTCTTTCGCAATTTCCCCACCATGCTATCCGGAAATGTTTTCTGATTGAAATGAGTGTCGCCATATAACAGGACTTCGTTTATATTTGGATTTTTCCGCAATTCGGGTTCCACAGCCGATTGTGCAAGAACCGTCACCGGTTTTTTAAACTGGTTGTGAAGTGAGTCGACCACATCGTGAATCTGTTTCATCCGTGAACTGCGAAACAAAATTATTTCGCCATCCTGATTGAGCTGAACAGATTTAAAATTATCCTGGGCCGTTGCTTTATAGCGTTGGTTGAAACCGACTTCATAAAGTTTTTCTGCTTCGCGAAAATTGGCCATGATTTTCTCTGCCGGATATTCAGGTCGATTGACCACAACATGGTTGCCGCCATCAAAATGTTTCCAGTCTAGATCTTTAAGGTGTCCCTGCTCCTTCATACGATTGAAAAAAGGAGTTCCTGGTTGCGGTGTGCTTATGGATAGCTGGAACCGCCATAGCAATTCGCGATCCAATAATTCGCGAATCAAGTCGAGAGTTCTCTTATCGCAGTCATCTGTCGACCCTTCGCCCCCGAAAGTGAAAGTTCCGTAAAACTTCAAGCCAATATTCGTTCCGTGCTCCATCAATTGTTTTAGTTTAGGGACATTAAATTTTCTTTGCAGTTCCATGCCCTTGGCAGCGTGTTCGCCAGCCGTTTCGATTCCGAGGCGCACCATGTAATAGCCTGCGCCCTTCATATTGTCGAGCACTTCTTCATCCATCGGCCATTGACCACACATGACATCGTATTTCAAGTCATCGAGTCCATTTTCGCGAATCGCTTTGGTCAACTCGAGGATATATTTCTTGCTGCCGTTATGAACTTCTTCATCGAAGAAAATCCCTTCCAATTGTGGATATTTGTCTCGTAGCGTTTGTAGTTCGTAAACCACATTTTCCGGATTCCTTGGACGCCAGTTGGGGCGTTGATAAGAAATATTGCCACATACGCAAAAGGTGCATGACAGTGGGCATCCGCGTGAAGCGTAAGCCTGGATTTCTAGATATTCGCTAGAAGGTTCCCCCGGCATTCCATAATCGAGGCGCGACACATCATCGTCCTCGGGTAAGGGTAGGTTGTTGACATCGAGCGGTGGGCGGATGTTGGTATTCGGCCATAAACCCATGATGTCCTGATGATTTTTTCCCTGTAAAATATCGAGTACAACCATTTCGTATTCGCGCAGGATCACAAAATCGGCATATTCACTGACTTCTTCGGGGAAAGTTGTCGGATGAGGACCACAAAAAATAAGCTTGGTGCCAAACCGGCGTTTGATTTCTATACCAAATCGGCTATCTGCATCGATAGTACGCGTGGCGCAATCCATAACCAAATAATCAGGAGCAAATTCGGAAACCTTCTCGACGAATGCATCGTGATCCAGTTTATCCAGACAGCCATCAAAAAATTTGACCTCGTGGTCGGTATCCCTTTTCAAGATAGAAGAGCAATAAGCGAGTTGCCAAGGGTAGTAGGTAAATATGTTAAGGTCTTTGGTACTATTGGTCCAACGGCTTGGCGAATGAATCATGGCATAGCCATCAGCATCGATTCCAACGGAGTTACAAACGGCAACTTTCATATATTTCCTCTGCACCAGCGTGGTGCTGGGCTCATTAGATGAATACAGTAGCTTGAATGCTCTTTTTTCCGGAACCGGAAAGGACGGGTTCTCTGTCAAAAAGAGTCTAAAACTCATAACGGTTGAAATCAAATAAAACTTTACCTATAAAGGCTTTTGAGGTGTTTATTGGGTTGATTTTCCGCCCTTTAATGGGGATTTTTATGCAACAATCCCTTTTCCCGTTTCGTCTTGACAAGGTAGGGCCAACTTGCAAAGATACCGACCTTCATTTGACGGAACAATCAGGAGGAACTATGGAAAAAACGGAGCAACCGGAGGAAGAACCTAAATCCGGATTTTTTGCCCGCCTTAAATCAGGGCTGCAAAAAACGCGTTCCAGCCTTGCGTGTGGATTAGAAAATATCGTCCAGGGTAAGGCAAAAGTAGGACCTGAATTGCTCGAAGAACTGGAAGAAACTCTCCTCATTGCCGATGTGGGAATGGAAACCACAGCCTTCATTCTGGAAGATTTGAAAAAAGATGTGGCGCAAAATCGCATTCGCAGCAATGACGAAGTTTTGCAACAGTTGAAAGGGCGAATGATCGAAGTCCTTTCACAAAATAATAACCCCATAACCTTCACCAAAAATAAGCTTTTGGTTGTTTTGATGGTGGGTATCAATGGATCAGGAAAAACCACGACCATAGGCAAGCTGGCTCAAAGATGGAAAAGAGAAGGTAAAAATGTTTTGCTAGCCGCAGGAGACACATTTCGTGCCGCTGCCATCGATCAATTACAAGTGTGGGCCGAACGTGCAGACATAAACTGCATCAGCCAGAAAAGCGGTGCCGACCCTTCGGCGGTTGCTTATGATGCTGTGCAGGCAGCTTTAGCACGGGATATGGATGTGGTGCTCATCGATACAGCTGGGCGATTGCAGACCAACCAGAACCTGATGGAAGAACTCAAAAAAGTAAAACGGGTTATAGGTAAAGTGTTGCCCGGTGCGCCTCATGAAACATTGCTGGTTCTCGATGCCACTATCGGGCAAAACAGCATCTCACAGGCAAAACTTTTTCACGAAGCAATGGAGTTGGATGGATTTGTAATGACGAAGTTGGATGGTACGGCAAAAGGCGGGGTTCTGCTGAATTTGTCTGGCGAATTAAAACTACCGATTCATTTCATTGGCATCGGAGAAAAGGCTGAAGACCTACAGGCATTTGACCCCGAAAGCTTTGTCGAAGCGTTAATTTCCGGCTGAAAAATCCTCTTCATTCTCTTCGTGCCAGTCCTCGCGGTCTTTATTCTGAATTATCTCAAACTGCTTCTAGATAATGTATCGATGTATCAATTCCCGGTTATCATCACTCATCCAATCCTTTGATACGTTTGCCCCCGATCAGGTTTGGGTGACAGATATAACCTAAATTAAAATGGACTAGTAATGAAAAGCGTTTACAGGTTGAGACCTTTCCAAGGGAAAGAGTCATGGTTTCTCGTTTAAGATAAGTTTGCTTAAGAACTTATTTAACTTAAAGGAGAAACTAATGACTCAAGACCAATACGTTATCAGAAGAAAGCTGAACATTCTAGAGCTGAGTGAGACGCATTGACTTTTATTCTTTTTCTTCCCCTTTCCAGTTCGTATTAGATACGCTGTCGCTGGCGCCCGCTTCCATCCTTAAACTCGGGCTGGCAAACCAGTAAACTGCGCCCACAAATGCTCCACCACCCACGAGATTTCCAAGAACCACGTAAAGTTGGTTATGTGCAAACCCGGCTATGGAAATTTCAGGTCCGTGCGGTAGAAACATCGCCATACTCAATAAAGTCTGGTTCGCAATACTATGCTCGAATCCACTACCGATAAAAGCAAACAAACACCAGAAAATCATTATCAGTCGGGCAGCTTCTTCCTTGGCCCGGAGGCTGATCCATACTGCTAGACAAACCAACCAATTACATAGGATTCCTCTTATAAATGCTTCCGTAGGATCCAAAGCCATCTTCATGGCTGATACCTTGAGTATTAGCTGGTTTGAAGCCTCGGATAAACTACCCCCCTTTACGACCAGCCATGCGAGGAATGCCGAACCGAGATAATTTCCTATAAAGCACATGACAAATAATATTATGATCGACCCAAAGCCCACCCGTTTTTCAAGACTGCTAATGGCAAAGACCATATTGTTTCCAGTGAACAGTTCAGATCCCGCGAAAATAACCAGACTCAACGCAATACCAAAACAGGATCCCATGATCAGTTTTAAATAGGCCCCTCCACCCGCCGCAGCTATGGGACCCGTTATGGAAAAAATCAACACAATTCCAAAGCCGAGATAAATTCCAGCCAGAGCCGACAACACGATATAACTCAGTGGTGACTCTTTCATGAAGGCAATTTTTTTTTCTGATGCATCCGATATTTTTTGCATCTCAGTTTTATACATGCAAATATCCTCAATTTATTTTTCAATTTTTAATAGTTCTCTTGCCCTTTCAACAGGCCTAATCTGTAGTTAGAAAATAAACTTATCGAAAAATAGCGGCTCTTTCGAACATAAAAGACAAGGAGAATTTTATTTGACGGAAACGGTTTGTTTGGCTTGCTCAATATGAGGCAGAAATTTACCGTTCATCGTAACTACCATACGGTCCTCTCCTTTATCTCCTTTAATCTTGTCTAGCGTGATTTTGAAGTCGATGGCGGACATGATTCCGTCACCAAATTTTTCGTTCATCACCTCTTTAATCGAATCACCGTAATGCAGGCACA
>ERZ1046876.2799-NODE-2799-length-10363-cov-4.886787_pt1 | contig 10363 bp, 9 predicted proteins | sample MGYA00383094_ERZ1046876 | MGnify/ENA primary metagenome ERZ1046876 (study PRJEB29581, sample SAMEA5548364) | metagenome | biome: marine; feature: coastal; material: water | depth 50 m | study: Short-term variability in the microbial, nano- and picoplankton... | reverse complement strand
AAAGAAGCATCTACCACCGACCTGAGAGCAGTGGGATTAGCACCTATGAAACCTCCGCCCTTGGTACTGGCAACATTTCTGTCACGGTGGAGGCGACCGAACAGGTGGGCTGGCGAATCGTGGTCATCGCTCTTCCCTAGACGGTGAAACCGACCTGTGAGAAGCCCGTACGTATCTACACGTAGGGCGTCAGAGACACCCCCCGACCCCTCAGAAGTCCAATTTCTGTGTGTTATCGAACTTCTCACCTCAGGGGAGAAGTGACAGACTCCACCTGCGATGAGGGAGCATCCTGAAAGTCCGATCTTTGGTCCTGAGGACCCGCGCTTAGATCCCCCGAACCCTCCGGAGATCCAACCGGTTCGTTCGATCGTCAAGGCGATCTCTTGGCGGGTAGTGGGAACACTCGACACCCTGATCTTGTCCTTCGTCATCCTAAGTTTTCTAGGCCCTCTCTTGGGCCTTGAGGAGGCAAGCGGTGCTGACAAGATAAGAACCGCCGCCTTAATTGCTTTGACTGAAGTGGCAACCAAGATGACGCTCTACTACCTGCATGAGCGACTCTGGTCGCGGTTGCAATGGGACCGCACCGTGGACGAAGAGGGTCACTACCGGGAGGGGCGACGGCGCTCGGCTACCAAGACGGCGACATGGCGGGTGTTGGCGAGCGCCGACACGATGGTGCTCGGGTTCGTCTTCACCGGCAATCTGGCGACAGCCATATCGATCGGTGGATTCGAGGTCATTACGAAGTTGGTGCTCTATTTCTTCCACGAACGCTATTGGGCGCGGATCCGTTGGGGGATCATCGCGGGGAGTGCATGAGATTCGAACCGGACCGCCGAAACAGGGCACCGTTTCGTGCATCTACACCTAGGACTCCTGGCGCCGCCGCCCCCTCTGGGCGGGGGGCTCGCGCCGACCTGATCTAGCCGACCCACGGGCCTTGGCTGCGCCCCTTCACGGGTCGGTCACCCATTTTCCAGATGGTCCCTATCGCATCTAAGAGACGTCTTAGGAACCCGCCACTGTCAGTCGGGTCCAGATCGTCGTCCTCTGGCGTCTCGTCCATGTGGTGATTATCTCATCAAGTTGAGAAGCACCGCTATCGGAACAGGAAGAGAAGAGATGGCGCACGTATCTACACCTGGGGCTCCGATGTCGCCCCCCACTCCCTTGCGGGTCGATGACAGACTGAGTCGGTGTCGGTGCGAATCAATCGATGGGTCTTTTTGGCAGCGGTACTCACTGGCCTCTTCACGGGCTTGTTCGTTGCCTTGGCCGAGGAGTTCTTCTCGAGGGACGGAGTACTCGGCGGAACCGAGGCTTTAGCCACCTTCGTTCCGCTTCCCCTGCTTGCGGCACTTCTTGTTTCCATCGGGCTACGCCGACGTCGCTTTGCTACAAGGCTGACGGGCGTCGCCTATCTCACACTCGCCATTCCGCTATTGGGAATCGGCATGGGAGGGGCCAATGTCCTTCAGCAGATGCTTGGTGGTGCCATCGGTGGCGGCTTTTGGGGATTCCTCTTCGCTATCCGTTCATCTCGCGCAGGTGCTATTTCAAAATGAGATCGAGTGCAGGGCCTCAAGGTCTCCTGCCTGCGCGTATCTACACCTGAGGTTCGTTGTCGCCCACCCCTAGGGGAGGGCGACCGACGAGGGAGATGAAGAAGGGCCTGTCGGCGTCGGGCATTCAGTTGCCGGTCGTGGTGCTGGCGGCGGGTCGGATCAGTCGGTGCTCCCGCCCGGGGCGATGACGGCGACAGCCTCGGCAAGCCCCTCGGCTAGACGCTGGACTGGTCTGGAGCCTCCACCACGCCGGCCATCAGGAGCCCGATCCTGTCCCTCGTGGCCTCCTCAGACGGGACTATGGCGACGATCTCTCCCTCGTACATGACGGCGATCCTGTCTGCCAGACCCATGACCTCGTCCAGATCCTCAGATATCAGGATGGTGGCCGTTCCCAGGCTGCGCTGTTGGATGAGTCGCGTGTGGATGTATTCGGCGGCACCGATGTCGACTCCACGCGTTGGCTGACACGCCAACAGGACCGTCGGTGAGGCTGAGAGCTCACGCGCCAGGATCACCTTCTGAATGTTGCCTCCCGAGAGGCTGGAGGTGGGGGTATCGATGCCGGGAGTCTTTACAGCGAAGTCATCGACCAACTTCTGGCTGTGTTCCCGGATCGAACCAAAGTCGAGCATTCCACGGCTGGTGAACTCCGCTGCCCCGTGGTCCACGAGAACCAGATTCTCGCTCACGGTGAATTCTGCTATCGCTCCATCGCGCATCCGTTCCTCTGGAATGAAGCCGAGGCCCCTGTCGCGCCTTGAACGTGTGTCATCGCCTGTGACATCGACACCGGCGATCCTGATTGAGCCACCCGGTTCGACCGCCCTGAGGCCGGCGATCGCCTCAGCCAACTCGCGCTGGCCGTTGCCGGACACTCCAGCGACACCGAGGATTTCACCTGACCGCACCTCAAAGGAGATGTCGTCGACGGCGACGGTCTCACGGTCTCCGCGGATTGTCAGGCCCTCAACCTTCAGCTGGGCGGCACTGGCGTCCATCAGGGGCTTGTCCGGGGTGAGGCGAACCGCCCGCCCGACCATCATTTGAGCCAACTCCTCCCTGCTCGTCTCAGCGGGTGCGGTGGTGCCGACAACCTTTCCGTTTCGCAGAACCGTGATCCGGTCGCTGAGGGTCAGTACCTCCCGAAGCTTGTGGGAAATGAAGATCAGCCCCCGACCATCGTTGGCCATGCGTCGCAGGATCACGAACAGGTCGTCGACCTCGCCTGGTGTCAACACGGCCGTCGGTTCATCAAGGACCAGCAGTTCAGCGTCCCTGTAGAGGGCCTTGATGATCTCGACCCTCTGGCGTTCACCGACGGCTAGTCGACGTACCTCTACCGATGGGTCGACCGCTAGACCGTGCTTCTCGGAGATCTCAGAAACACGTCTGGAGACCACGTCCAGGTCGGTGAACGGCCGCCTGGTCGACTGCGTACCGAGAGCGACGTTTTCGGCGACCGTCAGAGTCGGAACCAGCATGAAGTGCTGGTGGATCATTCCGATCCTGGAGGCGATGGCCTCGGCCGGCGACTCGACGGCGATGGGCTCGCCGCGCAGGTGGATGCTGCCCTCATCGGGCTGGCAGAGGCCGAAGAGGATCTTCACGAGGGTGCTCTTGCCGGCACCGTTCTCACCCAAGAGGGAGTGGACCTCTCCATAGCGGACGTCGAGGTCGACGTTGTCGTTGGCGACGACGCCGGGAAACACCTTGGTGATCCCCCTCATTTCCAGGATGTTCTCGTCAGATCCCATTGTGTCCATCTGTTCTGTTCGTTTGAAGAGCCCGTTCCCTGCTGGCAACGCCGGTGGAGCACCGGCAGGGAACGGGAACCTTCATTGCTGGAGGTGGTCGCCTCCCGTGTGCACTGCTATCCAGTGCTCACCGTGCCGTTGGTGATGCCTTCGATCATCGCGTCGGCTGCGTCTCGCACACCTGCGGGCAGCTCGTAGGCGTCGTTGAACTCGATGACGAGGCCACCGTTGGCAAGGTTGACCTCAAAGGCCTGGCCTCCGAGTACGCCGCTGTCCCTAAGCGTCAGCATCTCCTCGAGCACGACCTCCCAGTGGTACACCTGCGAAGCCACTACGAGGCTCGGAGCCAGCGACGTCTGGTTGGCCTGCGTGCCGAACCAGGGCACCCCGGCGTCCGCTGCCACACCGACAGCACCCACGACCATCTGGGCTGTTCCCGTCAACACGTCCACGTCGTTGGCCAGGTGCGCCTCAGCCGCCTCGGCAGCCAGAGCGACATCGCCGAACGAACCCGTGTAGGTGACGTTCACCTCTGAAGCACCACCAGCCAGGGCACCGGCCTTGAAGCCGTTGATGTAGGCGACGGCGTCGCCGGCCTCGATCGGACCGACCACACCTATCACACCGGTTTTGGTCAGGGCGGCGGCGATGGAACCGTTCACGTAACCGCCCTCGTCGGCAGCCGGAGAGTAGGCAAACACGTTGGCGAGACCCTGGGTGTCAGAAGCCGTTCCCCACATGAACGTCACGTCCGGGAAGGCGGGGGCGATCTCAATGAGTGAGGCACCGAACTGGGTGCCGTGTGCGATGACCACGTCGTTGCCGTCCTCGGCGTAACCACGGATTGCCGCAGCGGCATCCTCGATGATGAAAGTTCCATCGGTTACCGACAGTTCCACATCGCGCTCGATGGCGTGGACTGAATCAACCATGCTCTGGCTGAACGCAAGGTCATCAGACGCACTAGGCGCAACAATCGCAACCCTCAGGGCACCTCCTTCTCCACTACCTGACGCAGGCGCGTCATCGTCACCACAGGCGGTGCCGACGAGAGCGAGCGCTCCCAGGATCACTAGCACGGCAGGACCGAGCCTCCATTGTCTTTTCATCTCTGTTCCTTTCCTTCCTCGGGGGGGTGTCCCCACCATGGTGTTTTGTCGGATCAGTGTCTCGTGAACGGTTTGGTCAGTGCTGACGGGGCATGCACCCGGCGGGCTACGACGATCAGCGCCAGGATCGTGAGCACGGCTGGAGCCATGTTGGCAAGGTCGGACCCGCTCACCGGGATGATGCCGAGAGCTTTCCACTGCAGGACCGTGGCGTTCACGAAGCCGTAGAGGAGTGCACCTCCCATGACGCCGATGGGTCGCCATGCGCCGAAGTAGACGAGGGCGACGGCGATGAACCCGAGCCCCTGTGTGAGGTTGGGCTGGAAGATCCCCAACTGGAGCACGAGGGCCGCTCCCGCCAGGCCCGCCATGGAGTTGCCGATGAGTATGGCCACGAACCTGGTCCGTTCGACCGACACACCGAGGCTGTCAGCCGCCTGGGGGTTGTCTCCAACGGAGCGGATGTTGAGGCCAAACGTGGTCCGAGTCAACAACAGCGCCGTTACCGGTACCAGTAGGAATGCTAGGTAGGTCAGGAGATTGCGCTGGAATAGTGCTTCGCCCAGGTGGGGAATGTCGGAGAGAAGGGGAATGTCCACGTTCGGGAGGCGCCTCACCGGCTTGGGTGTCCCTACTAGCTGGCGAAACAGCAGATCGCTTAGACCCAGGCCGAAGATGAAGATGCCTATGCCGCTGATTCCCTGGGTGGCGTTGAGGAACACCGTGATGACCCCGTAGAGGAGCCCCATCACGAGGCCCACGACAAGGCCCACGAGCACGGCAAGCCACAGGTTTCCCGTCTCCAGGACTGTCCAGTAGGAAAAGAAGGCGCTCAGCAGCATCACCCCGTCGACACCCAGGTTGAGCACCCCGCTGCGCTGCCCGACCGTCTCGCCAAGCGAGGCCAGCAGGTACGGCGTGGCCAACCGGATGGCAGATGCGGCCGTCGCGACCAGCACGCTGAGGGTGAAGAACTCGCCCATGCTCAGTCCATCCCGGCCGTGTCAGAGGATCGGTTGAACAGGCCCGAGTCGGCAAGGGAGCGTTGCAGCCAGCCCCGGACTGGTGTACTGCTTATTACGAAGATCACGATGATGCCGTTGAGCGCGACGGCCAGGGCGGCCGGAACCTGGAGCACTCGCTGGAGCTGTGTGGCACCGGTGAGAAGAGCCCCGAAGAGCATCGCCGATGGAATGGTCCATAGGGGGTGGAGCCCACCGAAGAGTGCAGCGACGATCCCGTTGAAGCCCGCACTGCCCGTGAAGCCCGCAGCCGAACCGTCAGTGACCATGCGCTGGCCTTCGCTACCGAAGACCAGTATTGCCCCGGCGATTCCGCCAAGGGAGCCGGACAGCGTCATGGCCAGGGTGATGTTTCGCTTTACGCTGATGCCGGCGGCCCTGGCGGCCTCGGGGGAATACCCAACGGCCCGGAGGCGAAAGCCGGTGGGTGTGCGCCAGAGGATCAGGTAGGCGCCAACCGCCGCGCATATCGCGACGGGTACCCCTATGTGGAGCCTCGTTCCGTCCAGCAGGGTGGGCAGGGTGGCGTTGTCTGATAGCCGCTGGGTCTGTGGGATGCGGGTTCCTGCCTCCAGTTCGAAGGGGTCGATTAGAGGGCCCCTGAGGAGAAAGTTCATGAACTGGACCATCACCAGGTTGAGCATGATGGTTGAGAGGATCTCGTTGACCGAGGCGTAGGCCTTGAGCGCTCCGGGAACGGCGCCCAGGATGCCACCACCAACTGCTCCTGAGAGCAGGACCAGGGGAACCAGAATGAAAGCTGGCAGGTTGGGGAAGCTGAGCGCTACCACGGTCGACAGGAGTGCTCCGGCGATGATCTGACCCTCTCCGCCGATGTTGATGACGCTGGTCCGGAAGGCAATGGTGATTCCAGCCCCGACCAGGATCAGGGGCGTCGCCTTGACAGCCGTCGCAGCGATGCGGGAGCCGCTTCCGAACGCACCGTCCAGCATGGCGTCCAGGCCGGCGAGAGGGCTGGCCCCGAGGGTCACCAGCATCATCGCTCCAAAGGCGAAGGCGGCCAGGGCGGCGAGAAGTGGGACAAGTGCCCCCAGTACCCCCTTAATCACCGGTGGTTCCCCTCCCGTCCACGTCAACCTCGTGCATTTCTACAGCACCTTGTTGAAGGGTGCGGTTGCTTGGTTGGGTTTTGTACTCAATGTGGAAGGTCGTCGAATATTTGTCCGCACCGCGTACTGTCCGGCAGCCGCTGACGCCGGGTCAAATCAGTCGGTGCTCCCGCCCGGGGCGATGACGACGACGGCACCAGATCCGACGGTTACCTCGGCCGCTTCGCCGGTCATCCGATTCGAGAGACCCAGGCCAACGCCGGGTTCGAGCGTCGCTTCGTCCAGCGACCAGGCCAATCCGGTCGTCGTCACGCCGGTGGCCGCACTCCCGACGGCCACCAGGCTGACCAGGTCATCGGTGCTGCCGTCGATCCGGACCTGGTCCCAGACCACCCAGGCTCGCGCCTCGTCTATCCGGACGTCGACCCGGAGAGCCGACCACCGATCGCCAGCCAGGATCAGCAGATTTCCGAGGGCGTGATCGGCCCGGCCGCCAGCGGTGACCACCACCGTCACCGACGTCGCCCCAGCACGCAGCGCCGCTGCCAGGGCCAACTCGAGGTCGGTCTCGTCCTTGTCGACCGGGTGGCGTTGCACGACCCGGGCGCTCACTTCGGCGCCATCGCTGGCCGAATCCATGTCACCGACGAGCAGGTCGACGGTCAGGCCGAGTCGGCGAGCGTTATCGATGCCCTCGTCGGCGGCGATCACCAGATCGGCGTCCGGTAGCGGTCCCAGTCTCCGGGGGAGCGGACCGCCAGTCACGATCAGTGCGTGCCCACCTGCGGACCGGGCATTAGATGGGTCGATGGTCACCGGCCCGACCCGTTGACCCGGACTGTCCAGCGGCCTTCCTGACACGTGAGCGACAGGTTGAGCCCGTAGCAGTCCGAGAGGGCTCGGGCAGTCAGGGCGTCAGCCAGCGGTCCACCCGCCACGATCCGGCCGCCCTCCATGAGTAGTCCGTGGGTGAACCCGGGCGGGATCTCCTCAACGTGGTGGGTTACCTGGACCATGGGCGGCATCGCTGGGTCGGTCGCCAGGTCGGCCAGCGTCGACACCAGTTCCTCCCTGCCGCCGAGGTCCAGACCGGCTGTCGGCTCATCCAACAGCAGGAGGTCGGGGTCGACCATCAGGGTCCTGGCCAGGAGCACCCGCTGGCGCTCACCGGACGACAATGTGCCGAACCGGTGGTCGGCCCGGTGGCCACAGCCGATCCTCTTCAAAAGGTCGCGGGCCCGGTCGCGGTCCTCGTCGTCGTAGTCGTGCCACCAGGGTTCCAGCGCACCGTGCCGGGCGGTCATCACCACGTCGGTGGCTGCCAGGTCGGGTCGGAAGGCGTCGGCCAGAGTCGCCGAGGCGTAACCGATCTGGCGTCGCAGCAACCGCACATCGGTTCGTCCCAGCGTCCGGCCCAGCACGGAAACCGTCCCGGTGGTCGGATGTAGTTTGAGGGCGGCGATACGAAGCAGGGTGCTCTTGCCTGACCCGTTGGGCCCCAGGACCACCCAATGCTGGCCGGCCCTGACCTGCCAGTCGATGCTCTCCAGCAGTTGGGTTCCCTCGGTCCGGCGGCTCACATCGGCCAGTTCGAGTATGGGGTCCGTGGCTGGCTCCAACACGCTGATGACCCTAGGTCTACCCGTTGCGACGGGCGTTGGTCAGGACAGTGAACGGAGCAGGAGGAGCACGGCGAAGGAACCGGACAGGACGTACACCGCTGGGGCCAGCCACCCGTGATCGAGTAGGGGGCGGAGACGGCTACTGAGTGCCACGCCGATCAGCACCGAGGGGAGGAGGGAGAGTGCCAGGAGGAGGTCCGACGCACCGAACTCGCCGGCCAGGGTCAAAACGACCAACGAGATGGTCGTCCCCACGAAGAAGAAGGCGTTGAGGGTGGCCCGTAACTCCGGGCCCGAGGAACCGTCCAGCACCAGGGCGATCGGAGGGCCACCGACGGCCACCGAAGTGCCCATGAATCCGCTCAGGCCGCCGGCCCCCATGAGCGTCCACGGGGTCCTGGCGGCGTGCACTCCGGAGACCTTGAGACCCACGCCGATCAGCAACAGGGTGCCGAAAAGCAGGCCGAGCCCGTCCTCGGATACCGCGGTCAGCGCCCAGGCGCCGAACAGCACACCGGGGACCCGTCCGATGAGGGCCCACCGGAGGCCCGCCCGATCAATGGCGCCGTGCTCGCGCCAGGCGAAGAGGGCACAGAGCAACGGGTTGGCCATTAGTACCGGGCCGGGCACGAAGTCCGGGGCGATGAGGGCGAGGATGGGCACGGCGAACAGACCGGCGCCGAAGCCCAGCACACCCTGAATGGTGCAACCGACGGTGAACACGAGCAGACCGAGCACGAACTCGAGCGTGCTCAACGGAGGCTCCCTCCGTCGCTGTACCTGTCGCCGATCGGACTGCCTGAGGCATGCCTCTGCCATGTTTCGACCATGGCCGCATACTGCCCGCCGAGGGCTGTCAACTCGGCATGGGTTCCGTGCTCCACGATCCGTCCGTCATCGACGACAGCCACCCGGTCGGCTCGCATGGCGGTGGCTAGACGGTGGGCGATGAGGATGGCCGTGCGCCCCTCGAGCACCTGATCCAACGCCCGTTCGATGACCGACTCGGACTGCAGGTCGAGGTTGGAGGTGGCCTCGTCGAGTACCAGCACTCGGGGGCGAGCCAGGAACGCCCGGGCCAGAGCGACCAACTGGCGCTCGCCGGCCGACAGCGAGGCCCCCCGCTCGTGGATGGGGGTGTGGATTCCGTCGGGCATCCGATCGAGCAGCGGCCCCAGACCGACTGCCCGACACGCCTCGACTACTTCGTCGTGGGGGGCATCGGGTCGGGCGAACGACACATTGTCGGCGATTGTTCCGTTGAACAGAAACGCTTCCTGGGGGACCACGCCCAGCTGACGCCGCAGTGAGGTGATACCGACGCTGCGGAGGTCGTGTCCGTCGATGGTGATGTGGCCGAACGTCGGGTCGTGGAATCGGGTCACCAGCTTGGCGATGGTTGACTTGCCGGCCCCGGTCGGCCCGACCACGGCCAGGACCTCACCCGGTTCGAGGACCAGATTGACGTCGCGTAGCACCAAGTGGTCGGTGTCGTACCCGAAGGTCACCGCGTCGAAATGGATCCGCCCGTTGATGGGGGGAAGGTCGACGGCGTCAACCATTTCGACCACGGTCGGCTCGGTGCTGAGGAGGTCACGCAACTTGAGCACCGCGGCATTGCCCTGCTGGTACTGGTTGTAGAGCTGCACCAGAGTCTGGACCGGAGCAAAGAAGGAGGTGAGGAACAGGAGGAAGGCGGTCAGTTCGCCGATCGTCACCTCGCCCCGGAGCGCCATGCGTCCACCGACGAGAAGGACCACGGCCTGGGCGATGATCCCGATGGACTCGGTGCCCGGTCCGAACAGGGCTTGGGCCCGGCCCATGTAGAGGTTGGCGTCCAGATGGGCGTCGATGATTCGCTGGTGGCGAGCCACGTCGTGGTCGCGGCGCCCGAAGGCCGTGATGACGCGGATGCCGGCCAGGCTTTCGGCCAGGTTGGACAAGACGTCGGCGATGCGGTCCCTCACCCGGAGGTAACCGACGTGAGATACCCGTCGGAACCACAAGGTGAGCACCACGTTGATCGGAACGACGGTGAGCAGGCAGACGAGGGCCAGGCCGGGGTGGAGCACCAACAGGTAGGCAGTGATGACGATCAACGTCATGCCCTGAACTACGAAGCTGACCAGGCCCTCCTGGAGCAGGGTGGTGAGGGCCTCGATGTCGCTGGTCATCCGGGTCATCAGCACGCCCGACTTCTCGCCTGTGAAGA
>ERZ1046876.2795-NODE-2795-length-10379-cov-5.141224_pt1 | contig 10379 bp, 8 predicted proteins | sample MGYA00383094_ERZ1046876 | MGnify/ENA primary metagenome ERZ1046876 (study PRJEB29581, sample SAMEA5548364) | metagenome | biome: marine; feature: coastal; material: water | depth 50 m | study: Short-term variability in the microbial, nano- and picoplankton... | reverse complement strand
AGCAGGTGTCAGTGGACTGTCGACGTCGCAGAACTAAGCTGCGAGGGCTTCGAACTCAGGTTCGAAGTTAACGATATTATTTTCGCCATTTAATGGTTTGAAGCATTTTTTACGAGGCCAAGCATCATCCTCGACACGCGACCGGACTTTCCACATTGCAGTCGAATCCGGAACACCCCCAACAAAATTTCAAAGATCTACTTATAAAATAGGTAATCTTTGGAATGGGGTCAAGCGACGGAGCAAATTAATCTAGAATTGTCGTTGAGAAAAACAGGAAACGAATCCAAAGTTAGTTACATAATATTTATGGGCTCAACTTCGACTACTTCATCTGATAAAAAACCTATCAAGAATCGATACTTTAATCGCGAATTAAGCTGGCTTGCTTTTAATGAGCGAGTACTAGACCAAGCGTTTTCAGAAAAGTATCCTTTATTGGAGAGGACAAGATTCCTCTCATTTGTAAGCTCTAACTTAGACCAGTTCTATGAAATACGGGTGGCGGGGTTGATGCAAAAAGTAGACGCCGGTATCTCCCGCCCGAGCATGGATGGAAGTTCTCCGGATAGATTGCTTAAAGATGTTCGCGACCGTGCCCAGGCAATGTCTCATAGGGAATATGAATGTTGGCGTGACCACTTACAACCAGATTTAGCAAAAGAAGGAATTTCATTTAAAAGTATTGAAAAACTTTCCAAAGAAGAATTTGTATGGCTTCGTGCATACTTTAGAAGAGAGGTGTATCCAGTGCTTACACCACTGGCCATTGATCCGACTCATCCCTTTCCTTTGATTGTCAATAAATCCCTCAATCTTCTGGTTGCCTTGCGTAACCGAAGAAAGAAAAAATCAAAGTCATTGATGGCGATTGTACCAGTGCCTAGAATCTTGCCTCGTTTGGTGAAAATCGACAAACAAAAGGAGCGGGCTAAAGGGGATACCTTTGTGTTTCTAAGTGAGGTTGTACGGTATTTTGTAGCGGACTTATTTCCAGGGCATGATGCGGAGGGCGCCTGGGCTTTTCGAGTTACCCGTAATAGCCACCTCTATGTAGACGAGGAAGAAGTGAAGAACTTACTGCTTTCGATTGAGGAGGAATTGCATAATCGAAGAAAAGGAGCGGCAGTACGACTTGAAATCGATGAGGCAGTTAACAATGACGTTCTTCAAACCTTACTTGCTGCGATCAATTTACAGGAAGAAGATGTGCTCAAGATTAAAGGGCCAATCAATTTATATAGATTAATGAAACTGCCTGACATGGTAGACCGTCCAGACCTTAAATTTGAGCCTTTTGAGTCACGGGTGCCAACGGCTTTGAGTAAGAAGAAGAACTTGTTTGCGGAATTAGCAAAGCGAGATTTCTTGCTCCATCATCCTTATGATTCTTTTGCTCCTATGGTTGATTTCCTTCGAGTGGCAGCGGATGATCCAGATGTGCTTGCCATTAAATTGACAATATACAGAACAAGTGGAGATTCTCCGATTGTTCAAGCATTGATGGATGCAGCCCGAAATGGGAAACAGGTGACCGTACTTGTAGAATTAAAAGCTCGGTTTGATGAAGAAGCTAATGTTCAGTGGTCTCGGCGGATGGAAGAAGTAGGGGTTCATGTTGTCTACGGGTTGGCTGGTTTAAAAACACATTGTAAATGTTGTTTGGTCGTGAGAAGAGAAAAGAATAAGTTGCGGAGATATGCTCATCTCGGAACTGGTAATTATAACCCCAATACGGCAAAGACCTACACGGACTACAGTCTTTTCACCGCTAAAGCTGGTTTCACATCAGACCTAGCAAATCTATTCAATACCTTGACTGGTTTTACCCGTAAGCCTAGCTTTCGGAATATTCTGGTAGCACCATACACATTACATGATGGGGTTGTTCGCTTGATTGGTGAAGAGATAAAAGCAGCAAAGGCAGGCAGAGACGCAAGGATACTTATCAAAGTCAACAGCTTGATTGACCCAGAATGCATTGACGAACTCTACAAAGCTTCTCAGGCAGGTGTGCAAGTCGATTTAATCGTGAGAGGTATTTGCGGAATAGTCCCGGGCGTCAAAGGGTTAAGTGAAAATATTCGTGTTAAAAGCTTATTGGGGCGCTTTCTTGAGCACAGCAGAGTTTTCCATTTTCAAAATGCTCCGACAGGAAAGAGAACTTATTTGGGTAGTCCAGACTGGATGCCAAGGAATTTCTTTAGGCGTATTGAAGTCGCTTTTCCTGTGGAACACGAAGAAGAAGAGCAAAAGATATTAGACACAATGTCTGCTTTTTTAGAAGATAATGAGTTTGCCACTGAGTTAAAAAGTACGGGCAAATACTTAGCTGCGCCCAAAAGACGGAAATTATTTTCTGCACAGAAACACTTTATCGATGCAACAAAGCAGGAAATTGAAAACCAAATAAAAGCTGCGTTACGCCGAACCTCTGGAGAAACCAATCACCAAAGCAAAAGAAACAAGGAAAACCCCTAGGCCGATGATCGGGTCTTGTGATACGCATAGCAGAACACCAAAGACACAAAGTACGGGAGCGAGTGGTCTTTTCCAGTCAAATTTCATATTCTTACATTTATTGCACACGAAAGGGTATTTCGAGCACGGAATCAAGCCTTCCACCAGGAGGCGGTCCAAACACACCGCCTCTACGGGCGACCTCAAGAACCAAGCGGTCAAGAGATGGATTCCCTGAAGATTTAGTGAGTCGTGGTGATACAAGTGCTCCACTTTGAGAAATACGAAAGCTCAGCCGGGCTTCTCCTCCGTCGCTTAACGCCGAGTCCATCAACAACTTTCTCCATACGCCTTCAAGCTTTGCTTTCACTCGTGCGAGGTATTGATTGACTGCACTTGCAGAAACTGAAGGGCTCGACGAACTCAAACTGGTCACCTTAATTTGAGGAAGACTGAAATCTTTGGGATTTAATTTGATGGGTTTTATCTTTGTAGCCTGGGAACGTGGCTTGGTTGGTGCAGGCAGTTTTCTATCTTTTCGGAATTGATCAAAAGATATGGGCTTGGGCTTGGGCGTAGGCTTTACAACAGGTTTGGGCTTGGGCTTTGGTGCAACCGCTTTTGGTTTAGGCTTGGGTTTTGACTTAACTACTGGTTTGGGCTTGGGTGGGACCTTTAGGGGTGGTAAAGGTTTTTTAGCTTCCACTTTTTGAAGAGTTTCCTGGATTGGAGGAGGAGATTGCCTTGCATCTGGTATGGGATTGAGCTCGGCAAGTTCAAAGACATGGATTTCCTCAGGCTTTTTTTCGCAACTTGGGAGAAAACTAAAAACAAATAGGCCAGTACCGAGAAGTAAGTGACCGACAGCAAAAAGCCGAAAAAACTTATGCTCTCTTTGATTTAATCCAAACACGTTTACGCTCCTTACAATTTACCGCCCAAAATTTGATAATCTATTTACCATGAAGAGAAACTTTGGAAGTTGCAAGATTATCGATGAATTCATGGATTGCTAGAGTGTATCTCTTCCCACCTGTACTTTCGATATTATTGTGACTGGCTTCATCAAAAGATAGGAGTGTTTTTGGCTCTGATAGCTCTTGATGCAGCCGCTTACCGTGGCGAAAAGGTACAACTTCATCTAGTTTGCCGTGGATAATTAGGGATGGGCAGGTAATCCGTTTTACTTTTTCCAAATTGTTAAAGTAGTCCCATGGCAGAAAAGGGATTTCTGTGACCGTTCGAAAGGCTGACAGGAAGGGAGTTTCCAGTAATAGTCCTGCGACTTTTTGAGTGGATGCAAGGTGACATGATGGCCCCGTTCCCAAAGACCTTCCCCAAACCACAATACTTTCAGGCAAACGACCCCAATCTTTAATGGCGTATTGGTAGATTGTATCAATTGCTTCCACACAGCTCTGTTCTGTGGGCACACCATCACTGAGCCCATACCCAGGGTAGTCGTAGGCAATAATCTCCCAGTCTTTTACTTTCCACTTTTCAAAGAAAGATGTTAAGTGGCCTATGTCTTCTGCATTTCCATGACTGTAAATGATCGTAATGGAGGGATGCTTGATATTACCACTTCGAGTGAGGGAGATCTGATTACCAGAAGGAGCTTGGATCTGAATAATTCCATCTGTTTTTTGGTAGCTTGAGTCAGGTACAGGAAATAAAATTTTCCTTCCATAGAGCCAAGCAATCAAGATAAACAATAAATAGATGCAAGCTCCTAAAAGAAGCAGTCGGCCCCAGGGGATGTTCATAATTTCTTCCATTAAAGTTAATATATTACTTTCACTGAATGATTATGGAATCGCAAGAGTGTAAACTTTTTGCTAATCATTGACTATGAAAATTTGTTGTATTGGAGCTGGTTATGTTGGCGGTCCTACGATGGCGATGATCGCACAGAAGTGCCCGAATATTAGTGTGACCGTTGTTGACTTGAATGACCAGCGTATTGCCGACTGGAATTCTGGGCAACTCCCTGTATATGAGCCTGGGTTGCAGTCAATCGTCGAGAATACAAGAGGTAAGAATTTGTTCTTTTCCACAGATATCGATCAAAACCTGCAAGCAGCTGATGTCATATTTATCAGCGTGAATACCCCGACCAAAGATTATGGCTCTGGAGCTGGTCAAGCCGCGGATTTACGATTTGTTGAATCTTGTGCCCGTCGAATAGCAGAAGCCGGAGGAGGAGATAAAGTAGTAGTTGAAAAATCAACGGTGCCTGTACGGACGGCTCAGATGGTGAATGAAATTTTGCAGGGTGCACAAAATGGATTTACCTACCAAGTAGTTTCCAATCCAGAATTCTTGGCAGAAGGTACAGCTATGGTGGACTTGGAGTGCCCGGACCGAGTATTAATTGGGGGAGAGAAGACAGACGATGGTAATGCTGCAGTGGAAAAAGTGGTGAGTATTTATGCTAATTGGGTAGACCACGACCGAATTATTACCACAAACCTTTGGTCTTCTGAGCTGTCAAAACTTACGGCCAATGCTTTTTTAGCTCAGCGTATATCGAGCATCAATGCAATATCAGCACTTTGCGAAGAAACTGGAGCAGATGTGGATGAGGTTGCAAAAGCTATTGGGATGGACTCGAGAATTGGGGCAAAGTTTTTGAAGAGCTCCATCGGCTTCGGAGGTTCCTGCTTTCAAAAAGATATCCTTAACCTTACTTATTTGTGCAGCCACTTCGGGCTCCCTGAAGTCGCAGGATACTGGGATCAAGTGATCTCCATGAATGAATATCAAAAGGAACGATTTGTCCGTAGGATACTGGACGCCATGCATAATACCATTTCAGGTAAACAGATTGCTGTCCTTGGATTTGCTTTCAAGAAAGATACAAATGATGCAAGAGAATCACCTGCCATCGGTATTTGTAAAAGACTCCTTGAAGAAAAGGGTAGCCTAAAGATCTACGACCCTCAAGTTTCCAGGGAATCTATTTTGTCATGCCTAGGTATCAAGGACGATGATGGCAAAGATCGCCTAACATTTTGCGACTCTGCTGAGCAAGCTTGCTCAGGCACGCACGCCATTGCAATTTTAACAGAGTGGGATGAGTTTAAAGAAATAGACTACAAGGAGGTGTTAGGCACCATGCATCGACCGGCTCACCTATTTGATGGACGCAATCTACTCGAGCTAGATAAACTGATTGATATGGGTTACCGAGCCTTTGGGATAGGCAAGGCTTAGTATCAAATCGATGCTTTTCGTGTAGGACGGGCAATTTGGATCATTGCATTGTCCAAAACTCCGTTTAGAAACTTCCTCGAATTATCAGAAGAAAAGTCCTTACTAATTTCAAGAGTTTCATTAATAATCACGATTGGCGGAACATCCAAACGGTATTTGATTTCGTAAATAGATACCCGAAGTAGTGCAAGGTCCACCTTCGCAATCCGAGCAAAATCCCAATTTTGAACGAGTTCGCGGATAATGGAATCCAAAATCTCAGCTTTTTCAATTATTCCAGCGATAAGCTCAACCGCGTATGGGAAATAATCTGCGTTGTGTCCAATGTTTGAGAAATAAGCATCTAGGTCGAATTGCAAATTGTCTGATTTATTCATTTCCCATTGGAAAATAAACCGGAAAGCTGCACAGCGATTTTGACGACGCTGACTCCACTTGGGGTTGATTATGAAATCGTCGTCCATTTTTCTTTAAATTTAGCCATATGTAATGCGGCTTGGGCAAACTCTTTACCCCTGTCTATAGAACCGGTTACTCGATCTTCAGCAGATTTTAAATCATCCGTGACAAGAATACCATTAATGATGGGAGTATTGTGCTTGATAACTAAAGACTGAAGTGCATTTCCTGCAGATTCTGCAACCAGGTGATGGTGAGAGGTACTGCCTTTGATAACAACACCCAAGCCGATAACGCAGGTGAATGATTTTTTTTCCAACAATAAATTTATAGCAGCAGGAAGTTCATTTGAACCAGGCACTCTCTCAAGTAGTAGCTCTTGGGGGGTACCGTTTTCATGGATAACCTCTTGAACTCGTGCCAAAAGAGAGTTCACCAAATCCGGGTTGAACAGGGAAGCTACAATGCCAATTTTAAAATTGCTTGGATCGATGAGAGGCAAAGGTGAAGGGTTTAAGCTCATCAGTTTGGTAAAAGTACACGGTCAACAATTTCGAGTCCATACCCTTGGAGTCCAACTACTTTCCGATGATCCCTAGAGAGCAGTTTTAATTTCTTTAAACCGAGAGCTGCCAGAATTTGTGCACCAATCCCGTAATCCCTAAAGTCCATCTTAGGGTGCTGGAGTGGGTTTTGTTCAGGTTGATCATCAACCATAATTTGGGTGTCAGGTTTTCTAGGTTCCATATAAAGAAGGGCACCCGTTCCTTCACTGGCAAGAACAGATAAGGTCTGATTTATAATATGGGGCTGACCTTTGCTTTCGATCAAGCCCAGAGAGTCAACAAGTGTGTTTGCCGTTTGAACACGAACAAGGATCTCGGCCTCCTGCGAAAGATCTCCAATGGTAAGTGCATAGTGAATCCTATGATCCAAGATACTCCTAAAAGCATGAAGAGTGAAGTCGCCGTACTCGGTAAGAAAAGGTGATTCTGAAATTTTCTCAATCAGTTGATCGCGTTGATGGCGATATTCTATAAGGGACGCAATCGAAATGAGCTTCATATCCCATTTATCTTTTAGCTTTATGAGATCTGGCACCCTGGCCATAGACCCATCCTCCTTAAGGATCTCACAGATGACACCACTCGGGTGTAAGCCAGCAAGGGAAGCCAGATCAACAGCTGCTTCTGTATGTCCGGCTCTTTCCAATACTCCACCTGGTCTGGCACGTAGTGGAAATACATGCCCAGGTTGGACAAGGTCGTCTGGGCTGGATGAAGGGTCAGCTAAAATTTTAATCGTAGACGCCCGGTCAAAGGCACTAATACCGGTGGTTATCCCCTCGGCTGCATCCACAGAAACTGTGAAGTCTGTACGTTGAGCTTCTCGATTGTGAGGAACCATACTGGAAACCCCTAGCCTTGAAAGCTGATTTCGTAATAAAGGTGCACAGATCAAGCCTCTCGCATGAATGATCATGTGGTTGATCGCTTCCGGCGTGACCTTGGATGCTGCCATTATTAAGTCACCTTCATTTTCCCTAGACTCATCATCGGTGACAATGACCATCTTACCTTGTGCGATGTCTTGAAGGGCATCTTCTACGGTATCGAAGTTATTCATAGATCGGAGGACGTTAAAAGTGAAAAAATTCTACCATATCGAATTCATTACATTCTCACAATGTAAATTGAATATATTTGAAAGTAAACTCAGGTATGTTGCAGCATCGATTCAAATTGATCTTCAGATAGAATCTCAATCCCCAGTAATTCTGCTTTACTCAGTTTTGAACCTGCACCTGGACCAGCGACAAGAAAAGTAGTTTTTTTACTAACGCTTGAGGATACTTTACCTCCATAGGTTTCAATCTTTTCAATTGCTTCATCCCGGGTCTGCCTTGTCAATGAGCCAGTAAGGACAAATATTTTGTTCCTGAGAAATAAATCGATAGTGCTCTCTTTGCTTCTAACACAAAGGCCGTGAGTTTTTAGTTTTTCTATTTCAGATTGGTTGAATTCTGATCGGAAAAAACTTGTTATACTTTCTGCCATTGTTTCTCCTATGCCATCGATTGCAATAAGATCCTCCAAGGTTGCTGCCGCTAGATTATCCAGGGTTTTAAAGTGTCTCACTAAATCTTTTGCAGCGGCAGTACCTACATGCTTTATTCCCAGTCCGCAAAGCAAACGCCAGAAGTCCTGTGACTTACTTGCTAATAGGGCGTCTACTAGGTTTTGAGCAGATTTCCCCGCAAAGCCATCTAAGGTTAACAGTTGCTTTTCTTGAAGCTCATAGAGGTCTGATATTTTTACCACAAGTTGCTTGTCAATAAGCTGCTTAATGACAGACTCGCCAAGGTTTTCAATATCCATGCATCCTCTCGAAGAAAAGTATGCAAGCCTCGCTTTCACCTGGTCTGTGCATTCGTAGCTTGGGCATTTCCAGGCTGCTTCTCCTTCAATTCTGATTAGCTCGGTTTGGCAGCAGGGGCAATTGCGAGGAAAGATAAAGGGGGGAGCACTGCCTTGCCTTTTGTCGAGTTCAACCTGAAGGACCTGGGGGATGATTTCCCCCGCTTTTTCAACAACTACATGGTCACCTACTCTTATGTCTTTTCGATCAATTTCATCGGCATTGTGCAAGCTTGCTCGAGAGACAATCGTACCCGCAAGCTGTATGGGTTGTAAGCAGGCGACAGGGGTAATCGTTCCAGTACGCCCAACCTGAAAAATAATATCCTGAAGAAGAGTGGACTGCCTTTCAGCTTCAAATTTATAGGCAATCGCCCATCGTGGAGCTTTAGATGTGGTACCAGCTCTCGCTTGCATATCCAATGAATCTAATTTGATAACAGCCCCATCCGTTGGGTAGTCGTAGGCATGCCTTGCCTCATCAAGTAATATGATACTCTGCCACGCCTCATCTGCATTGTTTACCTTTTTAAAAAACTCGACAACAGGTGCATTCCATTTTTTGAGTGCGTCATGAAACGCAGATTGCTCCCTGAAGTAATCTCTAGGTTCACAATGACCTAGCCCGTATAAGACAATTTCTAACTTACGTTTTCGTGCACTCTTTGGATCTAATAATTTAATTGTTCCTGCTGCAAGATTCCTTGGGTTAGCGTATAAGCTCTGCCCTAAGGCTTCACGTTCTTCATTGATACGGTGAAACTCCTCATGGCTCATAAACACCTCCCCCCTAATTTCGACTAATTCAGGTACAGATGAACCGCTGATCTTTTTTGGAAGGTTTTCGATATGCAGAATATTTTGAGTTACAATATCGCCGGAATTTCCATTTCCTCTTGTGGTCGCGGTAATAAGTTCCCCGTTTTGATATGTTAAAGAAATTGCCACACCGTCTATCTTCGGCTCCACCACATAAGGGAGAGCATCCGACTTAAATATTTTCCTTAACCTTTGGTCAAATTCAAAAAACTCTTCTTTATCGTAAGTGTTTTCGAGGCTAAGCATAGGGGCTAAATGTTGATGAGATGAAAAACCCTCTAGGCGATCATCTCCGACCTGTACCAGGTTCTCACTTTGCTTACTTTCAGTTACCCCAACTTCATCGGATGAGAATAAACCCAGTGGATCTATCTGTGCTTGGAGAGAATCGAGCTCACGCTTTAACCTGTCATATTCCTGGTCAGATATTGTAGGGTGAGCATGCTTGTAATACTTTTCGTCGTGGACTTCTATGGCTTCTTTTAATTCCTTTAGTTTTCTAAAAGATTCACCATCTTCTTTTGTCATGACAAAGCTTGGCAGGCAATTTTCATGCGAAGAAGGGCCTCGGAAAGTAATTTGTGGGTACAGCCAAGGTTCAGTCTTAAGTAACCCGGTGCCCCAAAGTCTTTGCCATCAGACAGACCCACACCATGCTGCTCAAAGTGGTGGTGTGGATTGTCGGTAGGAAGCTTTCGGGCATCCATCCAAAGAAGATAAGTAGCTTCAGGTTTGAAAGGACGGAGCCAGAGCATATCACTTATTTTATTGAAAGCTAAATCTCTATTTCTCCTAAGATATGTAAGAAGTTCCATCCTCCAAGGCTCACCATATCGGTATGCCTTTTCAGCGAGAAGAAAACCCATGGCCGGGGGATCAGGTACAATGCCTTGTAGAGCTTTCTTAAACTTACCTCTCAGTTGAGGGTCAGGAATGACAGCAAAAGAGCACCCAAAACCAGGAATGTTAAAGGTCTTACTTGGTGCCATTAAAGTGATGCAACGACTCGCCAATTCTGGAGATATCGAAGCAATTGGATGATGCCTGGCATCAAGATCAAGGATCAAG
>ERZ1046876.2789-NODE-2789-length-10392-cov-11.787559_pt1 | contig 10392 bp, 7 predicted proteins | sample MGYA00383094_ERZ1046876 | MGnify/ENA primary metagenome ERZ1046876 (study PRJEB29581, sample SAMEA5548364) | metagenome | biome: marine; feature: coastal; material: water | depth 50 m | study: Short-term variability in the microbial, nano- and picoplankton... | reverse complement strand
GAAACCTAGGGAGCCTCCGGCGGAGGTATTTTGAGCAAGATAAAGCAAGTAATTCTTAACCAAAGCACGATATCCCATATGGCGCGGTACAGGCTGAGGAGCCGATGACCGCGCAAGGTAAAGCCCTCTGCCTTTTGGGGCAGAGGGCGCTTTGCATTTTATCTTGCAAAAAATACCTCGGGAGAGCGCGAGAGGGCAGCGCCCTCTCGCCTCTGTCGGATTGCCGAAGGCAATTCGAAACACGATCACGCGCCCAGTGGCCGCAATAGATCGCGACTGATAATGTGGCGCTGAATTTCGCTGGTGCCGTCCCAAATGCGTTCGACTCGGGCATCGCGCCAAAATCGTTCAATCGGAAAATCGTCCATTAATCCCATGCCGCCAAAAATTTGCAACGTTGTGTCAGTGACGCGTGCAAGTGCTTCTGATGCGTATAACTTGGCGCTGGCGATTTCGCGGTTTGCGGGCATACCTTGATCCAAGCGCCAAGCAGCGGCAAGGGTTAGCCAGTCAGCGGCGTCGATCTCGGTAATCATGTCGGCAATTTGAAAGCCAATACCCTGAAACTTGCCAATCGGTTGGCCAAATTGTTTGCGTTCGGCTGAATAATTCAGCGCGTAGTCAAAGCAGCGACGGGCCCGCCCGACTGAGAAGGCAGCAACGGTAAGGCGCGTTGCATAAAGCCATTCATTCATTACCGCGAAACCGCCATCAACTTCACCCAACACCTGAGCATCCGGCAGGCGGCAATCGTCGAAGGTTAAGATGTAGTTCTTGTATCCTTTGTGGCTGACCGAATTATACCCCTCACGGGCTTCAAAACCCGGGGTTCCGCGATCAACGAGGAAGGTTGTGATCCGTTTCTTCGGGCCCTTGGGGGTGTCGTCGACGCCGGTGGCGATGAAGACGATAAAGAAATCCGCGTGCTCTGCGCCTGAAATGAAGTGTTTTGAGCCGTTGATGATCCAATCACCGCCGTCGCGTACGGCTTGGCACTTCATACCGCGCACATCGCTGCCTGCGTCTGGTTCCGTCATCGCCAGAGCGTCCATCCGATCGCCACGCACTGCAGGCAACAAGTAGCGCTCACGCTGCTCATCGTTACAAGCCATCAGAATGTTTTGTGGACGCCCAAAGAAATGGGTGAGAGCCATTGAACCACGACCAAGCTCTCGTTCAACCAAAGTAAAATCAATGTGGCAGAGGCCCGCACCGCCGACTTCTTCAGGGAAATTGCAGGCATAAAACCCTAGATCGATGCATTTTTGCTTGATCTCCTGCCCGAGTTCCAAAGGCACCTGTCCGGTGCGCTCGACTTCGGCCTCGTGTGGGTAGATTTCTTTCTTAACGAAACTACGGACCGTCGAGACGATCATTTCTTGTTCTTCTGACAGACCGAAATGCATTTTTGGAATCCCTTGTTGTTGCAGAAATCAAATACCGACTTGCGCGAGTCTGTCATGCACAATTAGTCTATTAGTGTGCCTAATTGGATGAAATCATGCAAAACCCACAGGTCGTTAATGTTCTGCTGTTTGAGGCGTTCTCTAATCACTGTCTTGCCAACGCAATCGAGCCGCTGCGAGCAGCAAACACTCTGTCCCGCCAGAAGCTGTACGTTTGGCGGTTCTTCACGTTGGACGGCGAGCCGGTTTCTAGTTCCAGCGGGCTGTCGATCTCGCCGGATGGGCAGTTGAAAGACGCGCAGGGCGAAATTCTGTTGGTAATGCCTTCCTATGATTTTTCGAAACATGCGACATGGATAACAGCGCGTTCTCTTAAAGCCGCTTCAAAGCGTCATACGAAGGTGGCGGGTCTTGATACTGGCAGTTGGTTGCTGGCGGATGCTGGGCTTCTAAGCGGTTACAAAGCGACCATCCATTGGGAGGAACTTGTGGCCTTTGAGGAAGCCTTCCCAGAGGTTGACGCCCACCGTGAGAGGTTTGTAATCGATCGCGATCGCGTGACGTGCTCGGGCGCTATGGCGACGTTTGACCTTATTATGCGTCTGATAACAGATAAACACGGGCCTTTACTCGCGATGGAGGTGGGGCAATTGTTTATGTCGGTTGGGGATGTTGGCACGGTAGGCACAATGCGAAACCCATCTGGCCGCGTGGTTCAGCGCGCGATTTCCTGCATGCAGACAAACATAGAAGAACCCTTGCTTCTTTCCGAAATCGCCAGGCGAGTAGGATGTACGCAAAAGTCTCTTGAACAGAAAATGAACCACGAGATGAAAGCGACTCCTCAGGCAGTTTATCGCCGGCTTCGCTTGGGGTTGGCGCGTAAGTTGGTCCAAGAAAGTGACATGCCCATTGCCGAAATTGCAGGCCGATGTGGCTACGAAAATACCAGTGCAATGACGCGGGCATTCGGGCACGAGTTCGCAATAACGCCCAGCAAACTGAGAGCTCAGCTTGACGAAATGTAACGGTTCAAGATGATGGGAAAGCTAAGATAATCTGCCCGCCGGATATGTCACGGCGGGCAGATTGAATTGTTCAGATTACTGGTAGTAACCCAGTGTGAATACTGGCGAGAAGCTCGCGAAGTCATATCCGCCGCCAAGAACGATGTCGTTCTGCATGTAAGCTGCGATTGCGTCATAACCGATCATGCCGGTCGAAACGTAATAGGTTACGCCGCCGCCAAAGCCAAAATCGCTGCCGGTCGTGCCGGCTAGAACACGTGCCGAAACACCCATTTGTGGGCTGTTGCCGCCGATGGCCCAAGTCGCGCCGATCATGTAGTTTGTGTCAGCCTGTGCCGCAGGTGCTGCGACAAGAGCTGCAAGTGTCGCTGCTGCTAGTAGTTTTTTCATTGGTCTGCCTTTTGCTCAATTTGGTGTTTTTATGGCGGCATTTTACCACAAGTTTCAGGGAATGCAGCGGTTTTCTACTTAAACGGCGAAAATTAGTCCTCAAAAACCACGATTGTATACTGATGGCTTGCGTCATGGTCGTGAAACTGTAGACAGCTTGCGCAGGCAAGTGGGCGATGCGCCCGTAAAATGATGTCTATTCGGGTTGCCGCCGGATCATCGTAAGGATCAAAAACTATGAAAAGCGTGTTGGACCAACTTAGGGAAATGACCGTCGTTGTTGCGGATACTGGTGAAGTTGAAGCCGTAAAGACCTATCAACCTGTTGATTGCACGACCAACCCATCTTTGGTTCTGGCCGCGATTAAAGACCCAGCCTCTTCGGCCTTGATTGCCGACGAAATTGACCAAGGCCGCGCAGCAGGCCTAAACGCCGAACAAATCACCGACCTTTTGACGGTGGCCGTTGGGGCTCAGCTTGCTGGCCTTGTACCGGGGCGTGTTTCGACCGAAGTTGATGCGTGCCTTTCATTTGATACTGACGCCTCAGTCGTACGTGCGCGTGACATCATCGCGGAATATGCAAAGCGTGGCATTTCAAAGGATCGCATCCTGATTAAGTTGGCAGCGACTTGGGAAGGTATTCGTGCAGCTGAAGTTTTGCAGGCCGACGGCATCGATTGTAACCTGACGTTGATCTTCGCCAAAGCGCAGGCGATAGCCTGTGCGGACGCTGGTGCGTTTCTGATTTCACCTTTCGTTGGGCGTATCACTGACTGGTTCAAAAAGGCAGAAGGGCGCGATTCATACGAGCCAAATGAAGATCCAGGTGTTTTGTCAGTTCGGGCGATCTATGACTACTACAAATCAAACGGCATCAAGACCATCGTCATGGGTGCGTCTTTCAGAAGTGTGGATCAGATCAAAGGCCTTGCGGGTTGTGATAACCTGACAATCGCGCCGAAGCTGCTTGAGATTATGGCCAACCAAGACGAAACGCTTGAGCGCGTCCTTTCGCCAGATACCGCCACTGGAGTTGCTGCAGTGTCGATGGGCGAGGCAGAGTTCCGCTGGGCGCTTAACGCTGATCCAATGGCGACTGAAAAGCTGTCTGATGGCATTCGTAATTTTGATGCGGACCATAAAAAGCTGATTGCTTTGGTGGCAGAGCGTCTCTGATCGAGCCGTCTAGATTGAAGTTCAAACCGAGGGATCAGTAGCCACTGGACTCTCGGTTTTTAATCGACCTAGATCGCTTGCGCTTCGTATCCTGCAGATTTCATGGCGGCCAAAACGCTGTCGTTCGTCAGATTGCCAGTGACTGTCACTTGGCAGGATTCAAGATCGCAGGTCACGGATGTGCCGCTATCAGCTTCGGTTAAGGCTTGTTCTATCGCGGCTGTGCAATGGCCGCAGCTCATGTCGGGAACGCTGAAAATCATCGTGTACACTCTTGTTGTCTATCTGTTTGGGCGGATCGTAGTTACTTGAACGGCAAACTTCCACATCCAAGTTTAATGCATGGTCTTGAGGTCTTTGGTCGAGAGGCGCTAAATGCAATGCAACCCTGTTGCCCAATACTGTGGTGAAAAATGTCCACTCGAATAACCATTTCTATTGAATCTATGTCCTGCGCATCCTGCGTCGGTCGTGTCGATCGCGCGCTTTCGGCGATTGAGTGTGTTGAAGACGTTGCGGTTAATTTGGCAAGTGAAACCGCGATGATGTCTGTAAAGGACGCGGCTACAGTGGTTGAGGCGTCCGAGGTTTTAAGCAAGCTAGGTTATCCCGCTCGGAAGTCTCAGGTGGTTTTGAACGTGGCGTCGATGTCGTGTGCCTCTTGCGTCGGAAGGGTTGATCGGGCCTTAACTGCGGTGCCAGGGGTTTTGGACGTCAATGTGAATTTGGCTTCTGAAACTGCGACCATCAGTTATTTGGAAGAAGCAACCGACCCCATGTCGCTCGCTGCAGCGGCGAGCAAGGCTGGCTATCGTGCTGAGGTGGTTCAATCTGTCGCCTCGCTTGATCATTCTTCGCGAAAGCAGGAAGAGGCCGAGAAGCTGGCAATCAAAACGGTCTTCGCTGCTATTCTCGCGTTGCCCGTATTCGCATTGGAAATGGGCGGTCACCTTATCCCCGGGATGCATGAATTCATCGGCCGTACGATTGGTCACCAAGCCAGTTGGCTCGTGCAGTTCGCCCTGACGACGTTGGTATTGGCAGGCCCCGGGCGTCAGTTTTATTTGAAGGGTATTCCGGCGCTTTTAAGGGGCGCACCGGACATGAACAGCCTCGTCGCTGTTGGGACGGGGGCGGCCTATTTCTATTCATTGACGGCAACATTTGCGCCAAGCGTTTTGCCAAGCGCAGTCCGCGCAGTGTATTTTGAGGCCGCAGCGGTGATTGTCGTTCTGATCTTGATTGGACGGTACTTGGAAGCACGCGCCAAAGGCAGGACCGGTGCCGCGATTCAAAAGTTACTGGGGCTACAAGCGCGCACAGCGCGAGTTCTCCGACAGGGTGAAGCGATCGAAGTTACGATAGAGGATTTGCTGGTCGATGAGATCGTTCAAGTTCGGCCCGGCGAAAGGATTGCCGTCGATGGACAGGTGTGCGGTGGTGAAAGTCATGTGGATGAAAGCATGATCACCGGCGAGCCGTTGCCCGTACTCAAGACCGATGGGGAAATGGTGACTGGTGGCACAGTAAACGAAGCCGGTGCGTTTCGGTTCAAGGTCACTCGGGTAGGGGCGGATACAACGCTTTCGCAAATTATTCGCATGGTTGAACAGGCTCAGGGCGCGAAGCTTCCGATCCAAAGCCTCGTTGACAAAATCACGATGTGGTTTGTGCCTGCAGTGATGGCGGCGGCCTTGCTGACTGTTGTCGTTTGGTTGCTTGTGGGACCTCAGACGGCGTTGACATTGGCCTTGGTCGCCGGCGTTTCGGTGCTGATTATCGCTTGCCCATGCGCCATGGGTTTGGCGACTCCGACCTCGATTATGGTGGGCACTGGACGGGCTGCAGACCTTGGCGTGCTGTTCCGCAAAGGGGACGCATTGCAAGAGCTGTCGTCGATTGATGTGGTGGCCTTGGACAAGACCGGCACAATCACCCAGGGGCGGCCCGAATTGACTGACGTTATTCTAACTGAGGGCTTCACACGCGACGAAGTCTTAGCCTTGGCCGCAGCGGTTGAGCGAGAGTCCGAGCACCCGATTGCGCAGGCCATATTGCGCGCAGCACCAAAAGGCGATCCAGTCAGTGAGGATTTCCAATCCATTACAGGCTACGGCGTTAAAGCGATTGTTTCAGGCAAAGCTGTTTCAGTTGGCGCTGGGCGTTTGATGCAGCAGCAAGGGATTGCGCTGGATTCTTTCGACGATGTTGCGATTGGGTTGGCCCAAAATGGACGCACGGCATTGTTTGTCGCTGTTGAGGGCAAACTGGCAGCCGTGCTTGGGGTCTCGGACCCAGTGAAGCCTTCCAGTCAAGCGGCGATCGCGGCGCTTAAGGTGCAAGGTCTAAAAGTCGCGATGATCACCGGCGATAAGCGCGAAACAGCCGAGGCAATCGCGGCCGAGATGGGTATCGACGAAATCATTGCGGACGTTTTACCCGATGGCAAAGTCGAAGCATTGTTGGGGCTCACGGCTCAGGGTCAGAAGATTGCCTTTGTCGGTGATGGAATCAATGACGCGCCTGCACTGGCGCATGCAGATGTGGGTATCGCGATTGGCACGGGTACGGACATAGCAATAGAGTCTGCAGATGTGGTGTTGATGTCTGGCGATCTTAGCGGCGTTGTAAATGCGGTCGAAATCTCGCGCCGGACCATTCGAAATATCCGGCAGAACCTATTTTGGGCGTTTGGGTACAATACCGCGTTGATCCCGGTTGCCGCTGGCGTTCTTTATCCACTCTTAGGCATCCTGTTGTCGCCAATGCTGGCGGCGGGTGCAATGGCACTGTCCTCGGTGTTTGTGTTGACCAACGCGCTAAGGCTTCGGAAAGTCTCACCGGTTATTCACGGCTCCAAATAGAACTAGAATTGCTGAACACCGCGATCACGAACGCTTTCCATCGAGACGTAAGTTGAGGTCGAGGCCATGTGCGGCAGTTGAGAAACGCTTTCGCTAAGTACACGGCGATAATCGGTGATGTCGCTTGTTCGTATCTTAACAAGATAATCAAAGCCGCCGGCGATCATGTGGCATTCCTCAACCTCGGGGATCGCGCGGATGGCTTTGTTAAATGCTTGCAACGCTTTTTCACGCGTGTCGGATAGGCGTACTTCCAGGAATGCTACATGTTGCAGGCCTAGTTTCTTGGCCGACAGTTCGGCGCGGTATCCGGTGATGACGCCACTGGTTTCTAACCGCTTTACACGCGCGATGACGGGGGTTTTTGACAGGCCGACCTGCTTTGCCAAATCCGTCATCGAGATACGGGCGTCATTGGTCAGGATATTCAGAATCGCTTGGTCGATTCTATCGGGTAATTCATCAAGCGACATGCATTCACCTAAGTATTTAGAAATAATTGGTCGAATAGCCTGCAGAATAGGAAAGTACGGCCCAAACGTCCATATCGAATGAACTACAATGTCCCTGACAGACAGGAGTGCCGATCATGATAGCCCTTGACCCGCGATGGGATCTCAACAAACGCCGCAGCGAAACTGAGGTTTTGGCTGAGCTGATTGATCTGGCTGATCTTGATGCAGAAAATCGCGGCGAGATTGTCCACCAAGCGGCTGAGCTTGTGACGTCTATCCGGTCTGCTTCTCGTCCCAGCATAATGGATGTGTTTCTGGCAGAATACGGGCTATCGACCGATGAAGGCGTGGCACTTATGTGCTTGGCTGAGGCGCTTTTACGTGTGCCGGATGCCCAAACGATTGATGCTTTGATTGAAGACAAGATCGCGCCATCGGATTGGTCCACCCACATTGGTAAATCATCGTCGCCGATGGTGAATGCCTCGACTTGGGGACTGCTGTTGACGGGCAAAGTACTTGACGACCCGGACCCCGGAATTGCGGGTCGTTTGCGTTCAATGATCAAGCGGGTTGGTGAGCCGGTTATTCGCAAAGCGGTTGCCGGTGCGATGCGCGAAATGGGCCGTCAGTTCGTATTGGGACAGGATATCGACGCGGCGATGAAGCGGGCCTCAAAGACCGAGGCGAACGGATTCACCTACTCCTACGACATGCTGGGAGAAGCGGCTATGACGGCGGCTGATGCGCGCGCCTACGCCAATGCCTATGACAAAGCGATTGAGGCCATTGCTTCGCGCTGCTCTTATACTGAAATAGCCTCAAACCCTGGGATATCGATTAAACTATCGGCCCTGCATCCCCGATATGAGGTCGCAAAGACTGCGCGAGTTATGTCTGAATTGGTGCCGGTTCTAAAGCAACTGACGCACAAGGCGGCTGCGGCTGGGATGGGCCTGAACATTGATGCCGAGGAAATGGATCGACTTGGTCTGTCGATGGCGGTGATCGAAGAAGTCCTGTCTGATCCAACGCTTGCTGGCTGGGATGGCTTTGGTGTGGTCGTTCAAGCTTATGGGCGGCGCGCTGGTGATATCCTCGATGGGCTTTACGAAATGGCAAAGCGATATGATCGCCGTATAATGGTGCGTCTGGTTAAGGGGGCCTATTGGGACACCGAGATTAAGCACGCGCAAGTGGAAGGTCTAAGCGATTTTCCGGTCTTTACGCAAAAGACTGCTACGGACATCAGCTATATTGCCAATGCTCGGCGACTGCTCGGTATGACCGATCGGATATATCCGCAATTTGCCACGCATAACGCGCACACCGTTGCGACGATTTTGCACTTGGCTGAGACTATTGATCCCTCAAAGTATGAGTTTCAACGCCTGCACGGGATGGGTGAAGCCCTGCATTCTATTGTGCATCATTCCGAACGCACCCGCTGTCGTATTTACGCACCTGTTGGCGCGCATCGTGACCTGTTGGCGTATCTGGTGCGGCGGTTGTTGGAAAACGGCGCGAACTCATCCTTTGTGAACAAGGTTGTGGACGAGGATGTCCCTCCGGCGGAAGTGGTGGCTTGTCCGTTTGACACTTTGGCGTCAGGGCCAAGCGGTATCGCTAAGGGTCCTGATCTTTATGCGCCTGAGCGCGTGAACTCGTTAGGGTTTGATCTGTTTGATGTGACCAAGCTGCGGGCGATTGAAAAGGCGCGGATATTGCCTAAGGATCTGATTGTCGGGCCTATCTTGGCCGGCCCAGTGACAGGGGGCGCCTTTGAGCCATCGGTTAACCCAACGACGGGCGAGGAAATCGCGTCGATCACGCTGGCAAGCGTGGCCGATGTCGAAACGGCTTTGAGCTGCGCGAAATCGTGGCAAGCCAGCAATCAAGAGCGTGCGGTGATCCTCAAGAAAGCAGCGGACCTCTACGAGGCGGACTACGGCACGGTTTTTGCGCTTTTGGCGGCTGAGGCGGGAAAGACGCTGATGGATGCAGTCGCTGAGTTGCGTGAGGCTGTGGACTTCATAAGGTTCTATGCGGACGAGACTACGAAGTTAGAGCAACCTCCACGGGGGATATACACCTGCATTTCACCATGGAATTTTCCGCTCGCAATCTTCTCGGGTCAGATCGCCGCGGCTTTGGCGGCCGGAAATGCAGTTTTGGCCAAGCCGGCCGAGACGACGCCGGCGATTGCGGCTTGGGGAGTGCAAAAACTGCTGGAGGCTGGCGTCCCTCGGGAAGCGTTGCAACTTTTGCCCGGAGAGGGACATGATGTTGGTAAGGCATTGACGTCGGACGTCAGAGTCAAAGGCGTGGCATTTACTGGATCAACGGCAACCGCCCGTCACATTCAGCGGGCCATCGCGGAATACTGTACGCCGGGGACACCATTGATCGCCGAGACTGGCGGACTGAACGCGATGATTGTGGATTCGACTGCCCTACCAGAGCAAGCGATCAGGGATATCGTCGCCTCGGCCTTTCAGTCGGCGGGTCAGCGATGCTCTGCCTTGCGGTGCCTCTATGTGCAAAAAGACGTCGCACCTTCGTTTTTGAAGATGTTGATCGGCGCAATGAACGAATTAGAGATGGGCGACCCTTGGGATATTGCCACTGATGTTGGACCGCTCATAACCGCAAAGGCAGCGACGGACATAGACGCCTACATTGCGAAGGCGTCCAAGGACGGTCGCGTGAAGCATCAGCTGGTGCGGCCAAGAACCGGTAATTTCGTCGCGCCGACGTTGATTGAGGTTACGGGGATCGGTGATCTTGGGACCGAGGTGTTCGGGCCGATTTTGCATTTCGCGACGTTTGAAAGCGATCAACTTGATCAAGTGATCGAGGATATCAACGCCACGGGTTACGGTCTGACCTTTGGTTTGCACACGCGTATTGACGATCGGGTTCAGAAAATCTCGGACGCGGTTCATGCGGGTAATATCTATGCAAACCGCAATCAGATTGGCGCAGTTGTCGGCAGTCAACCTTTCGGCGGCGAAGGGCTTTCGGGCACTGGTCCCAAAGCGGGCGGCCCGTTTTATCTAAAGCGGTTTGT
>ERZ1046876.2787-NODE-2787-length-10400-cov-7.165007_pt1 | contig 10400 bp, 9 predicted proteins | sample MGYA00383094_ERZ1046876 | MGnify/ENA primary metagenome ERZ1046876 (study PRJEB29581, sample SAMEA5548364) | metagenome | biome: marine; feature: coastal; material: water | depth 50 m | study: Short-term variability in the microbial, nano- and picoplankton... | reverse complement strand
TTTCAAATGCTTGAACTAAAATTTCACAAACATCAATTTCAACACTACAATATAAGGTCAGCTTATCTTTAGCGTTTGCTGAAAATGATAAAAAAGAAACAAGTGAAGCCGCTAGAATAATTAAAAATTTTATTTTTCTAAACATTAATCCTCCTATGTTTAATTAAGTTAATATTAAAAGTATAGAAAATATAAAATATTACAAATATATTTAACTTATATTTCTTTATAATTTGAGTACCACATGAGTACCACCGATCTGCGTAACCTTGCGTTTTGTCTCTAGGTTATGGTTAAATAGATTCTAAGATAATGCCTTGCTTGTCGTAGGTATTCGTAAGCATACGAACTCCTACAAAGTGACTCCTCTACGATTAGGAATCTGGTGCTCTATCCTACTGAGCTACGGGCACAGATTTGTTTACTGCACTTTTATCAAGTTACTTGTTAAAAGTAATCGCCTTAAACTTTTGCGTTTGAGCCATAAGCGCTTGTTCAACTGGCAAACGTTCCATACTACTAGCCCCATAAAAACCTTGAATGTTTTGACAATTATTAAGGATAAAACTGGCATCATTTGGCATAGCTATTGGGCCACCATGACAAAGAATAATAATGTCATCACGAATACTACGTGCAACTTCTGCCCATTCATCAATGATAGGGACACAATCTTTTAAACTTAACACTGTTTCCGCACCTATACTGCCGCCCGTCGTTAAACCCATATGGCAAACAATTATATCGGCACCTGCTCGAGTCATAGTTTCAGCATCTTCTTTAGAAAAAACATAAGGCGTGGTGAGCATGTCATGTTTATTGGCTTTTTTAATCATGTCAACTTCATGGGTGTAACTCATTCCTGTTTCTTCCAGGTTTTCTCTAAAGACACCATCAATAAGTCCAACAGTTGGAAAGTTCTGTACTCCTGAAAAGCCCAAGCGTTTTAATTCAGGTAAAAAGACATCGAAGTCACAAAAGGGATCAGTGCCATTTACGCCTGCTAGAACAGGTGTTTTTTTTGTGACTGGCAAAACGTCTTTAGCCATGTCCACCAAAATTTCATTGGCATTACCATAGGCAAGCAAACCTGCTAAGGATCCCAGCCCAGCCATTCTGTAGCGGCCTGAGTTATAAATGACGATTAAGTCAATGCCACCTGCCTCTTCCCATTTAGCTGAAAGACCCGTTCCTGCACCCCCACCAATGATGGGTTCGCGGCGTTCAATCATTCCTTTAAACTTTGCAAGTATCTCAGATCGTTCAATTAATGGCATAAATCTCCTTTATATAATGGTTTTAAATTGCTTGACTAATTCCGTTGAAAACTCTGGATCATTGATGTTGTGATTTAGTTTGATTAGTTTACGCCTGTTCGTCTGAATTATGTTTTTCTCAAGTGCATCAAAAAGAGCTGCATCAGCTTCGGGATTATGAAATGCGTGCTCTTCTGAGCCAAGTGAAGATACGCCTCTTAAGGGCAACAAAAAACGCACCTCACCTTGCATTAGATTTAGCTTATCGGCAAGCCATTCACCTATGTGTTTGTTTTCTTCGACCGAAGTACGCATAAGGGTGACGTTAGCATTGTGCACGTGGAACTGTCTTTCTTTATATTTTTCAGGCACAGTTTCTCTTGCTCCAAAGTTAACCATATCCAAAGCACCACAAGACCCAACATAAGGAAGTTTTGTGCGAATAATGCTATCCAAACGATCCTCGCCGGCACTAAAGATACCGCCCATCAGAAGATCACAAACTTCTGTTGTAGTCGCATCAATCAAGCCTTTAACCAAACCTGATTCAACAAGCTTCTCCATTGATTGTCCGCCAGTGCCTGTGGCATGAAAAACAAGACAGTCAAAGTCAGACTCGAGTTCTTTGACCACGGCCTGAATACAGGGTGTAGTGACACCAAACATACTTAGACCTATAGCAGGTTTGCTTTCTACTTCTGGAAAAGAAGATTTGACCATACCTGCAATTGCATGAGCAGCATTACCTAAAACTTTCCTAGAAATTCTATTTAACCCTTGAATATCTGTGATCGAATATATCATACAGATATCATTGGAGCCTACATAAGGTTCAACATTGCCCGAGGCTACCGTCGAAATCATAACTTTGGGTGTTCCAACGGGCAAAGTACGCATTGCAGGCGTTACCAATGCCGTTCCACCTGAACCACCCGCACTAATAATGCCTTCAATATCAGTTCGTGAACCAATGAAATGTTTGAGCGCAATACTCATTTGCGTTACTGCTTCACCGCGATCATCACTAAAAACCACCGCTTCTTCATTAGGATGATGCTTTGCAACGATCTGCGAATTCACATCTACTTCTTCAGAATCGCCTAGCGTGCCTACATCAATAAGTAAAGTTGAAGCACCAGCACGCTCAATTAAATCACGAATATAGCGTAACTCTAGCCCTTTGGTATCAAAGGTGCCAACCACATAAATAGGCATATCCTAGTTTCTATCAGGCAAATTACCAGGAGGTAAAATCTTTTCGGCCATGTCGCGCAACAAGTCCTCAGGTCCAGGAGGCGCGTAAATCGCAATAAGCTTAAGACTTTCCCATGAGGTATTAATGGTTTCATGAAAAATATCCGCAGGAATATGAATAAGCATGCCTGCTTTAATAGGCTTACGCTCTTCTTTCATACCACCCTGGCCGTCAGAAATTTCAACCATTTGTTCGCCTTCGCCGGAAACGACGTATAAAATTTCCTCAACACCAGGGTGATTATGTCGAGTATGGCCTTTGCCAGGTTCGAGTAAAACCACTCCTGTCGTGAACTTTTTTGCCTCATTGTGATTGGGTGTGCTCATCCATTTTATAGTGCCCCAATCAAAAACGTGTGTTTCGATATCCTCAGGTGAAATAAATCTTTTATTTGACATATGTTCTTACTTTCCCAGCTTGTGTCTTTCACTCGCGCATAAGTTCAAAAGAGCATAACAAACGTCCGAGTTGGCACAATGCAGTTTCCTCTATTTACATGATATTACAAAAGCCTGAATATCTCAATGAAAAAAATAACACTACTAAAAAGTAGATATTATATCTATCTTTAAAAAATTTTTTGGATGCAGCCTACCGAAAAAAATTAAATTGATTCAGTGATTCATTTTAGGAATCTTATAACGATAAAAGATATCAACAGCACCTTAGGTACTTACAAACTTTCTCGTTTCAAATTGGACTTTTCTTGGACCCTACAGACACCTAAATACAGAAGTTGCTCTATCCGACTGAGCTACGGGCACTGCTTTGTTTTCTATACTTTTATCAAGTTCACTAAAACTTAAAAAAGTTTCTGGTACAAATCTGTTAGGATCATTAACTGAATTTACCAAAATGAAGGAGAATTAAAAAAAGATCTTCTTGTTAAAATTTAATAGTTAAAAAGAAAATCTTTCATTTAAATTATTATAATTTAATTAGGAATTTCCACTGAACTAATAAAAGTTAATACATCATCTCCACCTTGAAATTGTGGACCAGGAGCCCAAGTCCCACCCCCAGTTACACCTTCAAACTTTCCAGTACCCTTAACAAAAGTCCAAGTGCCAGACCATGTCGCAGGATCAAGATCTCCTCTAGTCATAAAAGTATCACCTTCAGCATCCCATACATGGCAGATGAAATATGCAGTCACGGGAACACCTTCACTGCCAAACAAACCTTTTCTACTACAATTTGCCCTTACTTGATTAGGCCAACCTTCAGGGGCATTTCATATATCCAAAATGAATTATTTGTCCAAGAACCCATTGAAATTCCAGTTGCTGTTGTAATAGGTTCAGCATTAGTATTAATATTAAATGCTTTACCACTAAATTCATGTTTAGTTCCAGCATTTGAAATTCCTGAAACTAAAAATAAAATAATAGTAACAAAAAATATTTTTAAAATATTCATATATATCTCTTTTTGATTAAAATTATTTATTAAGGTTTATTATTTACTATTTTGTGCAGAAAAACTACTAAGTTTTATAAATAGGAAATATTTAAAACAATAAAAAAAACCCCTTTAAATTTAGGGGTTTTTATAAATTCGGCTCATCACCTAATGCGAGGCCTTTTAAAAAAAGGTCTGCTAATAAATAAATTTTTTGGAGTTGGTTGTGGACACGACCCTTAATATGTTGGTGGATTCATTTAATAAGTCTCCTTAATAAACTAGTTATGATTATTTTTAAAAATAGGCAAGTTAATAAAATAAAATATTTTTTTTCATAAAAACTAAATAATACACCATAAATAAAATAATATATAAGAAAAAGGGGAAATAAAAAAGATTGATATAAAATGAACTAATATTAAAATACGATAATTTTAATTCATATTTAAATAATTTATTTAACCTGTATTTTTCATCGATGCTGATAAACCTGAAATTGTAGTTAAGATAGCATCTAATATAATTTTTTTATTTTTTTTACTGTATTTATTTGAAGAAATTTTATTCATTAAATCAGCTTGAAGTAAATTTAAAGTTTCAGCATAAGTATTTCTGATTTTTATTGATCTTCTATAAATTTTTCTTTGCTCAATAATTTTTTTTGGTATTATTATTTTATTCAAATTAATAAGTGAGGTTAATTGATGTCTAAGTTCATTTCCAATTTGTTTCTGATTTTCATTAGCTAAACACTCTTCATAAAATTTAATAACTCTTTGATCTGTTTTTACAAGTACCATATCCAACATATCCAACATAGAATAAAAATATGGCCAATCTCTGATCATTTTTTTTATAATAAACTTATTATGTTTTTCTTTTGAAAAGTTCAAAGCCTGTAATGTGCCCAACCATGAAGGAATAATAAAACGTATTTGTGTCCAAGCAAATACCCAAGGTATGGCTCTTAGGTCTTTTATGTTTTCAGTTTTTTTTCTTTTGGATGGTCTAGATCCAATTAATAATTTTTCTAAAAGCTTTTGAGGAGTAATATATTTGTAATATTCTAAAAAATGTGAATTATTTAAGTAATAATTATAGGTTTTAGAAGATATATCACTCATATTATCCATTAATTTATACCATTCATTTTTCGGTTTTGGAGGAGGATTAAGAGTGGCCTCAATTACTGCTCCTACATAGGTACCTAAACTATACTCAGCTAATGTTTCCGAATGAAATTTCTGTTGTACAATTTCTCCTTGTTCAGTTACCCTAGTTCTTCCATTTACAGTTCCTGGAGGTTGAGATAAAAGAGCTGCATAAACAGGACCACCCCCTCTTCCAACTGAACCACCTCTCCCATGAAAAAAATTTAGATTAACTCTGTATTTGTTTGCAATTTTTTGTAATTTTTCTAAAGCACAGTATTGAGCCCAACTAGCGGCAAAACTTCCTGCATCTTTACTTGAATCTGAATAACCAATCATTATTTCTTGATGAAAATTATTAAGTTTTAAATACCAAGAAATACTGAATAATTTGTTAATTATTAAGTGTGATTTTTTTAAATCATTTAAAGTTTCAAACAGTGGAACAACTCTTAAATAAAATGGAATACCTGCTTCTTTTTGTAACAACATAACAGTTAAAACATCGGATACTTTAGAAGCCATGGATATGACATATGCACCTAAACATTCTTTTGGTGTTTTTGATAATAAATTAAAAGTTGATAAAACTTCTCTATCTTCTTTATTTAATCTAATATTTTTTGATATTAGATGTTTCTTTGATAAAAACTGATTAGACAAAAATAATATTTTTTTATTTTCATCCCATTCTTCATAATTTTCTAGGCCATTCTTTTTACAAATATTATGAATTAACTTTAAATGACGGTTTGATTCTTGACGAATATCAATTTTAGCTAAACTTAATCCAAAAGTATTAGCCTGCCTTAATAAATTTAAAACTTTACCATCTGCAATTTCTTTACAATTGGCCAAGCATAGGGAACTATATACTTCATTTAGAGGTTTTGTAACTTCATCTATTGAATTTACTAATTTTGTATAATCAATTTTTAATTTTTTTGTTAAATTTAGCTCAATTAATTTTTGAGTGTTTTTCATTTTATCTCTAATAGGCCTTAAAAAAACTCTATATGGTTCATTAGTAATTTTAGTAATTTTTTTAATATAAGAAGAACACTCATGCATTGAAAGCGATTGTATTAAGTTAGTAAGTTCTTTTTCATATAAGTTAGCAGCTTTCCATCTTGAAAGTAAAATTACTTCTTCAGTAGTTTTTGCAGTGACATTTGGATTACCGTCTCTATCACCCCCTATCCATGATCCAAATTTTATAGGTGAAAAATTTATAGGTAAGTCCTTTTTAGTATAATTTTTTACAGACTGATTAAATCTACGACATACTCTAGGAATTGCTTTCCAAATACTTTCCTCAATTACCGCTAAACCCCATTTTGCTTCTTCAACGGGAGTTGGTCGCGATCGCTTTAATTCGTCTGTTTTCCAAATAGTTGTAATTTCCTCACGAAGATTTTCTTCCAAGTTTTTTTCTTCATTACTTATATGTTTTTTTGTAAAAATTCTCAAATTATGAAAATTACTTAAAATTTCACTAAGCTGTGAAAATTTTTGTATTAATGTTCTTCTTTTAACTTCTGTTGGATGGGCCGTTAAAACTAATTCAATATTTATGTTTTTTGCTAAATGATAAAATTTTTTTTTTGAAACATGTTTTTTTTTTAATAGATTTGAAATTACATTTTCCAATATAACAAATTCATTAGTACCTTGAGCTTTTCTAACGTATGAACTATCTATTTTATAAACACTAAATAGTGATTCAGCTAAATTTGATAAATTTAAAAATTGAGTAAAAGATCGAGCAATTACCAAAGACTCACTTGGATTTAAATTAATAATTGTCTTCTTAAGTTTATTAAAAGCTTTTTCTTTTGCATTTATATCTTTAGAATTCTTACTGGCTTTTGATAAAAAACGTATTTTTTCTACCTTGTTAAAATAAGAAAGCCCTTCTTGTTTCTTTATTACTGATCCTAAAATATTACCTAATAAATTTACCGTATTTGAAAGTTCTGGTGCAAAGAAAGATTGTTTCTTTTTCTTAAGATATTCATTCATTTAAATGTGATTTGATTTCTTCAAGAGACCATGTGATCCAAGGAAGTAATTTTTCAACATCCCTTGGTTCTACAGTTGCACCTCCCCAAATCCTAAATGAAGGTGGTGCCTTTGGGTAACCATTTAAATCATAAGCAACCTTTTCATTATACAATAACTCAAAGATATTATTCATAACTTCTCTCTGTTTTGCTTCATCACTATTCTTAAACCAGTCTTCTTTGATTTGGAAAGTAATACCAGTATTTGAGCGAGTTATTTTATTGTTGTTCATAAATTCAAAACTAGAATTATTTTCAATCCAATCAGTTATAAACTTAAGCGTTGTATCTGACCGATTGAAAAGTTCTTCTATACCTCCAATTTTTTTTACCCATTGAAGTGTGTCAAGAATATCTTCAACACACATCATTGAAGGAGTATTAATAGTATTGCCTTCAAAAATATCTGTTAATAATTTTTTATTTTCAACTAGTCTAAAAGTTTTAGGAATTGGCCATTCAGGTACATAAGATAAAAGTCTCTCTACAGCTCTTGGTGATAATGCTATCATTCCATGTGCAGCCTCACCTCCCAATACTTTTTGCCAAGACCAAGTCAACACATCGCACTTTTTATACTCAATTGGCATAGCAAAGATTGCAGAAGTAGCATCACATATTGTCAATCCATCTCTGTCATCAGGAATCCAATCACCGTTTGGTACTTTAACTCCTGACGTTGTGCCATTCCATGTAAAAATTACATCATTTGTAAAATTAACTTTTGATAAATCTGGTAAATCTCCATAATCTGCTACATGTACATTTCTATTTGTTATTTTTAATTGATCAACAACGTCAATCACCCAATCTTTTCCAAAATTTTCCCAAGCCAATACATCTACACCTCTTTCTCCTAATAAACACCAAAGGGCTGCTTCTAAAGCACCAGTATCTGATCCCGGCATAATGCCTAATAAATAATCATTAGGTAAAGAAAGGATTTTTTTTGTTTCTTCGATTACTTCTTTTAATCTTGCTTTACAATCAGGAGATCTATGAGATCTTCCTAAAAGAGCAAAATCAAGATGTTTTGTTGTCCATCCAGGTCTTTTAGTTGTTGGCCCACTAGAAAAATTTGGTTTTTCTGGTTTGAGATCTGGTTTTAAGTTTTCGAATTCTTTATTCATAATGCGTTAATAACCTTTGCTACTGTTTCACCCATAACTGATGGATTTTTTGATATTGAAATTCCACATTCTTTAAGAATTTCAACTTTTTCTAATGCACTTTCTCCGTAAGCAGAAACTATAGCTCCAGCGTGACCCATAACTCTTCCTTTGGGAGCAGTTAGACCTGCAATGTAAGCAATTATTGGCTTGCTCATATTTTCCTTAGCAAATTTACCAGCTTCTACTTCTTGAGGTCCACCAATTTCACCTATCATTAAAACAGCTTTAGTATTTTCATCTTTTTCAAATTTTTCCAACATATCTCGAAAAGAACTTCCATTGATAGGATCTCCACCTATTCCTACACTTGTTGATATGCCAATATTTAGATTTTTCATTTGTTGAGCTGCTTCATATCCAAGTGTCCCTGACCTACCTATGATACCAACATTACCTTGTTTGTAGATATGACCTGGCATTATACCCAACAAGGTTTTGCCAGGACTAATAACACCAGCGCAATTTGGACCAACCAATGTCATTTTATTTTTTTTTGTATAACGTCTCATATATCTTTTTATTCTTATCATGTCGTGTGAGGGTATGCCGTCAGTTATGGTAACACAAACTTTAATACCAGCATCTGCAGCTTCCATGGCGGAGTCTGCTGCGAAGGCAGGTGGTACAAAAATAATACTAGCATCAGCACCTGTATTTTTTACCGCATCTTTAACTGTATTAAATACAGGTAAATCTAAATTAGTTTGCCCTCCCTTGCCAGGGGTCACGCCTCCAACAATATTGGTTCCATACTTTAACATTTCTTTTGAATGAAAAGTTCCAATTTTTCCTGTAAAACCTTGAACTAGTACTTTTGTATTTTCATCAATTAATATAGTCATAATTTCATTTTATTTATTTCTGCTACTGCTTTATTTGCCGCATCTTCTAATGTGTTTGCGTGAATGTAATTAATATTACTATTTTTTAAAATTTTATTTCCCTCATCTAAATTAGTACCTGCTAATCTGATTACTAAAGGATGATTAAATTTTAATTTTTTAATTGCTTCAACTATACCTTCAGCTACCCAATCACATCGATTGATACCAGCAAAAATATTTACTAATATAACTTTTACTTTTTTATCTGATGAGACAAGTTTAAATGCTTTAACTATTTTTTCAGGTGTAGCTCCTCCGCCAACATCTAAGAAATTTGCCGGTTCCCCACCAGCAAGCTTTATCATATCCATAGAAGCCATAGCTAATCCAGCACCATTTATAATGTTGCCAATATTTCCTTCAAGTCCCACATAATTTAAACCTCTATCAGAAGCATAAATTTCATTTTGGTTTTCTTGACTTTTATCTCTTAATTCTGAAATATTATTTCTTCTAAATAATGCATTGTTATCAAAACTCATTTTACAATCTAACGCCAATACTTGATTATCTTTAGTAATAACAAGAGGATTAATTTCTACCATTGTAGCGTCTAATTCACTAAATATTCTAGAACAAGCAACTATTACGGAAGCTGTTCTTGAAACTAATTCAGGTTTAATTCCTAAATCAAAAGCTATTTCCCTTGCTTGAAAATCTTGCATACCAACTGCAACTTCAATTTTTGAACGAATGATGCTTTCAGGCTTTTGTTGAGAAATTTCTTCAACACTCATTCCTCCCTCAGCTGAGGCAACAACCATAATAGACTCAGAGCCGCGATCAAAAACTAAACCTAAATATAACTCTTTTTCAATTTGTGTTGCTTCTTCAATGTATACCCTATTAATAATTTTACCAGATGGTCCAGTTTGGTTTGTAATTAATTTTTTACCTAACAATTTATCAGTTGATTGGGCGACTTCTAATTCTGTATCACAAATTTTTATTCCACCCGCTTTACCTCTAGCTCCTGAATGTACTTGGGCCTTAACAACCCATTTCGATCCTCCTATTTCTCGAGCTTTAAATTCTGCATTTTCAGGACTATAAGCAATTCCTCCACGAGGTATTAAAATACCAAAATCTGATAAAATTTTTTTTGCTTGATATTCGTGTATATCCATTATGTTTTTTCACTTATTAAAGAATCTGTATTAACAATGTTCTCTGCCATACGAGCAGAGGCTGCATCAATCATTCTACCGTCTAATT
>ERZ1046876.2783-NODE-2783-length-10416-cov-5.782550_pt1 | contig 10416 bp, 10 predicted proteins | sample MGYA00383094_ERZ1046876 | MGnify/ENA primary metagenome ERZ1046876 (study PRJEB29581, sample SAMEA5548364) | metagenome | biome: marine; feature: coastal; material: water | depth 50 m | study: Short-term variability in the microbial, nano- and picoplankton... | reverse complement strand
AGGTGGAGGAGCCCAAAAGTTGCTTGATTGGGCCATCATTGGTGTATTCGGCCTTGGCATGATTTATTCATGTTATTACATGATCTTACGCTTTGTCGAATTACTTGGTAACTACTAAGCCGAATGCCCATTTACGAATTCACCTGCGGTGATTGTAGTGAGGACTCAGAAATCCTAGCCAGATCATCAAACTGGCAGGGTCACATAAATTGCCCGGACTGTGGGTCTTTCAATCTTGTGAAAAATCTCTCGGTTTTTACAGCCTCTACTTCTGAGTTTTCTCCATCTGTCCCTGACATCTCCGCTTGTTCTGGTTTACCCAGCAACTGTGGACGCTGCGGTTTAGATAACTAAGAGAAATATGTTTACTGAACCCGATCCGATGGATGCCATTGCATCTTTCGTGTTTAAAGGAGCTATCTCGTTTGGTATCCTTTACGCTTGGACAATAGGTTACAATCGGGCATCGAAGTTTCGGGGGGGCAACGCCCGGAGCATGAAGGAAGAATTTGCAGCTTATGGACTTCCTGAGTGGTTGGTGGTAGTCATAAGGGTTGTCAAAATAAGTTTAGCCGTGGGGTTACTCTTTGGTTATTTTTTCCCAATCGTGGTTAAACCAATAGCCGTTGCTTTAACTATAATTATGTTTGTCGCGGTCATGATGCACTTGAAGCTTCACCGTGACCCTTTGATCAAGGTCCTGCCTGCTTACTTACTTCTTTCCTTCAACATTTTTCTCATCCTCGATTAAGATGATGGGTTATCCTGCGATCGTCTAGTTCTTGGCTTCTATGCAAAGAGTTAGTTTTCGAATCAGATCTGTTTGCCTGATTAATGTTTTATCATTCCTGATCGCCATCGCATAGGCGGCTGGATCTCCCACAAAAATAACCTTCTTCTTGGCCCGGGTAAGACCGGTATAAACGAGGTTGCGTTGAAGCATCATAAAATGCTGTTTTAACAGGGGGAATATAACGATGGGGTATTCGCTTCCCTGGCTCTTATGGACAGAGATTGCATAGGCTGGTTGCAGGTCAGTAACCTCCATGCGTTCATAAGTAATCCGCCGGTCTTCAAAAAGAATCTCAACCTTTCCATTGAGCGTATCAACAGAATCAATAATACCCATATCTCCGTTAAATACATCTTTGTCATAATTATTTCGGGTTTGGATGACTTTATCTCCCTCCCGAAATAAGAAGGGTCCCATGACTTGAGTGGCTCCAGTGGGGTTAATTGCATCTCTTATTTGATCATTCAAATTTCCAATTCCTCCAATTCCTCGATGTAAAGGTGCAAGGATTTGAACATCGGTTTTTACATTCACGGAAAACTTGCGGGGAATAACTTCTCGGCAAAGCAGGGAAACATGGGAGACACAATCTTCAGGTGTTTCTGCTTTTACAAAGTGAACATCCTGCTGGGGGTTTAGGGTACTCGGATGATCAACAGGAGTGGGTGGTTTTGCTTTTCCGCTGAGAATACCATGAGCCAGGCCAACGATGCCACTATCCTCTGCTTGACGGAAGGTCACGGCTAAGCGGGTTACTGTAAGCAGCTTGGAATCAATTAAATCTTTTAAGACATTCCCAGATCCCACCGATGGCAGTTGATCCGCATCTCCAACAAGGAGAAGGTGGGCTTGAGGTGGGATAGCACGAACCATGGCCGCAGCCAATCTTAAGTCGAGCATACTGGCTTCATCCATGATAATGAAATCACAAATCAATGGACTTTTTTCGTTCATGGTAAAGCCACCTTGGCTCGGGTCGAACTTCAGTAAGCGATGAACAGTCTGGGCGAAATAGGAACAGCTTTCAGCCATGCGACGGGCTGCTCGCCCAGTGGGTGCTGCAAGTAATACTTTTGCCTTTTTAGCTCTTAAAATAGACACAAGGGCTTGGAGAATGGTCGTTTTTCCCGTGCCCGGACCTCCGGTTAAAATCGAGACTTTGGACAAAAGGGCTTGCCTGATTCCCTCCATCTGAGCTTCGGCAAAGCCAAAGCCTGCCTTATCCTGTGCCCAAACAATTGCTTTTTCTTCTTGGATGGGAGGTAGGGAAGATCTTGTTTGTGAGAGAGTGGTTATACACCGAGCTAAAGTTTGCTCTGCACGCGCAGAAGCGGGCAACTGGAGCCATTCTTCGGTTGAGGGTACAAGGTTGGTGCTTTGCAGCAGGCAATCAATTCGTTTATCAACTTCATTAGAATCAGCTTCAAGCAAATTGGCAGCCTGAATCACCAATTCTCGCCTTTCTATATGGTTATGTCCCTGGTCCTCAGCTTCCTGCACCGTATGTAATACCCCAGCCTCTATTCTTTCTGGCCCGTTATTGGACAAGCCAAGGTTGAGAGCAATCTTATCAGCGGTTTTAAAACCAATACCCTTTACTTCTCGAATAATCCGGTAGGGATCAGTTTCGAGGATAGTTTTGGCTGAATTGCCATATTTGCGAACCAGTCGTAGGCAGAGGGCATCCGTAACGCCGTATGTTTGAAGAAACATCATAACTTCCCTGACAGCTTTTTGCTCTTCCCATGCTTCCCGTATGCTTTTAATCCGCTTCTTTCCAATCCCCTCAATTTCCTGTAAGCGGGCAGATTCTTCAGAGATGATTTTTAGGGTGTCTGCTCCAAACTTGTCCACGATCTTATTGGCATAGGTTTTGCCAATCCCGTGAATCAATCCACTGGCCAGGTATTTCCTGATGCCGTAGGCAGAAGCTGGTAATTTACTCTCAAAAGAATCAAATGAGAATTGTCGGCCGTGCTTCGGATGATTTACCCATTTTCCTCGTAATTCAAGTGTTTCTCCGCATTGGACCTTGGGGGCTTTCCCCACGACTGCAATTTCTGCAGTTTTATCATTTCCTTTTAATTTACCAATAAGAAAACCATTTTCTTCATTGTAAAAAGTGATGCGTTCGAGAACCCCTTCGAGGTGACTGGTGGAGGAACTCGATTTGCTGGTAGACAAGGCTATCTGGTTCGGTTGTAGGCACTGATGAGGGCAAGTAAACCACTCTTTTCAATACTCGAGTCTATCCCGCACCCATAAGCAACTCGGCCAACCTTTGACTGAAGCTGTACAAATGCAGCGGATTCTGTGGCCGAGCCACCACCTATAGAATGCTGCCGGTAATCAATAAGCTTAAAATCTTTTAAGTCTTCTTGCTCCAAAGCGTTTACAAAAGCATTGATCGGTCCATTGCCAACGCCCGTGATCTTTTTCTCTTTTCCATGAAAGCGAATGGATGCGATGCAAGAAATGTCGTCCTGCCCGGGTTCCTTGCTTGTGTCATACGAAAGAAGTTCAAGTGGGCTCCTTTTCTCCAAGTATTCCTCCTTGAAGGTAGCATAGATTTCATCGGCCGTAAGTTCTCGGGATTCGGAGTCTGCTTTGTGGTTTACCAAATTCCCTACTTCTGGGTGCATTGATTTGGGTAAATCCAGTCCAAATTCACGGGACAATATATAAGCGACTCCACCTTTACCGCTTTGGCTATTTATCCGAATGATTTCTTCATAAGTTCTGCCAATGTCACGGGGATCGATAGAAAGGTAGGGCACCTGCCACAGGGTTTCACCGCAATCACCCTGCTTCTCACGCAAATCCATTCCTTTTTTGATCGCATCCTGATGGGAACCGGAAAAAGCAGTAAATACCAAATCTCCGCCGTATGGGTGGCGATCGTGCACAGTCATGCCTGTGGTGCGCTCGTACACTTCTCGAATCTTATCAATGTTTTCAAAGTTTAAATGTGGGTTTAACCCTTGGGCGTACATGTTCAAGGCCACAGTTACAATATCTAGGTTACCAGTCCTTTCACCATTTCCAAACAGAGTGCCCTCCACGCGGTCAGCCCCGGCAAGCAGGCCAAGCTCAGTGGCTGCCGTCCCGGTACCCCGGTCATTGTGGGTGTGCAAACTGATAATTGCCTTGTTTCTCTCTTTCATGTTCCGACAGAACCACTCAATCTGATCGGCGTGTACATTCGGAGTGAAGAGTTCAACCGTGGCGGGAAGATTCAGAATAATGGGGCTTTGCTCGGTCGGTTCCCATGCATCCATGACTGCTTCGCAAACTTCGAGCGAATATTCCACTTCGGTATCGGAAAAACTTTCTGGCGAATATTCAAGCTGGACTTCGGTGTCAGGTAGTTCGGTCAGAAATTTTTTGACCATTTTTACTCCATTCACCGCTATAGTTTTAATTTCTTCTTTAGATTTCCCAAAAGTTATCCGACGTTGGAGTGGAGAGGTTGAATTATAAAGATGGAGGATTGCTTTTTGGGCACCCTGTAAGCTCTCAAAACTGCGTCGGATAAGATGTTCGCGTGCTTGGGTAAGTACCTGGAGGGCGACGCCTTCAGGAACAAGCTTTTCATCAATTAGTTTTCGGGCAAAATCAAATTCTGTCTGGGCAGCAGACGGGAACCCAATCTCGATCTGCTTAAATCCAATCGAGCAGAGAAGGGTAAATAATTCTAATTTTCCATCCACTCCCATTGGAACTGGGAGTGATTGATTCCCGTCCCGTAAATCCACACTGCACCAATCAGGAACTCGATCGATCGTTTTGTTTGGCCATTCACGATCGGGTAAGTCAATGGTTCCCCATGGTTTGTATTTAGTAATCTTACTTTTTTGCATACAATATTTTCACTTTACTCTTTTCATCAGAGGATGAAAAGCGGAAACCCTCGCTAAGCATTGGGTTGAAGTTTTTAAGTATAGCATGTATTACTAAAAGACATGTCACATTTGGCTCCATTCTCATCCGGTCCACTTTCGGGTAAGACCATTGCCCTCGGGGTTTCTGGTTCCATTGCTGCGTATAAATCTACGGATTTAATCGGTGAATTGAGAAAGTCTGGAGCTGATGTTCATGTGGTAATGACCGAATCTGCCACAAAGTTTATCACGGCGTTGACCTTGGAGACACTATCCCGTAATCCCGTGCTTACTTCCTTCTGGGACGAGAAAGGCTGGCAACCTGGGCACATTGAACTAGCGGACAAGATTGATCTTTTTCTCGTTGCCCCCGCAACCGCCCAACAGATAGGCAACTATGCTCACGGCTTGGCCAGTGATCTATTGGGTGCAATTTATTTGGCGACCAAAGCCCCGGTGATGTTGGCCCCTGCGATGAATGGTAAAATGTACGAGCATGAAGCCGTGCAACAGAATATTACTGTATTGAAGGGCAGGGGAGTAGAGATCATTGAACCTGTGGTCGGCGAACTTGCTTGTGGGTACGAAGGAATTGGGAAGCTTGCTCCTTTTGAGGTTATTGCCGAACGGGTAATTTCAGTATGCGGGTAACCTATACTCTAATGCTTGGGTGATCGTGTTCATCTAATTTTACAGCCCTGATCTAGGGGGTTAAATGAATTATTATAACTCGGATTTTATATTTTTAAATCACTCAATAAAATAATGTTTTCCTCGGCCTCCTTCCGTAGCAAGACTTCTTTAAAATGTTGAAAATGCGGATACAGGAGCTGTTCCTGTAGGTATGTTTTTTGGGATAAGTAGAACGAGACGATTTTGTAAAAAAAAACGCTTGGTTCAGGAACCAAGCGTTTTCTAGAGTAAGAATTGGGGTGAAATCAGGCAGCGTTCTTTAGTTCGTGCAGGGAGTTTTGTTTCCTTTTAACACGATGCAGGCGGGATCGCCGACGAAGACCTCGGTCTAATTTTTCAACAAGCTCGTCGATAGCTTTGTTGATGGTATGGCTTGCAGCCGAAATTGTGATGGTTGTACCTTTCATCTCTAAATGACCTTTGGCCACATATTCTTTTTCATGAGAGGATGATTTGGTATCATGTTCCAATTCAACTCGAGCACGAATAATTTTTTCCTCGTGTTTAAAAATCTTTTCCATTTTTTCAGAAACTAGATTTTTGTGACCTTCTTTTAGTTCGAAGTGAACACCGGAGAGAATTAAACTATTCTTCATATGCGTTATTTGTTTTTTGGTTAATGATTTTGGTTGCTTGCTTTTAACAAACTATCTCAACTTTACACATAAATGATGGGAACGCCAAAAAAAGTTAAGTTTTTTTTATTGAAGCAGAAAAGTTTAGGTGTGTGAGGGTTGATTATGTTAAATGAACCCGACTCAGCACCCATGGTACGGCTTGAAGAATTCAAGGATTGGATTCTTCATGAAGATGACCATGTACTAGTGCTTAATAAACCTGGTTGGTTAGTTTGTCACCCTTCAAAAAATGGACCATGGTCTAGTTTAGTGGGGGCTGCAAAGGAGTACCTCAGACTTGAGTCCATTCATTTGGCAAGCCGTTTAGATCGTGAAACTAGTGGTGTTGTTTTATTAGCAAAGCATAGAAAAGCCGCGAGCCACTGGCAAAAAGCGATTGAAGAAAAGCGGGTCAAGCGACGATACTTGGCCATTATAAACGGAGTATTGACTGAGGAGGTAACCGTTTCAAATTTTTTAGGAAACGACCCTGATAGTAATGTGTTCGTAAAGCAACGAGTTTTGGAACAAAAAACTAACAAGGCAAAAAAGGCGGAAACCCAGTTTATTCCGGTTCTTACAAAAAATGGGCTCACTTTTTGTAAAGTGCGTACTCACACGGGAAGAAAACATCAGATTCGGGCACATGCTCAATGGATTGGGCATCCTTTAGTCGGGGAGAAACTTTATGGTTCGGATGAAAATATTTATCTGAAATTTTGTGAGGAGGGGTGGAAAAATGAATGGATGGAATCTCTCGGCATGAAACGGCAGGCATTACATGGTCAATGGCTTGGGTTCGAGGAGGAAGGAGGAGAGTGTTTTTCTGCAATAATGCCGGATGATATGATTTCTTACCTCCAAAATGAACTTGAAGTGGAGGGAAATGAGCTCGAGGCTTTACTAAAATGAAAATTAAGCTCGATTTAGATTCTTTGAAAAGACTATTTGGTTGTCTGCTTGCTAGGGAATGATTATTCGAAATCTTTGACATGAGTAGTTCCTCCAATGCCCTTTCCCCACTAGAAGCCCTAAAGGCGGGATTCCGCAGAGCTTGCGTGCGACGATTGGTGGGGGATGAACCAGGTGCTATTCAGGTGCTCAAAGAAGAAATTCCAGTGCTTGTTGTCAGTTGGGCGAAGGTTAGTCGTTTAGAGCCTGCGGAGAAAAAAGCCAAGCTGAAGGAGATGTTTGATGACGAGTCAGGCAGAGCAGACGAGTTGGCCACAGCCTTTGATTTGTTTGCTGGGCGTTTTGAAGTTCGCCTTGCTGGGGTGATGCGAGAAGAACTTGGTAATATGGTTTCTCACATGAAGTCACTGTTGGAAGAGGTTTCGCTAGCTCCTCATGTTTCTTCCAAGGAAAAACCGAAAAAAACAGAGGTCCAAACGACTGAAAAAAAACCAGTGGTTATCCCTGAAAATCAAACTCCCATTGAAGCTGAACCAGAAAAGGATAACAATCTTGATCCTCCAAGAGGAATGGGGTTGAAATTTGATGAAATAGAGAAAATGATTGATGAAGTCCTGGCATTTGAATCTTAACTTTTTTTTGCCCCTGCAAGTTTTACCCTATTAACAAACTTTAATTTCTAATCAGAACCTATAAAATTTTGACCTAACATGACAGAAGAGTCCACAGAAGAAGCAGCGGGAAGCACGCCCAAAAAAAGAAAAATGTACATTGGTCTAGATCTGGGTACCCTAAATTCTTACCTACTCACAAAACTTAGCAAAGAAAGCTCTAATGAAAGCGAGGGCATTCTGGTTCCCACGGTTGTTGGTTATCCAGAAGAGGGGATTTTAGCCGGCATTCTTCCAGGCAGTTCCAGGATGCTTCACGGTAATGAAGCCTTGGCTAATGAGTTACACCTGCGTTTGGTACATCCGTTAAACGATGGCGTTATTCAAGATGTAGAAGCAACCAACTCTTTTCTGTGCTACCTTCGCGAAAAAATTGACCCTGAGCGCAAGCATTCGGTTCATTGTGTGATCGGTTTACCTGCTGCTGCGGATGTAGAAGCCAAAGAAAATTTGCAAAGGGCGGCGAAGGGGGCTTTTGAAGGAATTTTGTTTATTCCTGAACCGTTTTTAGCGGCGTTAGGTATGAGAGATGAGAGTAAGCTGGAGGACCCCGATTACAAAGACCCCGTGAGCAATTCTTTATTTGTAGATATTGGGGCAGGTACCACAGATTTTTGTATTGTTCAGGGATATTTCCCAAAACCGGAAGACCTGCTTAGTATTCCGTACGCTGGTAACGAGGTCGATGTTTCTATAGATAAATCTATCCGTGAAGCTTACCCAGAGGTGGATGTTCCCTTGTCAATGATAAGAAAATTCAAGGAAACTTACTCTTATGTCGGTGAAATAGAAGCGGGTGCAAGAGTTAAGGTGCCGGTGGAAGGAAAACCACGAAAGATTGAGATAGGCAAGCAGGTGGGAGAATCCTGTAACCAATTACTTCAAGAAATCTTTAGCTCAATCAAAGAAATCATAGCTGTTGCTTCAGCCCAGTCTGTATTTGCCATGTTGCAGAACATAATTTTGACAGGAGGTGGGAGTCGTATAAGGAATATAGATCAAGAACTTCAACGGATGTTGGTAGATGATGACTATGAAAATCCAGAGGTAAGGCTTTCCTCAAGAGAGCTTAAACCCTTTGTTGCTATTGGTGCCCTGAAAGTAGCCAAGGCTGCACGTGAAGACCAGTGGGTTAAACCCTAAAGGAAGCAATTTTTCATAAAACACCATTCAAGGTTTGGTTCAGCCTCTCCAAGCTAGAATTCAATTTTTCCTTGATATCATCTTCTTCTGGGTGTTCTCCAAATAAAATACTCCAGCCTTCCAGTTTTAAATATGCACTATCTTGACCTTTCGAGTAGTTTTCCATGCCATGGGTCCCCAATTGCCTTACAATATGGTCGGCCACTTGAATCGCTGAGGCTAGTTTGGGATTGGTTTTTGCCATACTTGGCTGATTATGCCAATGAATAGAATCTACAACTTCTTCAGAAATGTGGTGGTTCCATAAATAGTAAGCCCCAATTTTTCCATGGTCCCACCCAACGATTTTTCTTTCGTACTCAAGAAGTTCTTGGTCAGAATTATACTCTTTTTTGTAAACATCAGAAAAGTGTTCAGGGAAAGTGATCGCAAGTATGAGGATGCCAAGATTGTGAAGAAGTCCGGCTACATAATCTGCTTCTTGTTCAAATTCCTCCTCTGCAAAAGATAAGATTTCACGAGTAAGCATAGCTGTCCCGATACTATGCTTCCAAAAATCTACCCATGGGAAGGAGGAACTCTTTTTACCAAGCTTAAAGATTTCCTCAATAACAGGAGTTGCTGCAATCAAGTCTTTAATACGGTTGAGACCTAAAAAGATAGAGGCTTCCTCAACACCAGAAATGCGGTCACTTTCTTTACTTCCAAAAAAGATCGAATTGACCAAATCAAGAATACGCGTGGTTAAGGAGGGGTCTAGTCGAATGACTTCTGCGATTTGTCCAACAAAACTATCTTCTGAATCCAACAGGTCCCGCAATGTATCATTGATGCTTTTGAGTGATGCTAATTTTGGGCACTGATTAATCCTTTCGATGAGGAGGAAATCAGAAGGTTTGTTCATTTAGTTTACGATCTTTTTCAGGATACGGATCACAAACCTGAGTTTCAATACTCCTTAGCTTTACTCCTGGAGTAAAACGCTGTTCGGTCTGTGTGGAGAAAGGAAGGCACCTTCTTGCTCACACTTGTCAAAGTAGTGGTGCAAGAGAGCATTGGTTTTTGTATTTTGTCCAATCACCATGGTGTCCCCGGAAGAAGAAAGAATTTGTGAGCTACCATCTGCTCGTTTTTGCAGGTAAATCTCATTTCCAGCATTCGCCGACATAAAAGATTGAATGGATGGGTCTTGTAATAAATCATGCCTAAGAGAAGAAATGGGTTTGCTGCTCTGGGACAGGGATGTGGCATCTTCAAGTTCGGTCGAGAATGCTCGGTTACTTTTTTGGAATTGAACTGGGGTCGGAGTCGAAAAGTTGTCGATCAAATTTTTACCTACATTAAGCAAACCGCTAGCAAGAACTGTATTCATGCTAGAGGAATAAGCAGGATGTTTGCCAACTTTTAGCTAATGAATTCCATGCACTTTCTCTCCACCAAAGATTCTGCAATCTGAATTGCATTTAACGCTGCACCTTTCCACAGTTGGTCTCCTACTACCCAAAAGGCAAGGCCATTGGGAAGGGCATGGTCGATGCGGAGGCGGCCAACGCCGCAAGCTTCTTTTTCAGCAAAGTCTAAGGGCATTGGGTAACTTCCTGAGCTTGGCAGGTCATAGAGTTCCGCTCCGTCAAAGCTTTCAATTGCGTTTCGTGCATCTGGCACATTAACGGGAGATTCAAACTCTGCATTGACAGATATAGAAT
>ERZ1046876.2779-NODE-2779-length-10426-cov-13.992286_pt1 | contig 10426 bp, 10 predicted proteins | sample MGYA00383094_ERZ1046876 | MGnify/ENA primary metagenome ERZ1046876 (study PRJEB29581, sample SAMEA5548364) | metagenome | biome: marine; feature: coastal; material: water | depth 50 m | study: Short-term variability in the microbial, nano- and picoplankton... | reverse complement strand
TTTGATGCGGAGTTATAATCATGGATGACATGAACATCACAGCAGCACAGTACGTGGCAGACGATGAGGGCAACGCCTCAATCAAAGCCACAGTAGATGGAGTGGAACTCTCTGTTCCTATTGATCCATCCAACCGCCATTACGCAGCTATCCTTCGGGCAGTAGCGTATGATGGTCTAATTATTTTACCTGCTGATTGACTTTATACTTGACAGATTGTTCTAAGTAGTGTATAATAAGACTTAGAGTTAGCCGGGGGTATATAGTCTATATGGTACTAAGTAGGGAGCAAACAGTAGCCTATGGTATAGACCTAATGCTTACCTCTAGGGACCATAGACAGTGGTACATAGGAGACTTAGATACTTATCTCCTATTACCTATTAACAATAATAGAATAAGAATATACCTTAAAGGTACCGAACCTGTTGGCCTAATCACTTGGTGTTGGATGTATCCTAAAGATGCATTAAGCTTCCTTCAAGATGAATACCACCCTTCAGATGAAGACTTTAGAGATGATGATATTGTCGATAAGGAGTTCTGGATACTGGACATGATAGGTCTAAGTCCATGTAGTCCTAAATACATCATCAACAACCTGAGTAGTGAACTAACAGAAATCTACGGACCCATAGATGCTAATTGGCGTAGGTTGAAAGCAAGAGATAAGAGAAGGACTAAGAGGTTCAATAATGACTAAGTACGGTTTATATAATCCTTGTATGCCAAACACTCACTTTAAGTCATCTGTTGTATGGGGTGGCGGTGGAGGAAGTAAGAAAGCACCAACTAAGTCTGCTGCTCAGATAGCTCAAGAGAAAGCTGAAGCAGCACGTAAGAAAGCAGCAGAGGCAGCAGCAGCTAAAGCACGTAAGAAAGCTGAAGCTGAAGCCAAGAAGAAGTTTGAAGAAGGTAAGAAGAAACAAGCTGAGTTTAATAAGAAGACTAGTGCCTTACAGAATAAAGCAATTACAGACCCATCCTCGCTTGTCACTAAGACCAAGGTAGATAAAGCTAATGCTAATGCTGCTGGTACAAATATAGCTACTGGTACTGGTCAGATCAATACACCTGCACCACAGGTTACTAGTCCTGATGCCTTTAGTGCTTCACAGGTCAACCCTAGTCTAGTAGCTGGTCAAGTCCAACAGGAGACCAGTAACTTACAGGCAACTCAGGGTACTGTCTCACAGGACGCACTAGCACAAGCTCAGCAGGGTGATGCTGCCAACATGACGCAGAACACACTAGACCCTGCTCAGATCGCCGCTTCACAGACTGTAGCACCTATACCACCTCGTATAATTGAACCCGGAGAACTTATATCTGGTAGCCCAGTGGACATGGCTAGAGTTACTGCCGCTACTGAAGTTCAGACAGCACAAGCTGATCCAGAAGCTAAAGCTACAGTACAAGGTCAACTAGAGGACTTGATGGAGGACTTTCAGGGTTCTACACCTCCTCCTTGGGCCGCTGGAGCCTTACGCAATGCTACATCACAGATGGCTGCTAGAGGTCTAGGGGCTTCCTCTATGGCTGGTCAAGCCTTAGTACAAGCTGCTATGGAAAGTGCGTTACCTATAGCAATGCAAGACGCTCAGACTAATGCTCAGTTTGAGTTGACTAATCTTAGTAACCGTCAACAGTCAGCTATGTTTGCCGCTGAACAACGGTCTAACTTCTTAGGTATGGAGTTTACACAGGAGTTCCAAACCCGTGTTGCCAACGCCTCTAAGATTAGTGATATAGCTAATATGAACTTCACAGCAGAGCAGCAGGTAGCTTTAGAGAATGCTCGAATGGCTCAGACTGTAGACATAGCTAACCTCGATGCTCGTCAAGCTAAGATTATGGCTGACGCTGCTGCAATGACTCAGATGGACTTAGCTAACCTTAATAACAGGCAACAGTCTGCTGTACAGAATGCTCAAGCTTTCCTAGCTATGGATATGTCTAACGCTGATCGTGAGCAACAGACTCGTATGTTTAAGGCTCAGAAAAACATTGATGCACTGTTTAGTGATCAAGCTGCCGACAACGCTGCTAAACAGTTTAATGCTGCCTCAGAGAACCAGACCAATCAGTTCTTTGCTAACATGAAAACTCAGGTCGATCAGTTCAATGCAGGTATGACTGTACAACGTGATCAGTTCAATGCACAGAACTCTTTAGTTGTAGCTCAAGCTAATGCACAGTGGCGTCAGAACGTAGAGACGATGAACACAGCGGCTCAGAATGATGCTAACCGTCAGGACGCTATGGCTGCTAATCAGTTTACACAGAGTACTCTGGATCAGATATGGCAGCGTGAGCGTGATATTATGGATTACTCTTTTAGACAGTCAGAGAGCGCACAAGACAGAGCTATGTCCGTCTTCCTAGCTGACAAACAAGAGGACTTTGGTAAGTGGCAACAAGGTCAAGCCAACAAGAATGCTAGAAGAGAAGGCCTTGGCTACGTAGCTGGTCGTCTTTTATTTGGATAATAAGAGGTAAACATGGATAAGTTTTACTATAAGAAGCAATTAGAGAAGGCTCGGAAGTCTGCTCTAGATAATGTTGGTACCAAGTTCAAGAACCCTGATTCTAAAGAACAATCAGTAAAGCAACAGGAAGGCCTAATGCGTAAGTCTTCCTCTGGACCTGTTGAAGCAACATCCGTGTCTAAGGGTCTTGGTCAGTCTTTGATGGAAGCCATGCATAAGAAAGACTTGGAGGAAGAAGCCCGTAAGTCCCTAAAAGATATAAGACCTCAATACCGTGGTGACGCTACAACACCTAAAGGTGCTAACGTAGACGAGTTAAGAAGCCTTATGGTTGCCAAGGGTTTGCCAGAACATGTAGCTGATGGCTTCCTTATAAACTTTGCAGATGAGTCAGGTTTTAACCCAGACATACAGGAGAAAAACCCTTTAGTAGAAGGCTCTAGAGGCGGTAGAGGCTTGTATCAACTTACTGGACCTCGGCGGAAAAGATTTGAAGAATTGTATGGTGAGAATGGGTATACAAACAGTAACCAGATCGACTTTATGATTGATGAATTACACTCAACAGAGAAGTCGGCATTTAATAAGATTATGAAGACAGGAAATAAGCAAGATGCTGCCGTAGCTGTTCTTAATAGTTTCCTACGTCCCTCTGCTAAACACCGTAAAGCAAGAGAAGCTAGATATAAGAGGTTTAAATAATAATGATATTCCCCGGCCAAAGCCTTACAGCAGAACCCAAGAACGCTCCTTACGAGAACCCGCCTCAGTACTCTACACCAGAAGACGGTTTAGAGTATCACTTAGAGCGCCTCTCTGATGCGGATAAGGCTGATGCCTTACTAGACGCGCTAGAACTAGGAATGGACGTTGTAACGATCACTGAGGGCCTCCTACGGGGCGCTGTGTTACAAGGGGTTCACTCAGTAGATGTGTCTCTTATAATAGCACCTGTCCTACATGAGTTTATTAACAGAGCAGCTAAGAAGTCAGGTATAGACTACGATGAAGGCTTCCCTGATGAGACAAAAGAACGTGCTGCCGTTGATTATGAACTTGATAATATAAGAGCCTCTAAGATACTTGCTGGTTTTGAAGAGGAAGGTGAGGTCGAGGAAGGTGTTCTTGACGATACTTCTGAAGATAAAGTTAAGGATGAACCTAAAGGTCTTATGTCTCGTATGGCTCGACTAGAAGGAGATATGTAATGAGTTTCTGGAGTGGTATGGCTAAAGGCATGGAGGCTGGTTTAGCTAAGAAGGAGCGTGAGGCAGAGGCCGAGCGAGACCAAGCTAATGTAGATTCTAACAACGAACGCCAAGATAGGTTGTTTTTTTATAGACAGGCTATGGACGAGAGGGCTGAAGCTAGGGCCAGTAGACAGGAGCAACTTCAAAAGGAAGAGTTGGCTATTGATCGGACCAAATCTCTAGTTACGTTGGGTTTAGGTGGCAGTAGTTCCTCACTTTCCACTAAGACTTCTGGTTCGGGGAAGAATACTACAGCAACAACTATAGCAAACAACAAGTTAAAACTAGCAAATAGGTTGAAGGATAATGACTTCTCTGACCCAAATGTTAAGGACTACTGGTCTACGGTACTTAGTGATCCCTCTGCGTCATCAAAGCTTTATGAGTTTATTACTGAACAAGAGTCGGAAGGTAACTTTTTATCTTTAGGTGAAATACCCGGCCTAATAGAAATTGCACACATATCTAAAGGTAAAGGTGTCGAAGCTAAAAAGTTGTTAGAGGCTAAAGGTGTAGATGTTAATAACGCAGAAGAGTTTATGAAGGCAATCTCTGTTTTAGGTAATTATGTAGCGCCTAGTGTGGTTCTGGATATCCAGCCTAATGCATATTCACCTGATATTGAAGCTTATGGGAAGCAGAATGACTTGTTCCTTGACTACCTAGCTGATGTAGCTCAAAAAAGATACACTGAGTTAGTAGAAAAGGGTGCTGGTCAAAGTACAGAAGATGTCATTGAACAATCTGAAATTTCCCAAGCTTTAAATCAAATGTCTAAAGGCGGCGATGTTGGTACTAGCGGAGCGGCTAAAATAAAGAATATGTTCGGTACAATGGAGCTTATTGATAATTTACAAAAGGGGGATAGCCCTGCCTTTAGGAATCTATCAGAAAACCCTTACCTTAGGTCTATTACTGAAGCTTATAAAGACATACCAGTATTTACTGAATTTGAGGATTTGGAGGCTTGGCGTTCTCAAGGAAACGAAGGGCCAGTAATCCTTAACGGTCGTAGGTATTTGGTTAAACAGGAAGGTAATTAAAATGGGTGAAACCCAAGAACTTCCTAGCTGGCTTACACCTATTGAGGATACTACAACTGAACCTACAGAAGAGTTACCTAGTTGGTTGACTCCTGTTGGGGACTCTGAGCCTGTTATTGATGAAAGTTTACCTAGCTGGTTGACCCCTGTTGGCCCTAAACCTTCTTCTTCTGACGCTTCTAGCGAGGCCTATGAGTATAAACTACCCGAAGCTGGTAGTTATTCACAATCTGAACTTTCCAGTGATGATGATTTATATAGACCTATACTAGACTTTATGGAGTTGAGGTACGGGTTACAAGCTGTTGAAAATAAGGATAAATCTGAAATTGTAGATATGTTCCTGAACAACAGACGAGGCAATGCCTTCGGTAACTCTATAAGTGCTGTTGGTGAGGCAGACTTTCTTTATGGTATTAAAGATGACCAGAAGAAGTTAGCGGTAGTTGGCCGCGCCTATAATGTCTATGAGAACATGGCTACTATCTTCAACAGCGAAACTACTTGGGCTGAAACAGGTGGTGTAATATCTGATGCGGTATGGTATGCCCTTGCAGACCCAGTGAATCTATTAGGTGGTTTTATAGGTAAGGCTGTAGGTGGTACAGCTACTAGGGCGGGTGTAAAGACACTTAATAAGGTCGCTACAGAGGCTATGCTGAAAGAGTTAGGTAAGGGTGCTGTAACTAAAACTACACAGAAAGCAGCTAATAAAGCTTATAGAGCCGCTGCAAATGTTGCAAAGAAAAAGGCCTCTGTTGAGTTATCTAATACTGCTGCTAAACTTGCTGCTACTAAAGGTTTTAATCGTGTAATTACCAAAGCTGGTCTCAAGGAGGTGGGTGCTGCTACATTAGTAGAGTCGATAGCTACTACTGGTACTGAGTGGCTTTACCAGCGAAGCTTGGTGGATACAGGTGTTCAGGAAGAGACTAACCCTTACGCTTTAGGTTTAGCCGCTTTGTCTGCACTCACTATGGGTGGTCTTCAGGCTGGACGTGTGGCTTACAGGGGTTCTTCTAATACTGCGTTAGTCTCTGAGGTTGTTAAATCAGGAACTCCAGCAGATGTAGCTAAACAACTTGAGGAATCTATAAATAATTACTACAAAGAAGGTGCGCCTTCTTCGTCCTCTTGGTCCGAAAAGGTAAAGGGAGGTGTAGAACTCGAGGCCAAGGATACCGAGTTCTTTATTGAGCTTCTACTAGGGCGTACAGCAAAGGAAAGCTCTGAAGCTAAAGGTCCAGTTAAACCTAAACTTATAGAAGCTAGAGGCCCTGAAGGGTATATTGAGGGTCATGCTAAACGGGCTTTAGACACTAGACTCAAAGCTCAAGAAAACACTTATGAGTCAAACGTAGGTAGCTCTAAGGTTACTGGTTACTTTAAGAAACCTGTAGCACTAGACCCTAAAGCTCTTAAGGATATTAAAGGGGCTATGGGTGAGGAGGCCTTTAGGGACTCTGGCTCTAAGTTGAAGCGTTTAGAAGAGTCTATAGCTAAAGAAGGTTACAAACCAGACCCTATTCTTATACATGTAAGAGATGACGGTGTACCTTTCGTGGTTGAAGGTAATCATAGACTAGCTGAAGCAGTTAAGTCTGGTCGTGAATCAATAGACGTTGAGGTTTCTTACGTGGCTGGTGGTCAGGATGCTAAAGGTATCCTAAACCCAGATAACCTGCCTCTAGCAGGTAAGTCAACCAAGGCTGTCGAAGAGGGTGAGGTTCTATTTAAAGGTCTAAGTTCTATTCTGCTTGAAAACGGTTTATTCTACTCTAAGAGGACTGATCTAGAAGACGATAATATCTCTAACTGGGTTGCAGACTTCATAAAGGAAATGGATGACGATTCTGTAAGAGGAATAATAAAGGCTTACAATAAAGGTTCTGAGGCACCTATCAAGGGCTTAAGTGAAATTACCTCTGAAGAGTTTTCTAGAATCTTTGCAAAAAAGATGAATCAGGGTGGTAAAACCCTTAACGCACTAAGGCAAGTAGCGGGTCAGGTTGGAGTTGACCTTAAAGACTTAAATATAGAGTCCTTCTTAGAGGCTGCTATGGGACTTAAGTTACTTGAGACGCCACCTACTCGATTTGAGAAGTGGGGTGGTTCAGTAGGTTCTAACATAGCTAAACTACAAAACAATATGATTAAGTCTCTTGTTTCACACCCTTCTACGTCTTGGTTAAACGTAGTTGGTTGGGGAGCGTCCTCTGGTCTGGGCAGTGCTAACGATATGGTTAATGCTTTATTCTATGCATCAAGGGGTACATTGGAAAAGCTTACGTCTATGGGTGACTCCTCTAATAGCTTCCATATAGCACAGTCTCTTGTTAAGGCAAACGCACAACGTGTTAGGTTCTTAGTAGACTCTGACATGACTAAAGAAGCCTTTATATCTGCACTCCTTAAGAATACTGGGGCTATGGAGACTTTAAGTAAGGTTCAGTCAGGTGGTGTTCAGATATCCAGCGGTATCAAAGAGTTATCAAAGATGTCACCAGCCAATCGTAAGTTCTGGCAGAAGTTTGAAGGTGCTGTAGACGTAATTCAGGCTGTAACCTTTGTTGATGCTCAAGACTTATTTACCAAGTCTCAAGAATACATGTTTCAAATGGATAAGGCTTTAAGAGTTACTTTTAAGAAAGGTTACTCTGAGTTTTACAATGATCCCGGCGCTGTGCAAGCTATGGCTACAAAGGCATACAGGCTAATAGAGGCTGCTGCTGTAAATAAGACTATGGAGCACACCTTTGCTAAGTCATACAAGGGTTCAGGCCCCCTAGGTGAGGTCGCTGGTGTAATCGAAGATGTTAGAAATATACCTTTACTCGGTGCTCTTATACCTTTTGGTAGGTTCTTTAACAACACAATAGACTTTATGATAAAGAACAGCCCATTAAGTCTTGCTGCTAAGCTAGGTGGTCTGTATGAGGACGTACCTGTTCAGGAGTTAGTAATACGTAGTGCCGTGGCTCTAGGTCTGGTCTATACCTTTTCTAAAGAGGAAGATGAAAAGCGTCGTCAAGGTTTGGGCTTGTATGAGGTGGTTGATAACTCGACTGGTGCTGTCCGTAGCTTACAGTACGACTACCCTCTGTCTCTGTTTCAAGCTGCTGGTAGGGTTATGTCTTATAAGCAAGCTGGAGAAGAGGTGCCTGATGAGATAGCTGAACAAATCATACGTGACTTCTTTGGTGGCTCGTTGACACGAAATCTATCCAAGTCAGGTGACGTTATGATTGATGCTGTATCTTCTTTAGTGAAGATGGAACTGGAAGAGGCTGGTGCTTCAGCTTCTAAGTCTTTAGGTTCAGTTACCTCTCAGTACATATCAGCCTCTACACGATTCCTAGAACCTATAAATGAACTGATAGGCCTTGCAGCCCCCGACTCTGTTGAGAGACGTAAGGAGCTAAATGTTGATATAGGGATTAAGAAGCAACTAAAAGATTCACTTAGGTATATTAATAATATAGCTGACCTATTTACTGGAAAAGCTTCATCAATACTAAAACAATCTTCTGCTGAAGGTTCTAAGAGACCTCAAGCAACTAAGCAGATGGGTGTTCGCCTATCTTCACATACGGATACTCTTAGGGTCATGCATATGATGGGGTACGAAGGCTGGACCCTTAATGCCTCTGCTGCTGTAAATAATATCACACCTCTAGCTGGTAACAAGTACCAAAAGATATTCCACTCCTTTATAGAAGTAGAAGCTTCTAAACTGTTGGATAATAAAGAATTTAGGAATGCCACTACCGATACTCAAAGAGGTATGTGGGAGGATGCAGTTGAAAGAGTTAAGGCTGTATCTCAAAATGCCCTAACACTGGGAGAAAAACCCGAAGAGAACTTGAGTCTTCAGTTCGACATTACTAATAAATACTCTGCTGACTCGATACAGGAGGGCTTAGAAGACTTGGAGATTGAAGGTGACGTATACGAATTAAATAGTAATACCTTAATTATCCTTGAGGGTTATCTTAGGAATAAAGATACTTTGGAGGAGTTAAGTAGGTCACCCGGACTCTACAGATAAGAAAAGACCCCCAACCTTTCGGAAGGGGGCCTAATAGTTTGCTACTTGTTATCTTTGAGCATTAAGTCTGCATACTTATATGCTTGCTCTATGAGTTCTTCCGCTCTGTTGTGACTAGGGTTAGATAGTAGACCTGCTAACGCTGATGCTGCCATCTGGTTCCTTAGTTGGGAGAGAGACAACGTAGGTTCCTCAACCCTAGTACTCTTATTACGCTTAAATGCTTCAGCCTCTTGTTCAAGCTTAGACTTGGCAGGAGGCTTTCTTCGTTTAAGCGTAGGCTTCTTAGTGTTTCCTTCTGCCATTGGTACCCCTCTATTGTTTCTTATTAGAGTCAGTATAGCATAATAGTAGGTATTTGTCAAGTACTAAGTAGCGTCCCAGACTTCATCTACTATCTTATGTTTCTTAGCTTCAGCAGGGGATAGCCATACGTCACTCTGACAGAGTAGATGCTTACGTATATAAGCTTCTGTCTTACCTGTACACTTGATGTAGTGATCTAGCATACGTTGTGTAGCAAACTCAAACTCCTTAATCTTAGCAAAGAGTTCGTGTTCTTTACCTTGTGATCCCCAAGCGTACTGATGTGACATGATAGAGGAGTTGGACATAGCAACCCGTTTATCACCTGACATTAGTAGTAGACAACCACAGGAAGCCGCTAGACCGTCTGCAATAGTAGTCACAGGGATACTGGACATGTTGATAGCGTTGATTAGAGGGAAGGCCCAGTGGACTGCTCCACCGGGACTGTTGATGTAAAGATTGATTGACTTAGGCTTGTGTGCTTTATCCATCAAGTTGTACTCTTGAATAGATGCGACTACAGGAAAGATTGTATCCTTATCAAACTTGTCGTTTACCCAGAGTGTACCTGCCTCCCTCAGATACACCCCCGGAGCTTTAATTGCCTCCTCCTTCACTGATTCTGTTTTGTTTGCTTTTACTGATTTAACCATTATCAATCCATTAATCCCAGTGCTTCTTGATTAGACAGGGTTCGCATTGGGGTCCACTTTACTTTACCTTTGTCTGAGACACCCCATACGGTAATGATACCGTCAGAGTAGATACCGTCACGGAACAGTGTTTGCTCTGCTTTACGTCGAGGTATTATCTCGTCTGGCTTAGACCAGTTCATTATCTGATCTGCTGCCTTGTCTGGGTTACCTCCATTAAAGGTCTTAACCCAAGTAGCTGTTGAGATAGAACCCGTGTTGTAATGGAAGCTAACGGCTGCATCGAACTGGTGTTGGGATAGGCTTGACTTAAAAGCCTTACTTACGTCAGCCTCATACTTCTTTAGGTCATCCCTGAATATATCGAAGATAAACATCAACTCATCATCTAGTGTTGCTGGTGTACCTCGATCCATATTGGAAGGGTCAGGAGCACCTGCTGCGGCTGTATGTCCGATACCGTATGTCCAGACACCTACAGAGTCCTTGTAAGGACCGGGTACGATACCTTCGTGTTGAATTAGTGCGCAAATGCCTTTGTCTGAAGTTCTCATTGTGTAGCTTCCTTTTCTAGTGTGTTCCTAAGTTCGCTGGATGCGTCTGCTAGTTGAATCATTAAGTATGCTATGTAACC
>ERZ1046876.2777-NODE-2777-length-10429-cov-4.239927_pt1 | contig 10429 bp, 9 predicted proteins | sample MGYA00383094_ERZ1046876 | MGnify/ENA primary metagenome ERZ1046876 (study PRJEB29581, sample SAMEA5548364) | metagenome | biome: marine; feature: coastal; material: water | depth 50 m | study: Short-term variability in the microbial, nano- and picoplankton... | reverse complement strand
TTCAAATAACTCTTCCCGGAAAGTTTCTTTTATTTGCTTTGAATCGTTCATTTCTGAACAGGCTTTACGATTACTTGTATTTTGAAAAAAAGTTGAAGGTAGAATTACCGCACCAGCAACCACTGGTCCCGCAAGGCACCCTCGACCAGCCTCATCAACTCCAATTACTCCCTGTAAAGACTTCGTTCTTTTTCGATCGAAAGTCCAAAGTGGGTTTACCATTGCACAAACATCTAATTTTAACTTTTTCGCCAGTTTGAATTCCACTTCGGTTTCACAGGGGGCGTCTTTCCCATCGCTTCGTAAGCGGTTTTGAAATGAAGTTTACAAAATTCACCCATTCTATCTTCTCCCAAGCGCTCATAAATTTGCCTAGCTTTCTCCTTGGCCTGTGTACCCGAGCCTTTTGGTAGTTTCTCACCAGCAATTTCTTCTAGCTTCTTCATCTGTTGTAACCAAGTCGCCCGAGCAATAATGGATGCGGCGGCGACTATTGGATCTTCCTCCGCTTTAGTCCTCATTTGTAAATCAAAATCAATTCCCTCTACATATTTTTGCACCAAAGGCTGTTTTGTAAACTGATCAAGTAATCCCCAAGCAGGCTTTTTCTCTTTTAACGCTTCATTGAGAGATCGTCCATGTAACCAGGCAAGAAATTTGTTCAGGTTGCTATCAAACTTATGATAAAGCTCATTATATTTTATCATATTTGTGTAAGCCACTTTAACCACCACTCCCCGAGTAGCCATAATTTGCTTGGCCATCTTTAGGATAGCTCCATCGGTAATGGTTTTACTATCCCTTATCCCTGCCTCCATCCAAGCACGAACCATATCACCATCGCCAACCACACATGCTGTTACTACAGGACCAAACAAATCCCCTTTACCACTTTCATCCAACCCAGCGTGTGGTTCAAACCATTCCGGATTATTAACTTCTTCATAACCAAGCAAAAATTCTCCTGTAACTTCAGGTTCTAAAATATTAGCAACAAAATCCTCCGTATTTCGCCCCTGTACAACCAACTTACCGCTTTCATATGCTACCACTTTTACTAAATCCCCATCGAAAGCAAAACGAGCATATTGAACGGTTCTAGTGGACCACCCGCGACTTTCTAGTGCATTGCCAAGCTTACCCATTTGTTCACTGGACAACTTTAAAGTGTAGGAATTCTTTTTCTTTCTCTCGTCATTCCCTGAATTTGAAGGTTTGATTGCCATCATTAAATTATCAATGAAAAAGACCTAAGAAAAACGCAACCGCCAACCATGAATAATTTACTCACAAAACATATTTTAGAAGATTTATCTAATCGTGAGAGGTTCAGACAAAGCTTGCTTGAATGGTACGACGAAAACCAGCGCGAACTTCCTTGGAGAACAGACCCCAGTCTCTACAAAACCGTTATTTCTGAATTCATGCTTCAACAAACCCGAGTGTCCACAGTGCTACCCTATTTTCAGAAATGGATCATTAAATTTCCCGATTTCTCATCCCTAGCTCAGGCAAAAGAGGAAGATATATTAAAAGGTTGGGAAGGATTAGGATATTATTCGCGTGCACGCAACCTACACAAGCTATCACAAATAATAAGCACTCAGGAATCCATTCCTCATGATGTAAATTTTTGGAAATCTCTTCCTGGAATTGGGCCTTATATTGCTGCCGCGGTTACCAGTATTTCCTTTAATCAAAAAGAAGCGGTTTGCGATGGAAATGTAGTGCGTGTTCTAACCAGACTCTTTGGAAATGGAGAAAAATTTAAAGATGGTGCTTATGCACAAAAAAAGCTTCAACCACTCGCACATGTACTTATGCCTGATGATAGAACTGGAGATTATAATCAAGCATTCATGGAGCTTGGAGCCACAGTTTGCCATCGCCAATCCCCGCTTTGTACAACCTGTCCAGTTCTTAAATTTTGTAAATGTGGTCAACGAGGTGATGCAGAAAATTTCCCCGTTATGGAAAAGAAAAAAAAGACAGTTCAAGAAATTGACCGCTTATGGATAAAATCCTCAAATGCCCTGCTTCTTCAAAAAGGAAAAATGGGAAACAATCGCTTAGCAGGGATTTATGAACTACCATTAAACACAAAACTAGGACCCTATATAAAGGGCAAATTCATATCACTAAAAAAGAGAACCATTGGACAGGTTCTCTACCAAGAGTCGATTTACTGGGGCTCAATCAGTAAGACTCTCGAGCTTGATGAATATTCTCTCGAATGGGTTCAATGGAAGGACATTGAAGAAATTACAATCTCTGGTCCTCATCGGAAGTGGATAAAAGAGATTATTCAATCAATCGAATCCGATCATACCTGAATGTTCGAAGTGTTCTAGAACATCAAAATCACTCTCTCTGGCAATTCTCTTAGCTTCCTGGTTAACAAGAAACTTTTCACTTGGCTGAATCCCGACTCTTCCAATTTCCAATCTATCCGCATCCCAGCAGGTGGCAATGGTTTCATTCTCAGGAATTTTACCTACCGTATGAGTACGACAAGCTATGCATAGATTTTCAAAATGACCAGATTCTAAAGGAACTAAATCTTTAATGCTCCGAAGATAAACTTCTGCTCGAGGACCATGTTCTAAATCACGATAATCATCTTCTCTTTTAGAATCATGAAATAATGCGAAGAGGCGAACCACATCAATATTCGCATGATTGAATTGGCACAGGTAATTCCCGTTTCTTTCTACCCTTTGCCAATGACCAACTCCATGTATTGAACTCTCAGCGAGTTTTGCCTCTTTAATAACTTTTGAAACTAATTCTTTCATGTGGCTATAAATTTTTAGAAAATTTGGAAAATCGATCCATTACGCCATCAAATGATCCATTAGAAAAGAAAACAACAAGGACTGGTTCTTCTGTCGTTAAACTTGATTCCAAAAACTCAGCAAGTTTCTGATTATCAGAGAAAGCTGTTCCTTTTTTGCCTGCGTCCTGCATTCGCTGAATCATTGCACGGGTATTAATTCGCTGTGCAACAGGAATTTTATCTGCCCGATGCACCGAGCCCAGTAAAACCTCATCTGCTACTGCTAATGAATCAGCAAACTGGTCCTGAAAAATATTAGTGACTGCGGTATTACTTCGCGGTTCAAAGCAAGCAACAATCTTTCGATCGGGCCAACGGGAACGTATAGATTGAAGCGTTCCTTCAATGGCTGTCGGGTGATGAGCAAAATCGGACATTACGACCACTCTCGGTTGATCAATTAAAATTTCCTGTCTCCGCTTCACTCCTTTGCATTTGGTATAATCAGGAATTTGTAAATCGGCAAATGGGTTTGATGCATCCACCGTTCTTTCATGCCTTGCCGCTTGGACAAGGATTGAACCCAGTAAAGACATGGCTAAATTCCGAGCATTAAATTCTCCTGCCATGCCCCAGTTTACCTCCGTGATAAATTTACCACGCCAATGAAGTTGGAAATAAACGCCTTCTCGGTTTTCAGTAAATTCGAGAATGCGAAAATCATTATTTTCACCCATACCTATTGAAAATGTTTCGCACCAAGAAGCATTTGGAAGAGACATAATGTTTTGATCATCACCATTACGTAAAATAAACCCGTTTTCTGGCACAACTCGCAGAAGATGAGAAAAACTTCGGGAAATATCCATTAAATCCCGAAAAATATCACCATGGTCGAATTCAAGATTATTTAAAATCAAAATTCGGGGACGATAATGAATAAATTTACTCCTCTTATCAAAAAAAGCAGAGTCATATTCATCTCCTTCAATCACAAAAGGGGAATTTGGTTCACCCAATTCATTACCTGAAGATAAATCCAACGGCACACCACCCACCAAAAAACCTGGATTTTCACCTAACTGTTGCAATGCAAAAGAAGCGAGGGATGTAGTAGTGGTCTTCCCATGAGTACCCGCAACCACCAAGGATGGTCGCGAGCCAATTAAATCTTCCCCAATTAATTGGGGTAAAGAAACAAATGGAATCAAACGGGTCCGAAGTACAAATTCAACTTGCGGATTGCCTCTTGATACCGCATTGCCCACTACAACTCGATCCGGTTTCCAGTCTAACATCTCCTGTTGATTAAACCCTTCAAATAATTCTATCCCCGCATCCCTGAGGACATCGGACATTGGTGGATATACACCAGCATCAGAACCCGCAACTTGATCCCCCTGTTTTTTTAGTAAAATAGCAACATTTCCCATCGCCGTACCACAAACACCAATAAAATATACCCGCATACTATTCGAGTTAGGGAAAAATAGGTGTAAGGGAAAGCAAAATCCACATGAAGTTCTTCACAATTTCAAAATTCTCTCGACTTAATGGAAGATTTTCGGGAAATCGAATAGGTATGAAGGAAGAAAATATGAAAGTTCTTATAATTGGAAGTGGCGGGCGCGAACACACATTAGCAAAAACATGTGATAACAGCCCATTAGTGGAAAAAGTTTTGGTTGCACCAGGAAATGGAGGAATTTCCAAAGAGTTCAGCACTTTCGTCATCGATGTTGAAAACAATGACGAAATTATTTCTTTGGCCAAACAAGAGCAGGTTGACTTTGTAATTATTGGTCCTGAAGTTCCGCTTTGTAATGGTGCGGTAGATGCACTGACCAAAGAGAATATCCTCGCTTATGGTCCCAATCAACAAGCCGCACACCTAGAAGGCAGCAAAGCTTTTTCCAAGGATTTTCTTGCTAAACATAATATTCCCACAGCAGCTTATGAAAATTTTCGAGAAATCAAGCCCGCTCTTGAATATCTCTCAACCTGCACACTTCCAGTTGTGGTTAAAGCAAGTGGACTGGCTGCAGGAAAAGGAGTTTTAATCTGTACAAATTTAGATAGTGCGGAAAACGCAGTTAAAGAAATGCTCGCTGGATCAAGTTTCGGAGAAAGTGGTAAAGAAGTCGTTATTGAAGAATTTTTGGAAGGCGAGGAAGCCTCGCTCCATCTTATCTGTTCTGGAGAAAGTTATGTGACACTTCCCATGAGTCAGGATCATAAAAAAGTAGGCGAAGGAGATACCGGATTAAATACCGGTGGAATGGGTGCATATGCACCAACCAGATTAGTTACAAAAGAAATGCTTACTGCTTATGAAGAATCCATTGTTAGACCAACCCTAACTGGGCTAAAAAAAGATGGTATAGATTTTAGGGGCACACTTTACATTGGACTCATGCTTACAGTAAATGGGCCCAAAGTTCTGGAATTCAATGTTCGATTTGGAGATCCTGAAACTCAGGTAATTTTACCCTTAATTGACGAAGATTTAATTCCCTTTTTAATCCAATCTGCTAAGGGTGAAAACTTACCACAAACTATAGAGATAAAAAAAGAATCTGCTCTGGTTGTGGTTTTAGCAAGTGAGGGGTACCCTGAAAGTTACCCAAAAGGAGAAATAATTACTCAACCTGAATCATTCCCAACAGGGAGCCACCTTATCCACGCAGGAACAAGATTGAATGACAATTTAGATGTTATTTCTGCTGGTGGACGAGTTTTGGGTGCAGTAGGATGGGGAGAAAATTTAGAACAGGCCAAAGATCGAGCGTATGAACTTTGCAACTTGGTCAGTTTTAAGTCCAAATATTACCGTAAGGATATTGGTCACAAAGAATTTTTGAGATACTAAAATTATTCAATCTTGCCTTTTCTCCAGAAGATTTAGAAATGTTCTAATTAAATATGGGAAAAAAAAGCAGAGAAAAAAAAGAACGGCGTAAACAAAAATTGGTTGTTTTTATTTGCACTGCGAATGTATGCCGAAGTCCCATGGCAGAAAAACTTTTTGAAGAGGCCTTGGCAAAAGCAGAAACTAGAAAAAAAGTTCAAGTTTTTTCTGCAGGTATTTCTGCAATGGACGGGGATCAAGCATCCGACAACTCGATTCAAGCTTGTGAAGAAATGGGTTTAGACCTAAAAGACCACCGAAGTGCAGCTTTAACTCGAGCCACCTTGGAAAATGCCTCGGCCATATTTTGTATGACCGAATCACACAGAGCACTCTTGAATATGTATTTTGAAGTACCTGAGGGTACTTCGATCTTTTTAATGAGAGAATTCACCGAAGGAGGCTCAAAAGAACTCCCAGATCCATACGGACAAGACATTGAAGTGTATCGGGAATGTCGAGATCGAATGAAAGAAGCCATCCCTTCGTTATTGATCTGGGTTGAAAAAAACCTTTAATTTCATAAATATTAATTTGAACATGTATAATTCTGACACCGCAACCCCCACTTCCAACTCATTGCTTGATGCAACCCCACTTTCTGAATTAGACCCAGAAATTTTTGCCGCAATTGAAAAAGAAAAAGAAAGACAACGCACGCACATCGAACTGATTGCTTCTGAAAACTTCACCTTGCCTGCAGTCATTGAAGCTACTGGAAGCGTTCTTACAAACAAATATGCTGAAGGCTATCCAGCTAAAAGATACTATGGTGGTTGCGAACATGTCGATGTGGCAGAAAGTCTTGCCATAGAGCGTGCAAAATCACTTTTTGGAGCCGAACATGCCAATGCACAACCACACTCAGGAAGTCAGGCAAATACAGCGGTTTACTTTGCAATGCTCCAACCACAGGATAAGATTTTGACGATGAGCCTTCAAGACGGTGGCCACCTTACCCACGGACATCCGAAAAATTGTAGTGGAATGCTTTATGAAGTTGTTAATTATGGGGTTAATCCAGAAACGGGATATATCGATTATGATTCCATAGAGGAAATCGCCAATCGAGAACTTCCAAAGTTAATAACTGTAGGTGCATCGGCTTATCCTCGAATCATCGATTTTGAAAGAATGGGAAATATAGCCAAAGGTTGCGGTGCCCTTCTTCTTGCAGACATTGCTCACATTGCGGGTCTTGTTGCTGCTGGACTTCATCCTTCTCCAGTGCCTCATGCAGACTTTGTGACCACCACTACACACAAGACCCTCCGGGGACCGCGAGGGGGCCTTATTCTTTGTAAGGAGGAACATGTAAAAGCAATCGATTCCGCGGTTTTCCCTGGCAATCAAGGAGGTCCATTGATGCATGTAATTGCAGCCAAGGCGGTATGTTTTGCGGAGGCATTAAAACCTTCATTTAAAGATTACCAACAACAAGTGATCAATAATTCATCTGCTCTCGCATCAGCTTTATCAGAAAAAGGCTTTCACTTGGTAAGCGGTGGAAGCGACAACCATTTAATGTTACTCGATCTTCGCCCTTCACATCCTGACCTTACCGGGAAACAAGGACAAATTGCATTGGATGGGGCTAATGTTACTCTAAACCGTAATACCGTTCCAGGTGAAACCCGGAGTCCTTTTCAGACAAGTGGACTAAGGATTGGTACTCCTGCAGTAACCTCAAGGGGGATGAAAGAAAATGAAATGTCTGAAATTGCAAATATAATTTCTCAAGTATTAGCAAACACAGAAGATACAGATGCGATTGCAGATGCACAAAAGAAGGCACTTGCGCTAAGTGATCGTTTTGCTTTACCTTATTGATTCGTATTTAAATAAGCCATTAACCGTAATCAGTTACTTTTATGAATCAAAAACAATCCAAGAAAAAAGGTTTCACTCTTATCGAGCTTCTAGTAGTTATCACAATTATTGGCATACTGGCAGGGATTGCATTTGTTGGGTTTGGCGATGTTTTTGGCACTGCGGGAAGGACTGCTGCCCAGAAGAATTTAAAAACTATTTATGAATCTCTTGTAACGAATAGCCAATTTTCTTTCCCCATGAGTGATGATGTTAAAAGCTCGGCAGATTTTGCAATTTGGTATCGTAAAAAAACGAACGATACAAGACCTGAACTTTGGTTTCTACCTGATGATGAAAAAGTTCGCGACTTAGTTGATGATGACAGCAGCAATGGAATTCCTTCTCAAATTCCAGGAGAATATGGAGAACTCGATGATGTTAAAGACGCAATTGGTTACTCTGTTGCAATTCCAGGTGACGATGCTGAAAGCAGAAAATTCAACAGGAATCTTAAAAGTGGAGCCTACCCAATCATCTGGACTCGAGGTCTTGAATCTGGCTCTGACAAATGGAAAGTGGATTCACCATGGGCCGGGGAAGGCGGACATGTGCTATTTAGTGATGGAACCATTCGTTGGTATGACGACACGAAAGGTCAGGATGAAAATGGAGTTTTTACCGCGGCCATCAACAAGGAAGACGGAGCCGATAAAAAGTCCGAACCTACCAATGACATTTCTGCAGCCCTTCCTATTGGCTGGGAAATGACTAAAGATTGAATTTAATTAAAAGTATTCTCATTTCAAATTTTTTAAATTTTAGACTCCGTGGGCAAAGATAAAGTCCACGGAGTTTTGTATTTTGGTAAGCAAGGACGAGCAAAAGTCGTTTTTGATGAGGGAAATGAGCCAATTTCTCTAGCTAAAGGTGCATCTGGAACTGCCCTACATGGTGACACAGTTCAATTGAGGTTGCTTCCGCCTAGGAAAAAGAAATTTGACCGAAGAAAAAAAGATAAGAAATCGGTAAAAAAACGGTATGAAGTGCTTAAAGTTATAAAACGTGGCACTACCGACTTCCTTGGTTATCTACGAAAAGATATTGGGCGATCACTCGTTCAGGCTGAAAATTCCAGGCTATTCGTCCCCTTCAAAATACTAGGAGAGACAAGACGAGCAGAGGAACATGATAAAGTTTTGGCTCAATTTGTACGTTGGGACCCACCGGCACGAATTCCAATGTGTAAAATACTCCGTGTACTTGGCCCCAGTGATGACCCATTAACTGACCATAAAGGTATATTAGCTAAGTACGGTTTAAGCGGCACTTTTCCAGATAAAGTATCTCAGGAAGCAGAAGCATGTCCTGAAAAGGTAACTCAAGAAGATATTCAAAATAGAGAAGATATTCGAAATATCTTCACTCTAACCATAGATCCATTGGATGCCCGAGATTTTGACGATGCCCTATCAATCAAAGAGATTCAAAATGAAGGGTGGGAAATAGGAGTCCATATTGCCGATGTATCCCATTATGTTAAACAGGGATCAGCGTTGGACCGTGAGGCCAATAAAAGAGGAAACTCCACCTACCTTGTTGGTGAAGTCGTCCCCATGCTACCCCATCGTTTATCGAGCGGAATCTGCAGTTTGGTCGAAGGAGAAGAACGACTAGTAAAATCTGTATTCTTCACCTTTTCAAAAGATGGAAACCTACTTAAATCAAAAATAGCTGAGTCAGTAATCCTAAGCGACAAAAGGCTCACTTATGAACAAGCAAGCCTCTTTCTCCAAGAAAAAGATTTAGAAAAAATTCGTTCCGCTAAACCTCCCCCTAGTCGCTATTCAGGAAACCCTGGAAAACCCCTCAATGAAATTTCGGATGAAATTCTAAGTAAGCTGCAAAAAAGCATTAAGAAAATTGCCTCTATTGCATCCTTGCTTCGGACAGATCGGATGAAGAAAGGTGCCCTCAATCTTGAATCTGCTGAAGTTAAAATTCTCGTTGATAAAAAAGGGGAACCAGAAAAAATCTTGCAGTCAGAAAGCGATGAGAGTCATCATATGATTGAAGAATTTATGCTTCTTGCCAATGAAACTGTGGCACGTGAATTAAGAAAGCAGAAATTGCCTGGCATTTTTCGGGTCCACCCTGATCCCGACCCTGAAAACTTAGAAGAATTGAGAGGGTTCCTTAAAGCTTTTGGGATTTCCTGTGGTGAATTAACTGGGAGAAAAGAAGTTACTAAAATGCTAACTGCAGTGAACAAGCATCCCATATCTCAAGTCCTTAGGATTAAATTCTTGAGAAGTCTAAAACAGGCATGCTACAGAAGCACTCCTGATGGACATTATGGATTAGCAAAAAATGATTACCTCCATTTCACCTCTCCAATCAGAAGATATGCTGATTTGATCGTTCATCGAATAATTGAAGATTTGCTTCGCAAAAGAAAACGAAAGAAAATCGACTACAGCCGCTTAGAAATGACAGCTAAACACATTTCAAGTACTGAAAGGAACAGTGTAGATGCAGAACGCGAATCCATAAAGGATAAGCTACTTCTTTATTATAAAAAAGATATTGGAAAACGTCCATCCGTGCATCACCGGGCAATTATTACCGAAATTTCTCGAAGAGGATTCTTTATTGAACTTGTTGAAACTCTTGCTCGCGGGTTTGTTCCTATTCGTACATTACCACGGGAACTGGGATATCGGGTAACTTCCAATGGAACTGCACTAGTGGCCAAAAATCCGAAGCTTAAATTAAAGCTTGGGCAGGAGATTAATGTCTGCATCGACAAAGTTTTTGTGTCAGATAAGCAACTCGATTTTCGCCTCGGGTAGAGTTCCTTGATTGACATATTCGCGGAAGTTTTCTGAAACACTTTCTTTATGAATTTTAATTATCAAAAAGAATTAGTAAAAATT
>ERZ1046876.2771-NODE-2771-length-10440-cov-9.186038_pt1 | contig 10440 bp, 11 predicted proteins | sample MGYA00383094_ERZ1046876 | MGnify/ENA primary metagenome ERZ1046876 (study PRJEB29581, sample SAMEA5548364) | metagenome | biome: marine; feature: coastal; material: water | depth 50 m | study: Short-term variability in the microbial, nano- and picoplankton... | reverse complement strand
TTTTTAAATTATCAGTACTTTAAGCAATTAAACTTGGGTTTATTTTAGGACAGGTTGTCGCTTATCAACCATAGATTGTATACAAAATAGGGAAGAAATTGCAGCGGTATCAGATCGCAATATTCTCGAACCCAATGTCACACGTAGAACGTTTTTTTGTTTTTTAATTAATTCTCTCTCTTCATTACTAAACCCACCTTCAGGACCAATAATTACAGACCATTTTGAATAGTTATTTAAATTTAATCTGAGTTCATCATATATAGATGGAAGGTTAGTATCTGACTCATCGCAAAATACTAGAGCACGATCATTTGGCAATTCTTTAAATAATGCATCTAAATTAATAATTTTTTCAATTTTTGGAATATCTAATCTTTCACATTGTTGAGCGGCTTCAATGGCATTCAGTTCTAGGTTTTTATAATTTAATTTATCAAAATTTGAAAATTCAGTTTTACATGGGATAAACTTTGAAACACCTAACTCTACTGCTTTTTGTATTATTATATTTAATCGAAATAATTTAATTGGAGCAAATATTAACCAAATATCAGGTTGCGTTTCAAATTCTCTAATTTTTTTTTCAATCTTTAAAGCTGTTCTATCTTTTGAAATTGAAATAACTTGAGATCTCCACTCTCCTGTGACTCCATCAAATACATTTATTACATCATTTAATTTAACCCTTAGAACATTTTTAAGAAAATGATGCTGTTTTTCCTTAATATATATCATTAAGTTTTGAGAGATTTGTTTTTCTATAAATAATCGGGTTTTAGACTTTTGCATTACATTAGGTTATTAGACTTATTATTATAATCTTTATATCAAGATGGATAAAATATTTCCTGAAAAAATACACAATTATTTTGAATTAATTAGGTTAAATAAACCTATAGGATTCATGCTTCTACTATGGCCTTGTTGGTTTTCTCTGGCTTACTTAGAATTTCCTCAACAATATTTACTTAGCTACTATATCCTTTTTTTTATTGGATCAGTAATTATGAGAAGTGCCGGTTGCATAATTAATGATTTAGTTGATCAAGATATAGATTCTAAAATTGAAAGAACGGCAACAAGACCTCTTGCATCAAAAAAGATAACTAATCTTAATGCAATTATTTTTTTATCTATGCTTTTAGCTATTGGGTTATTAATTTTATTACAATTTAAAACTCAATCTATTTTAGTAGGATTGTTATGCACTCCTTTAATTATACTTTATCCATTGATGAAACGTATAACTTTTTGGCCACAATTATTTCTTGGTATTATATTTAATTGGGGAGTTATAATTTGTTCAGTAGAATTTTTTGGAACTATAACAAAAGAATATTTAATTTTATATCTTGCGTGCGTTTTATGGACTATTGGATATGACACGATTTACGCTTATCAAGATTTAAAAGATGATAAAAAAAATAATATAAAATCAACAGCTGTTTTATTTGAAGATAAAGGTAAATATTTAGTCGTAACTTCTTACGCCTTAATGTTAACCCTGATCGGTTATTTATCATTAAATCAAACTTTTGAAATTCTTAAAATGCTAGTGTATTTAAGTATCTTTATCTATATAATTGTAAATATTATAAAGTGGGATCACAAATCTAAACAAAATTCTGGAAAAAAATTCCGCCAAAACAACCTTTTTGGTGCTATTATTTTTCTGTATTTACTGAGCTTTTAAAAACATGGGATATTTCAACGTAAGTAAAAATTCTGTTATTTCGCGTCTTATTAATAATTACTTATTAAGTCATAAAGTTACTATCTTCATTGCTTTACTTATGATGATTATTTCAGCAGGTGCTACAGGTTTGCATGCCTGGTTAGTCCAGCCGGCACTAGATGAGGTTTTAATTAAGGGAAATAAAGATATGTTATTTTTAATTCCTGTTGCCATTATTTTAGTAACTTTATGCAAAGGATTGGCAACTTATACTCACTCCTATCAAATGAGTAAAGTAGCACATTCCGTTATCGCAAAACTGCAATCACAAATGTTTGAAAAACTAATGTATTTAAATTTAACTTATTTTAATGACTCTAAATCAGGAAATCTAATTTCTAGATTAATAAATGACACATATTATTTAAGAATGGCAATTGTAAAATCAGTTACTGCTGTAATCAAAGATATATTAGTAATTATTTTTTTACTGGGCAATATGTTCTATCAAAGTTGGTCGTTAACACTTTTTGCATTCTTTGCTTTTCCTTTAGCAATTTGGCCAATAAAAAAAATTGGAAAAAGCATCAGAAAAATTACTTATGAAATACAAAATGAAATTGCAAAATTTTCTAATGTATTGTCTGAAAGTATAAAAGGAATACGTCAAGTTAAAGCTTACAACAGAGAAGAGTTCGAAAAGAAAAGAGCTTTTAATAATATAGAATATATAAAAAGAAATTTTATAAGATCAGCTTTCATAAGTAACAGATTAAGCCCATTAATGGAGTTTATTGGTAGTTTAGCTGTTGCTGTATCAATTTATGCAGGAGGAGTATTTGTTTTAAATGAAACTATGACAACAGGTCAGTTTATGAGTTTTCTAGTAAGTCTTCTATTAGCTTATCAACCTGTAAAGGCTCTTGGAAATCTTAATATAAGTGTTCAAGAGGGACTAGCAGGTGCAGAAAGAATTTTTTTGTTACTAGACACATCAAAAGATAAATCAGAAAAACATATAGAGTCTAAAAATATTAATTTAGATGGAAATATTGAATTTAATAATATTAATTTTTCCTTCGAAGAAAATAATATTTTAAAAAATATCAATCTCACAATAGAGTCAGGCAAAAAAACTGCTTTTGTTGGTTTGTCAGGAAGTGGAAAATCAACGTTAATAAATCTATTGCTTAGATTTTATGATGATTATTCAGGTGATATTAAAATTGATAATCATAATATTAAATCGTTATCTCTGTTTGATTTGAGAGAAAATATTTCACTAATCACTCAAGAAACCCTTTTGTTTAACGAAAGTATATTAGATAATATTAGATACGGAAATATGTCTTGCGGCGATAAAGAAATTGAAGAAATAGCAACGTTATCAGGCGTTAATAAATTTGCAGATAAACTTCCTGAAAAATTACATACTGTTGTAGGAGAAAGTGGAATAAAGTTATCAGGTGGACAAAGGCAAAGAATAGCAATTGCTAGAGCATTAATTAAAAACGCACCAATTTTGGTTATGGATGAGGCGACATCATCTTTAGATAATATGACAGAAAGAGAAATACAGAAAGCATTAGATGAATTAATGAAAGATAAAACCACAATCATAATTGCTCATAGATTAAGCACGATCAAAGATGCTGATATTATTTTTACAATTGACAATGGTAAAATTGAAAACAAAGGCAATCATGAACATTTGATGGAACATTCTGCAGTTTACAAAAAATTACAATTGCAAGAAAAATCAAATGAAAATTAAAAAAAAAATAATTAAGAATTATTTTATACAACAATTGCTGGCACTAGTTACTGTCATATATATAAAATTGGTAGCCTTAACTTCTTCTATAATTATTAAAAATATAGAATCACCTCAATTTTATTGGAAAAATAATAAACCATTTATTTTAGCTTTCTGGCATAGTCAATTAATGATGATAAGTTATTGTTGGAACTCTGAAAGTAAAATTAATGTCTTAGCATCTGGTCATAGTGATGGGAGATTTGGTGCGATAGTTGGAAAATATTTTAAACTAAATAATATTCCTACTTCATCAAATGAAAAATCAATATCACTTAAACCTGTATTTACATTGTTAAAAAATTCACAATGTATCGGCATAACACCAGATGGGCCAAGAGGTCCCAATCAAAAAGTCTCAGATGGCATAATTAAAATAGCAAAAGTTACTCAAGTTCCAATAATTCCTATTGGATTTGCATCATCAAAATTTAGGACATTAAAATCCTGGGATTCTTTTTTAATTACCAAGCCTTTTTCTAAATGTGCCTTTGTATGGGGAAAAACAATAAAAATTCCAAAAAAATGCACTGATATTCAGATTGAAGAGTATAAAAACATATTAGAAAAAGAATTAAATATTTGTTTAGAAAAAGCTAAAACTGAAACTAATGCATAAATTATACAAAATAATATCTTTTCTTTTAATTCCCATTATTAAAATTAATACCTTCATGAGGATTCTTAAAAAAAAAGAAGATAAAAATAGATATAAAGAAAGATTTGGTATTACTAATTTAAAAAGACCCCTCGAAAAAGAACTTATTTGGATTCATGCCTCTAGTGTTGGAGAGTTTAAATCTAGTGATTTTTTAATAAACAACTTTTACAATAATTATTACATATTAATTACAACTACGACTACTGCTGCTGCAGACTATGCTATCAAAAATTATGGTAATAAAATTATTCATCAATATGCACCTTATGATATCACGATTTGGGTCAATAAATTTTTAGATTTTTGGCAACCAAAATTTGTAGTTTGGATAGAGTCAGACCTATGGCCAAATACCATTGTTAAATTAAGAGAAAGAGGGATAACATCAGTTTTTTTAAATGCAAGAATTTCACCAAAATCATTTAATAAATGGAAATATTTTTCTTCTTATTATAAATTTATTACTAAAACTTTTTTTGCAATTTATGCTCAAAGTCAAAATGATTTAAAAAGAATTAAGAGATTAACAAATAATGAAGTAGGTTATTTAGGCAATTTAAAACTTACAAAAAAATTTAAAAAATTATCTAATTCATCAATTTCTAAAAATATAAATATTATGATTGCAAGCACACATCATAATGAAGAGGATTTAATAATTCCCCATATTGAAAATATTAGTAAAAAATATCCTCAAATTAATTTTTTTATAACTCCACGTCATCCTGAAAGATCAAAAATAATATTTGAACTACTTCAATCTAAGAGATTAAATGTGGGTTTACATAGCAATATTAAAAATACTAAAATTCAATTTTTAATCATTGATAGCTTTGGTAAAATGGATGAATTTTACAACAAAAGTGATATAGTAATTTTAGGTGGCTCTTTTACCAATAATGGTGGTCACAATCCAATCGAAGCAGCAGTAGCTAATTGTGCAATTATAACAGGTCCTCATGTTTATAATTGGCAAAATTTATATGAGGATATGATAAAGAAAAATTGTTGTTTAATGATTAAAAATTCCAAAGAACTAGAGCATAATATTATAAATTTAATTGAAGATAAGAGTCTTATTTCTAACTTGAAAAATAATGCATTATCATTTTCTGAATCTGTTTTTTTTAATGAGGATAAATTATTAAGTTTAATAAATTCTAAGCTGGAATATAATGCTTAAAGCTCCAAAATTTTGGTACTTAAAAAGAGATAGTTTACTATCAAACTCCCTATATCCATTTTCTCTAATATTTAGATTAGGTACCAAAATTAGAAATATAGTAAGTAGAGAAAGAAAAACTAATTTACCAATAATTTGTGTTGGTAATATTGTAGTAGGAGGAGCTGGCAAAACTCCAGTTGCTCTTAAAATTGGTAATATGTTAATAAAGGCTGGATATAAACCCCATTTTGTATCTAAAGGTTATGGTGGTTTAGAAAAAAATAATACACTAGTTAATGATTGGCATTCTCCAAAAAGTGTAGGGGATGAACCATTACTGTTATCTGAGATTGCTCCCACTTGGATTGGTTTAGACAGAAATAAATCTTTTGAATTAGCAAGTGAGAATGGAGCAGATTGTATTGTTATGGATGATGGTTTTCAGAATCCAACGCTCCAAAAAGATTTTTCAATTATAGTCATAAATGGTGAACAAGGCTTTGGAAATAAAAGAGTTATGCCCTCAGGTCCTTTGAGAGAGAGTATAAATAGAGGATTATCAAGAACCAATTTAGTTATAACAATTGGAGAAATTTCTAAGTCTGTTAAAGAAAAAATACCTAAACATATTCCATTAATAGCTGCAAATTTTAAAATTAAAGAAGATGATATGATGTTAAAAGGTCAAAGTGTGACAGCATTTGCAGGCATTGCTTATCCTGAAAAATTTTTTAATTCATTAAAATTAGTAAAAGCAAATATTATTGATACAATTAGCTATTCAGATCATCATATTTATAGTGAAGATGATCTGTTACACTTGGCAGAAATTGCAAATAAAAATAAATCAATTCTTGTCACTACAAAAAAAGACATGGTACGAATACCAAAGAACTACAGATCATTAGTCAAAACTATTGATGGTTTTATTGAATTAGATGATGAAAAACTTTTATTAGAAATATTATCAAATTTAATTGAAAATAAAATTAATCAATAATGACTTTTTTTATTTCTATTAGATATTTATTAGAATTTTTTCTCTTTAAGATAATAATTTATTTATTATTTCCCTTTTCAAAAAAAATGTCTTCAAAAATTATCAGTAATGCGTTTGTGTTTTTAGGTAAATATTCTAAATACAATAAAATTGCTAAAAATAATTGTAAAATGGTTTTTCCTAATTTTAATGAAAAAGAAATTACAAAAATTATAAATAGTAGTTGGCAAAACCTTGGTCATAATCTTTTTGAATTAACTTTTTTAAAAAAATTACTAAAAGACAAACATAAAATTGAAATAAAAGGATTAGAAGTTCTCGAAAAAATTAAAAAAGAGAATTTACCTGTAATATTTTTCAGTATTCACTCTAGTAACTGGGAGGTATGTGTACCTTTTTTAGATCAAAATAATTTTAAAACGGGAGCAATATATAGGCATATAAATAATACCTTTTTTAATAGATATATTTATAAACAAAGGACTGATGCTTTAAAAACAAACGATAGTTTTTATACCCCTAAAGGCAAAGTTAGTGCCAAAGAAATACTTGAAGGCGTAATAAATAGTAAAAATATTTTTTTATTAGTTGATCAAAAAGACTCTGCAGGAACTGAAGTAAATTTTTTTGGTAAAAAAGTAAAAACCCAGACAGGTTTTTTAAAAATTGCTAGAAAGTATAAACTAAAATTAATACCCATGAAAAATATACGCTTGCCAAACAATAAATTGCAGATAACATTTGAGCAGCCTTTGTTGCATAATAATGATGAAGTAAGTGATGAAAAAAAAATGCTCGAAATTAATAGTATTATTGAAAAATGGATAAGGGACAATCCTGATAATTGGTTTTGGCAACACAAAAGATTTAATTAATTTTTTTTATTTTAATCTCTATTGTGCTGTCCATTAATGTTGTACTTAAAGTATCATTTTCTTTAATATCTATAGATTTATTAATAATTTTTTTATTTTTAGATATAATTGAATAACCTTTTTTTAGATTTGATTGAATTGAATTAGTTTCTATTAATTTAATATAATAATTATACTTTTCACTACCGGATACGAAGTCTCTTCTTACTAAGGAATGTAAACTTTTTGAAAAACCTTTTACCTTTGACTTATTAAAATTTATTAAATCATATGGAAGTTTTAAACTGTTAGTTAAAGCTGAAAAATCTCTTGAGATCATTTGTACATTATTTTGCAAATTTCTTTTTAATCCAGCTCCCATATAATTTAACCGTTCTTTAAATGAATCTATTATTTGTTGTGGAGTTTTAAGATATGAAATTAGATTATTAAGATTGGTTACATTTTCTTTAAATCTGTTATCCATTCCATAAGTCAATCTCTGGTTAAGGCCGATAACGATATTAGTAAGCTCTAACTTAACTGGAACAACTAATTCAGCTGCAGCAGTAGGTGTTGAAGCTCTTAAATCAGACACGTAATCAATTATAGTTGTGTCTGTTTCATGACCAATTGCAGATATAATGGGAATATCTGATGTGCTTACAGCAACTGCTAATTGCTCATCATTAAAGGCCATTAAATCTTCTGTACTTCCCCCACCTCTAGCAATAATTATTACATCTGGTTTATTTTGATCATCTATTGAGTTAAAGCCATTAATTGCTTCAATTATATTTCGCGGCGCTTCTGTTCCTTGAACAGCTACAGGCCATAAATCAATTGGGGTTTTGAATCGCTCTGAAACTCTATTAATAATATCGTGAATTACAGAACCTGTAGGTGAAGTAATAACACCAATTCTTGATGGTAAATAAGGAATTTTTTTCTTAGTCTCTTGATCGAAATAGCCTTTTTCTTTAAGTCTTTTTTTTCTCTCTTCAATTATTTTTAATAAAGCTCCCTCTCCTGCAATTTCAATTTTATCTACATCGATTTGGTATGTTGTTTTAAATTTTGACCAAGTAGTAACCCTGCCTGTTAAAGTTACTTCCATACCTATTTCAGGCTCAAAAGTAAGGGATCTCTTTTTTTGCTCCCAAACAACAGCACTCAATATAGAGTTTTTATCCTTAAGCGTAATATAAATTTGACCTTTAGTAGCGACACGAATTTCGGATATCTCACCTTTGATTCGAACATAGCTGAAATGATCTTCTATTATATCTTTTATGGCTTTATTAAATTGGGAAACACCATACTCTGGAATATTCATATTTGAATTCATTATCTCAATTTTTTAAAAAAATTATCTATTAAAGCTTTACAATCATTCTCCATTATACCGCCATATACTTCAGTTTTAAATGCATGTTCTCTTTTTAATTGAAAATTAAAGTTTTCAATTCCTCCATTTTTATTATCATAAGCACCAAAATATAATTTATCAATATGTACCTCACTTATGGCTGACGCACACATTAAGCAAGGCTCAAGAGTAACAAACATTATAGTATCATTTAAATATTTCCGTGATAATGCTTTACAAGAATGCATTATCAAATCAATTTCACAATGATGCATAGCATTTTTTTCTTTGTTCACCTTATTATGACTTTTATAGATTATTTCCTTAGTTTTAATATCAACTAAAACACCTCCAACAGGAACTTCATTATTATTAAATGCGTATTTCGCTTCTTTGATTGCTTCATTCATAAAATAATTGATGTTCATATAGTAAATATCTTAATAAAATTATAATATCATTTTATGAAAAATCCAATCATAGGTATTACTCTAGATTATGAAAATAACGGTGGATACTCAAAATTTCCATGGTACGCAATTAGAGAAAATTATTTAAGTTGTTTACATAAATTTGGGGCAATCCCATTTCCTTTATTTCATCAAAGTTCACTTAATGATTATTTTCTCAAAACATTAGATGGCTTAGTTATTACAGGTGGTAATTTTGATATTAACCCTGCTCTATATTCAGAAACCACGGATGGTTCTCGAAATATAAAAAACAAAAGAACTAATTTCGAAATCGAAATATTTAAAAAGTTTCTTCAAAGTTCAAAACCAATTTTAGGAATTTGTGGAGGAGAACAATTAATGAATGTAGCAACTGGCGGTGATTTAATTCAAGATATTAAAACTTCAATAGGGACTAGTATCGAGCATGAACAAACTAATCCAAGGAATGAGGTAAGTCATGAAGTCGATATAAAAAATAATTCAAAGCTTTTTCAAATAATTAAAGAAGATAAAATAAAAGTTAACAGCGCTCATCATCAATCAGTTAAAAAAATAGGTGAAAATTTTACTGTTTCAGCTTACGCTTCAGATGAAGTTATAGAGGCAATAGAACATACACAGCATCCTTGGTGTTTAGGGATACAATGGCATCCTGAGTTTTTGATTACAGATGCTGATATAGCAATCGTTAGAGATTTTATAAATCATGCTTAAAAAAATGAGGATTGCAAAATTTATTGCTAATGCAGGGTTCTGTTCTCGCAGAGAGGCTGAAAAACTTATTGAAGACAAAATAGTTAAAATTAACAATCATTTATGCCTGCATCCAAGTGAGACAGTTAATGATAGTGATAAAGTAACTATTGGAAAAAAAATTATACAAATGCAAAATACTATTAGGTTGTGGAAGATATACAAACCCATAAAGTATATTTGTACTACAAAAGATGATCGTAATAGAAAAAAAATATTTGATTTAATCCCAAAAGACTTCCCACGTATGATTAGTATTGGGCGATTAGATTTTATGAGTGAAGGACTTTTATTATTTACAAATAACGGAGATTACTCTCGAAATTTGGAATTACCCAGCAAAGGATATGAGCGTGTCTATAGAGTATGTATTAATGGACAAATTGAAAAAAAAGATATTGAAAAAATTAATAAAGGAATAAAAATAGATAATATTAATTATAATAAAATCAAAATTAAAATAGATAAATTGGACAAGGCCTATACGTGGATAGTTGCTAAGCTAAAAGAAGGTAAAAATCGTGAAATAAGAAATATCTGTAAATTTTTTTCCTGGAATATCGTAAAGTTAATTAGAATTCAATATGGACCTTATAAACTTGAAAATTTAAAAGAAGGTAAAATTGAGGAAATTAAAGAAATCAAAGATGCCTAATATTATTGGAGGAAAATATAAAAAAACAACATTA
>ERZ1046876.2766-NODE-2766-length-10457-cov-5.965872_pt1 | contig 10457 bp, 13 predicted proteins | sample MGYA00383094_ERZ1046876 | MGnify/ENA primary metagenome ERZ1046876 (study PRJEB29581, sample SAMEA5548364) | metagenome | biome: marine; feature: coastal; material: water | depth 50 m | study: Short-term variability in the microbial, nano- and picoplankton... | reverse complement strand
AGACGGGTGAAGGGGTAGTGTTCCAATTTATGTCGACTCCCTGTTCCGGGGTATTTCCCGTCCTCTCGGGGCCACGAAACTGAGGCCAATGGAAATTGCCTTTTCGCCAACCGTTATCATTGATCGGTTCAGAAAGTGCGGGTTCGGGGGTGGAATGCTTGAATCCAATGTAGGGAATCATTCCTCCTCGCATTTCCATTTTTACACAGCCCGTAAAACAAAACAGTCCGACAGAGAGGGAAATGATAAGGAAACGATTCCTCATCGTAATCGTTTTATTGGCGTATAATGCTCTATTTAGCTAGAGCTGCCTCAATTGCTTTGATTAATTTCTTGGAAGTTGGAGAGGTCATGCTCCCAAAGCGGTCGATCGGTTTACCATCTTTGCCAATAAGGATTTTGGTGAAATTCCATTTCACATTTCCTTTAAGTGGACCGTTCTCTCCGATGATGGATTTGTAGAGCGGGTGACGATTGTCCCCATTCACATCGATTTTGGAATACATTGGAAAGGACACACCAAATTTGGTGGAGCAAAACTCTTTAATCTCAGCCTCGCTACCAGGTTCCTGTCCGCCAAATTGATTACAAGGAAATGCACATACTACGAGGCCTTTATCCTTGAACTGCTGGTGGAGTTCTTCCAATCCCTTGTATTGGCGAGTGAAACCGCAGCGAGAAGCGACATTGACCAGTAACAAAACCTTTCCTTTGTGAGCTGATAAGCTGGTTTTTTCCCCGTCGATGTCGAGGAGTTCATGATCGTAAACAGTAGAAGCGGATGCGGTGCTCATAATAGATGCGAGTAGCAAGGGGATTAATTTCATTATTTTTTGGATGGTTGATTCTTTTTAGATTCTTTTTGGGAGGAACGAATGGGAAGGTGAACTTCCGAGCGTTTTAATAACCACGGAATGAATGGACCATCCCAGTACACGGCATAAGCAGATCCGCTAATTTCATAATCCGGATTTTCATCGGTCCATGTAAGAAGGAGTTTTTCATGGTTTTGAAAGTTTTCACTGTTGTAACTACCCCGAATACCAATCGCTACGACTGTAATTGGGTCCAGGTTTATCACTTCCACCTTACCTGTATTTGGGCGTTTTTTGGTTGCATCTTTTTCACCGACAAAAAAACGCATTTTCCCAGGTTTAATTTCTGCTTCCACTGGAGTGGTCATAGACAGATCGTGCTTAGATATGTATCCAAACAAAGTACGGAACAATCCATTGTTTTCAGAAAAATAACCTTGAGCGCTCTTAGCCTCTAGAGCGATCCGTTTAGGAAGTTCGAGAACTCTAATCTCTCCAACCGGAGTTTTTTCATGCATCGCCTCATATCCCATCAACGGTAAATTAGCTGATAGGGCTATGTAGGTAAAAAGAAAAGAGAAACGCATAAACTATAGATCGATGAGGAGGTCGGGTTGGATCAATCACAAAAGTGTAAACACTAGAGAATAATTCGAAAAGTTAGGTTGATCCGCGGACCGATTGGCTTGGCGGTTCGGGGAATCTCGTGCATCCAGTGGTGTTGGGTCGATCCCTTCATCAATAGAAAGCTTCCATGCTGGAGCATGATCTCAGCCTTATGCCCGTTCTCCTTGAATTTTTTGTGTCGTAGCTTGAATTTTCTTTCAGCTCCCAAGCTGACTGATCCGATCACCGGGTTTTGGCCCAGCTCTTTTTCGTCATCACTGTGCCAGGCCACCCGGTCTTTTCCATCACGGTAGTAATTAATCAGTACGGAATTGAAGGTAACGCCTGCCTGCTTTTCGATCGGATCTTTTATTTCAAGGAGATCTGCGGTCCATGGTTTTGGATTCATATGGATACCGGAATACGCATAGGATTTCCCCGGGTCTCCATACCAGGCTTCGAGCCGAGGTACTAAACTTTCTTTGCCATAGAAACGGATCGTATTTTGGGTCCATTCGATCTTTTCTTTGAGGTCATGGAGCAGTCGGTCAGCAGTTGGCTTTGGTAAAAATTGGGGTTGGTAGTGCAGTTCTGAATCGGGCAGATCAAACTCCTCAATACCTTCATTAAATAATGATTGCTGGCTCATGAGTTGTCAGACAGACGAAACAGAAACAGAGAACAGGGTTTGTTAATTATTAAGTGGAGAGGTGCGTCCAGGTTTTCGATTCTGAGTCCATCGGCTTTTCCCAATTTGTGGTTAGCGACACTCAATGCTCCGGAAACCACTTGAATCCAAGCATGAGGAAGTGTCTCTTCTGGCTTGATTGAAAGATTTGTCCCCGCATCCGCTCTTCCAAATAAAAACTGTGCGTTTTGACGAATCAGCGTGGAGTCTTCGCCACCATCGCCCGAAAAAAGAAGGGTCCATCCGTTTTGCTTTTCAGCTCCAGCTAGTTCTTTTTTTGCATAGCGGGGTTCTCCGCCTGTTTTATTGGGGGTCATCCAAATCTGATAAAGTTCGGTAGCTTGGTTAGTTGATGGATTAAATTCACTGTGAGTTACCCCTGATCCAGCGCTCATGTATTGCAAATCGCCGGGTCGTATAACCGAACCGTTTCCCATACTGTCCCTATGTTCCAGTTCTCCAGAAATCACATAGGTGAAAATCTCTGCGTCTTTGTGAGGGTGGGTAGGGAAACCTCCTCCAGGCTCAATTACATCGTTATTCATCACAAGCAAGGAGTGAAAACCGCAGTTTTCAGGATCGTAGTAATTGGCGAAAGAGAATGAAAATTTGGCATGCAACCAACCATGTTCTGCAAACCCTCGATCTAGTGCTCGTCGAACTTTGAAATTCATAAAACAAATATATATCCAACTTTATGATAGCTCAAACAGAGGGATCAGGGGAACGAAAAGGGAATTTATCCGTTTAACAGAATCGCTAGGTTTTCAGACTCTGCATCGATTTGCATGCGAACAGCTTCGCGGGCAGAAATATATTCTTCTTCGTTCATTCTGCGTCTCCGTAAGAAGGCTGATGGTAACTCTTCAATTTCCGCCGAACCACTATTTCCAAATCTTAACTCTTTGATCATATGATTGGCTAGCATAACAATATCGATGAGTTTGTGAATTTTTGGGTCATCTACTAAAAAACGAGATCCTTTGCTGTAGGTATGATGCCAGCGGGCAACCTTCTCAATGATGGGAGAAACCCCCCATTTTTCTATGATCATTGACCCGAGAAGATCGTGTTGAATATGGCCCAAAGCTTTTTCGGCAAACCAAAGCGAGCAATTGTTTTTGTGTGTAAACTTAACTTCGCTGAGGAACTCCTTTTTCAAGAATTTAATTTTGGCGACCTTACCCAAGTCATGCAGGAGTCCACATGCATAGGCTTGATCTGCAAGTTCTTCATCATATCGCTCGCTGAGAAATTGGCTTGCTAGAGCCACTCCGCAACTGTGTAGCCAAAGACCTTCCAGCTTAAACTTAGATTCATTCTCATCGCTCCTAAAGCTATCAAGGACGGAGGTACTGAGTAAAGTCCGCCGGACGTTTTCTGTGCCCATTCTTAGGACAGCATCATTAATTTGTGTAATTCGATCAGTTCTTCCTTGTCTGAATTCAACAGAATTAGCGACTTTAAGTATTTTAGCATAAACAGACTGGTCTTTTTGAATGATGTCGCAGAGTGCAAAAGTTGCAGCACCAGGATCGGATACCACCTTCATCATATCGTTAACCAGTACAGGAATGCTGGGCAAATTACCCGCAAGCTTGCTAACCACACTATTGTAGTTGCTTACTTGTTCTGGTGTCATGCTCGCACTGCTCATATCTTGGTTGAAAGTATTTCGATAATTTAAGAGGGTTTTATTTACAATATTGAAATTCAAAGCCTTCATTTTTAAAACACCTACTTTTCTAGAAATTTGAAATTCTCACAATCATTTGATCCTTCTGGTCAATCCAATTAAAATGAATTTCGCCATCATTGGAGCTGGTATTTCGGGTTGTTCCTGTGCCCATCAATTAACCGAGGCGGGCCATCAGGTAACTGTAGTCGAAAAAGGCAGGGGTGTGGGCGGTCGTATGGCTACCCGTCGAATGGATGGTGCGAGGATTGATCATGGGGCTCAGTTCTACACCGCTCGCGATGTAAGGTTGCAAGCTCTCAATGAACAATGGTGTAGAGAAAAACGGGCGATTGAATGGTACGATCAAGTGCCTGGAAGATCTGATATTCCAACAGACATGCGTTATCGCGGTAAAACCGGTATGACTGGGCCTGCCAAGTCGCTTACTAAGGGATCCAAGCTTGCGCTAAATTTTTTCGTCGAAAAAATTGAGAGGACAAAAAGTTGGAAGATTCTAGAGCGTGAAGGAGGAGGGCGAGTTTTAGAAGTAGATCACCTCGTCATAACGATGCCATCCTTGCAAATGCTCGAACTTTTCGACCGAAGTCGAGTAGAGCTTGGGGCGGCATCGATGGATCGCCTGAAGGCAATCCGGTATACCCGTTGTCTGGCAATTCTAGGAATCTTGGATCGTCCTTCCAAACTCATTCATCCGGGAGCGGTTACGCACCCCGCAAAAAATATAGACTGGTTGTCCGATAATCAGGTGAAAGGAATTTCTCAAAGACCGGCAATTACCTTACACACATCGGCTGAATTATCCCAAACAAATTGGGAAGTGCCTGCAGAAGAATGGGCACCTGAGTTATTGGCCTCTGTTGAAGATCAATTGGGAGCCCGTTTATTGTCTTGGGTTTCCCATCGTTGGGGCTTTGCCAAACCCTTGGTGACTTTTGGTGCCAGTCACTTGCACCTCCCCGAGCTCGGACTTACGCTTGCTGGTGATGGGTTTGGAGGGGAGCGAGTTGAGCGTGCAAGCCTATCCGGATTAGAGGCTGCCGAAGCAATTTTGGGGACTATTTTTTAGAAGCGAAAGCGGTACCCAACCTCGATACTCGGTGCACTTTTAAGGTCGCGCTCGGCAATAGTGGTACCGGTTGCGTTTTTTAACTCAACTTCTCGTCCAAGCTCAGCACCGAGCGTGGCAAACACACCATGTTTCTCGGTCGGGTTCCATTGTATAGTAGTATAAAGACGGTAGGATTTCATGGAGAATTCTTTTTCCACAACTCCAGCACCATCATTGTAATCTGCCTCTGTTAGCCAACGATTTCCGGAGAATTGTCCGCCGGCAATCCAATCAAACGATTCCGTCAAACTGTATCGGTAGCGAATGATCGGACCGGCAAAAAACAAGTCAGCCTTATCGGATGGTTCCCACATGAAACCTACCGCAGGTAGAAATATGTTATCGTCAAATCCAGTTGAATAAAAGGCGCCGAATATCCATTGGAAGGTTTCACTTTTTTCCCAACGAACCCCCGCCATGGCCATATAATTCATGGCATCGCCTCCAGTGGTTTCAAAATCTCCGGACATCCCAGGAACGAGCAAAACAATCCCTTTTAAACTAGCGGAGTAATCTTTGCTTAAGAACAGGGCCAGTTCAAGTGATTGCAAATGATCCTCCTGTAAAAAAGTCGAATCTGAAATATCAATATCTGTGCTTTGATAACGCAAACCCGCGCCAAAAGACCAGTCACCACCGTCGTGGTAATATAAAGGAGTCATTAATTCCCACTGACTTCCACCAATTTCAATATCTGTTCCTTCTACTTTTCGGTCGGGGGAGGAGCCGTACGATACTTTGATAGCTGCAGAGTCTGACATGAAATCCTGAGCTTGAAGAAGGAATGAAGGAACGAGGAAGAGGGCAATTAGGGAGAGCTTTATCATAAGTCTAGCTTATATTGGGTCTGGCGTCTGGTCAAGCGGGTTGCCCATTCTATAATCCTCACTAATAATGCGACTATGCATCACCTCACCCAAGAACAAATTTTGCCGATTGATCGCCAAACCCTTTGGGATTTCGTATCAGTCCCGCAAAACCTCAACCAAATCACTCCGCCCGATCTTGCTTTTCGAATCAAGGGAAAGCCACCGGAACGGGCTTACGCCGGATTATTTCTTGAGTATGAGGTGAAAGTTCCTCTCCTTGGTTGGACACCCTGGCTAACGGAAATTAAGTATGTGGAGGAGGGATATTCTTTTATGGATGAACAAAGAGTGGGGCCATACAAATTGTGGTTGCACACTCACCGGTTGGAAGAAGTAGATGAAGGCACACGGATGTCAGATGATATAATTTATAAAGTACCATTTGGGATTTTTGGATCGATTGCCCACCTTCTTTTTGTCCGCCGCACCTTGGAGAGAATTTTTCGTTATCGCCGGGAAAAGCTAGATGAGCTTTTTCCCAAAAAATAATCCATTCCAAGTCACCGGCTTTTTCCACTAACAAGCCGATCCCATGATCAAATCCCTTCTCAATCGGTTTATGTCTCAAAACTGGGAAGATCTTGTCATGTTACACTACCGAGTAAACCCAGCGATGATTCAGGTTAGGCTTCCTGATGATTTGGTGGTCGATACTTTTGAGGACGAGGCGTGGATAAGTGTTGTTGCCTTTCGTTTGAGCAATTTGCGTATCCGTCCGATTAGTTGGTTAAAATGGAGCGATTTTTGGGAGCTCAATCTACGTACCTACATAAAGGACAAAAAGGGAAGGAAAGGGGTATGGTTTTTTTCACTGGACTCAACGGACCCAGTTGGAGTCATCGGTGCTCGTATGCTTTATGGTTTGCCCTACAATAATGCCCGCATTGAACGATCTGGAAGTTTTCAATCCGGTCACTTATCCTATTCCAGTAACCGAAAAAGGGTCGGGCTTTCTACGATCGATGCATCTTGGAATGTTAGAGACTTGAATCAAAATTTGGCTGGTAAGAAAATAGATCATTTTTTATTAGAACGATATCGGTTCTGGGCAAGTCGCTCTCGATTTAAGTCTTCGTCTTCAGCCTGTGTGAACCATAAACCATACAACGCTGTTCGACTTAACATGGCTAAGTACCAAGGGCAATTATTTGCCAGTCAGGGAATGTGTGAGCCGATTTGTGAGCCCGAATTTGGGCATTATTGCCCTGGCTTTTCTGTGGAGGCAACCGCTCCAGAGTGGGCATTTTCAATCTCTGGCCAGGCAAACCAAAGGTAGGTCTCACCCTCTAATCGTTGTTTTCCAAAAAAGGAAGCATCTGCAAGTTCCCCAACGGAATGATTGGGGAACCCTCGTCTCATTGATCCTTGGAGCAGGGACCAAAGGCATGCATCTTTGGATAGAACCGCAGGTAGGGAAGATAGGTTAGACGATGCAACTGCATTTAATTCTTCGTCGAGTTTTGAATCTACCTCTGCATGGGCAACCGCGAGCACGCAACCAGGGACTGAATCTTTAATTAATTCGATTTGAAAACCGCCAGCTGTAGAACGATTAGCAATCAAATTTGCGAGGCAGTAAAGGTTGGAGTCGTACTCAGCAAATTCCACACAGCGTTCACTAATCGGGCCTTCAAAGAAATTTCCACAGCTTGCTAAGCCTGCCTGATTGAAGAAGGAATGGCGTGCACCCGACCATTTTTGTCGCAATAGATGTGTTCCATGCACTCGAATAAGTTCGTCCTCAGCTAGTTGTTGCGGGTCTAAATCCTGAAAGGACGCACGCATAATTTTTAATTGATCGCGACAGAGATAAAAGATTCGCCTTACTTCACTGAGGCCGATTTTTCCTGAGCCCGCAAGATCAGTGAAGTGAGCAAGGGAAGGGAGGGAAGCAAGAAGAGATCGTTGAAGAGATTGTGCGACCGGATCTTCTGCGGGGAGTAATGGGTCGGTCCACTTGCTCAATTCATTTTCCAATGGCAAATTATCACATACAAATTTTTGCAAATCAGAAAAATCTTCAAAGGCTGCTGATGAGTCACCGCTAACCAGTGGAAGGAGTCTTAATAAATGTTCGTAGGTACGGAAAATACCGTCTTTTAATGAAATATCTTTTACTTCGGAAGTACCCACAGTACCATCCCCTCCAAGATATCGATTAGCTGGTTTAGAATAGTTTTGGCGTAATCTTTCAACCCCGTCAGAACCAAGAAAAGGTTCTAAGTCTGGTGGGTCTTGCGTAAGCATCAATGTACGCGACCTTAAATCCGGGTCGGGCGAAGATGGTTGTGAGAGAAGGGCAAGGCTAGACCAATCATCGTTTAAATCAGCGAGAAGATTACGGGTAGATTCGCTGTTTTTGAGTTCATACTCGAATGTGACTCTCTCTTCGGAGGAAAGAGACCCTGTTAGGTAATCGATGGCTTGTTGGCGAGTGGAGTCCAAAATGGTTTAGGTATTATTTCTATGCGGATATATAAAGCTTCGCAAATAAAGGATTATACTTTTTTAGTATTCATAATCTTTAGGGAATAAAAAATCTATGAACGCAGATTAGATAAGGCTCTTTTGAGTTTTTCCATGCCCAAACGGATACGGGATTTAACAGTTCCGAGTGAGAGTTGTAACTGTTCCGAAATTTCGAGATGATTGAGTCCTTTAAAGTAGGAAAGTTCGATCACCTCTCTCTGGTCCTCAGGCAATTGTTTAAAAGCACTCCGTAAGAAAGAACGCTCATCGGATTTGGAGGCCTCCTCCGCTCCGTCTTTAGACCCAAGGTCTTGTCGGTTACTTAGAACTTCAATTGGTTCACCACTTACCACCTTACGTTTGCGCGAGCGTACGCGATCAATGCTGCGGTTTCGGGTGATTACCAGTAGCCAGCTGCTAAATTTACCTTTCGCTGGAGAAAAAGATTCCGGTTTTTTCCAAACATAGGCAAATACATCCTGAATTACTTCTTCGGCTTCCCAACGATCACCCAGTACTTCCAACGCCAGAGAAAACATTGCCCCGGCAAATCCGTCATAGAGTTCGGCCAGAGAATTGGGGGAGCGATCCCTTATATTTTCCCAGTGTATGGTATCGATTAGTGGCATCAGTTCGGATTCTTATCAGTTTCTTAGTAACGAGCTCTTGTCGAGAACAAGCGAATAACGCAGGGTAAATTTGTCTTCTAGCTTAAAGATAAAAGATAAGGTTTTTGAAGCTAGAAGAAGAATCAATCAGTCTACAACAGCATGAGCCTTTAAATCTTTCAGGCTTATTAATTCTAATGCCGATTCTTCACAGGCTTCCAGTTTTACCTTAGGAGCCATACCGGCGACAAAGGCTTCTTGCCAGCGTCCGGCACAAAGGCACCAACAATCTCCAGCCTTCAATCCAGGAAAATTATACTCGGGCATGGGCGTACTTAAGTCGTTGCCTGCTTCTTTGCTAAAGGAAAGAAATTCCTTTGTCATCAGGGCGCACACCACATGCTTGCCATGATCGGCCCCATCCGTCTGACAGCTTCCATTTCGGTTCCAACCGGTCATATTTTCGAGGCAACAGGGAACAAGATCGTTTCCTAGCACATTTTTTGGTTGGCTTGGTTTGATGGGTGCAATCATAGGTAAAAAGGAGTTGGTGAATTAATAGCCCTGAGTTGTTTTAAATATGTTTTGCCTGAGGGATTTCAGGCTTAGGGATTTCCGGCATTCCTCTAAAATAAGCTGGGTGGAAGATGTTCCAATTCTGGATGCTCCAAGTTGTCTCATTTTTAAAAGGTTATCAAAGTTTTTGATGCCTCCAGCCGCTTTGATTTTTACCTTGTTTGAACAAGTGCCTGCCATGAGGGCAATATCCTGCTCGGTTGCTCCCATTGTGGTCATGCTTCCATCCGCCTGTGATATATATCCAAACCCAGTTGAGGTCTTGACCCAGTTTGCTCCAACGGTTTCACATATATCGCAGAGTTTTTTCTTAATTGTATTCCCGTCGCTATCGTGTTCACGCGAGTTCCAATAATCATTCTCAAAAATAACTTTAGTTTTGGCATTTCCCTCCCTAGCAGTTTCGCAAACTTGTGAGATTTCCTCCTCGATATATTTCCAGTCTCCACTTTTGGCTTTTCCAAGGTTAATGACCATGTCCACCTCACTGGCTCCCTGCTCGCAGGCTCTTTGAGTTTCCAGCTTTTTTACTTCACTTAGGTTTGCCCCATGGGGGAAACCAATTACCGTACACACCTTCACGCTGGAAGTTTCCAGCTTTTTTACTGCCTGCTCAACATGGTACGGTTTTACACAGACAGTTGCGACTTCGTAGAGATGGGCAAGGGAGCAACCGGAGCTAAGTTCCTCATCTGTTAGTGTCGGGTGGAGTAGGGCATGATCGATCATCCCAGCAATCTCTTTATAGGTATACTCTTTTATTTGCACAGCTTTATTAAACCTGTACTGAGCACCTCTTTTCAGCAAGTATGTATTGTCGAGCTTACTAAGGAGTTATCCTGCTAACATTGAGATTGTCCACACTTAGGAAACACTCAATTGGATAGATATACTATGCTAGAGCATAAACTTTACAAAAAGTCACCTTTTGTTTGTGGAGAGAATTATGCTGGGCTAGCTACAGTTGGTAGATCAACGCATTCGTGATGCGTAGGTCAGTCAGTTAGAGCCCGATTCTC
>ERZ1046876.2763-NODE-2763-length-10459-cov-4.379277_pt1 | contig 10459 bp, 7 predicted proteins | sample MGYA00383094_ERZ1046876 | MGnify/ENA primary metagenome ERZ1046876 (study PRJEB29581, sample SAMEA5548364) | metagenome | biome: marine; feature: coastal; material: water | depth 50 m | study: Short-term variability in the microbial, nano- and picoplankton... | reverse complement strand
TGTTGCCCTGGCGGATAATGTTGAAAACGCCGTATCAAAAGCTGAAGAAGTTGCTACATCAATATCATGTGAATTGTGAATACAGTTTTCATTGTGATGAACTAGCCAAGGTTCCTATCCCAATAGAGAATATCTCCCCAATCCATACACCGTTTTCTTTTGATGATTTCCCCTCTCGCATCAATTTGGAGATTCGTTGTGGTGATGAACTGAAAAAACATCAATTCATACACAAAGGGGTAAGCCAATGGATCGTTGATTAATGTTTTCAAATCTTCGGTTTGAGAGTGTTTTAGAATCGCACATGTGAAGTGGGTTCGCATCCCTTTCCAGCCGCAACTATTTAAACGGAAATAAGTGCGTTGTGATTTGATAGGCGAGTCAGTTACAGGAAATCTCCCAACTATTGAATTACGTGCAATCTGTAATGAAATCTCCATTATGAATCATGTCCGTTTTGATGATCCCACAACTTTTATGAGTTACGGGATGAGGCCAGATTATCCTATGTCCACTAATACAGAGTGCATATGGAATCGGACTGTTCCTCACCTGTATCATCGCTGTGAGAAATCTTCTGGAAAAACAAATAATCAAATAGGGATTTGCTTCTTTCAGAACAAAAAGAAAAAATGGGTCAGCCATCAGGCTCATGAACTTTGAAACAAGAAAACCAAATGAAAAAAATAAAGAACCACTACTTCTCATGCAGGCGATATGCGCAAATCCTGGTTTGCTGTCTTCTGATTTCAATAACAGCACGCGCTGCAGATCCCGTTGCCTTTTCAAACGAGGCACTGATCGGACCAACCGTGATTGATATCGGCGATCTGTCAGAAGATGCTACCTATGTCTTTTTCTTCAATGCCCTCAAAGGCGGTGCATCCACTGCGTTGGCAGGAAATGATACCTTCGGATTAAAATTGGAACAATGGAATGAAACCGGCTTCTTCGGAGTCACGGAATTCGGCGTGATGGACCATGTGTTTGAACCGGACGGAAGCGGTGAACCCAAATCTATTTTCGAGGAGGACGTTCACGCCGCCTTCGTCAACGATTTCGCCAACGAGGAAGTGCGTTTGTATCTGAACGGCCAGCTCTCCGGATATTATGTTGGAAATTTCGAGCTATTCGGAGAAGTCAAAGTGATGGCGGCTCGGGTAGCTGCGGAAGCGGATGCCATGGGAAGTGGAAGCATTCTCTATTCCTGGGCTACTTATGACGAAGCGCTTGCTCAGGAAGAAATCAGCGAATTGGCAGCCAATTCCAAGCCCACCACTCCCGTGGAACCTGAAGATCCCGCGACCGTCATCGCCTCTTCAACGTTTGTATCCGACTCTCCAACTGATGTTGATTTTGGAAGACTCTCAGGAGATGCCACCTATGTGTTTTACATGAACCTTACCAAGGGAGGTGCTTCCACCGCCATCGCAGGCAATGATTCCGTCGCGATCAAACTCGATCAATGGAATGAGCAAGGAGTTTTCGGTCTGACCTTATTCGGGGTGGCGGATTATGTTTTCGAGCCAGTCGGTGATTCATCGGTTGCATCCATCTTCGAGCAGGACGTTCACGTTGCAATCGTCAATGATACGAACAGCCAACAGACGAAGCTGTATCTTGATGGCGTCCTCAGCGGTGTCATCGAAGCGACCTTCGAACTGGCCGGTCCCGGAAAAATCCTGGCTGCCCGCATCGAAGAAGATACGGATCCAGCTGGTGACGGCAGCATCCTTTACTCCTGGGCAACCTACAATGCCATCCTCCCTGAAGAAAAGATCGTCGAAATGGCGGAAGCAGCCCAACCCTTCGATCCTACCGGTCCCTTCACGGAACCCACCGCGGTCGACATCGGGGTGGTTGAAGGGGATGCCTCCTACGAATTCTTTTTCAAAGCAATCAAGCAAGGCCCTTCCACCGCCATTGCAGGGAATGATCAATGGGGGCTGAAGCTGGAACAGTGGCCGGATACCCTTCAATTCGGTCTTACTCAATTTGGTGTGGCAGACCATCTGTTCGAATTGGAGGGTAATGGCAGTGAGGTAACGGTTTTTGATGAAGATGTCCATGCTGTCTTTATCAATGATGTCACCAACGGAGAAGTACGTCTGCACGTCAACGGGGAGTATGTCGGTTATATTCTGACCAATTTCGCCCTCTCTGGTGCCACCAAAATCATGGCAGCTCGAATCGATCAAAACACGGATCCGATGGGTGAAGGCAGTGTCTTCTACTACTGGGCTGTGCACCCCTCCGCGTTGAGTGAATCGGAAATATTGGACCTTTACGCAGCAGCCGAACCGCGCCAACCCATCAACCCGCCCACCGTCCCGCCCACCGTCCCGGAAACGCCGGAAACGCCGGAAGATCCACCTGTCATTCCTGATGGGGCAATCGCCGAGCCAACGGTTGTGGATTTCGGGGAAATCTTTGATGACGCGACATACGAATTTGCGTTTCGAGCCGTCAAGAAAGGTGCTTCCACCGCCATCGCAGGAAACGATCAATGGGGACTGAAGCTGGATCAATGGAATGAACAGGGAGTTTTTGGCCTCACGGAATTTGGTGTGTTGGATCATGTTTTTCAGGAAGAAGGTCCCGGGAGTATCGCTTCGGTTTTCGAGGAAGACGTTCACGTGATATTTGTGAACGATTTCTCAAAAGGAGAAGTGAGACTTTATGTCAACGGACTCTATGCCGGGTTCATTGAAACGAACTTCGATTTCTTTGGTGAAGGCAAAGTCATGGCCGCTAGAATCTCACAAGACACCGACCCCATGGGCGACGGTAGTGTGATGTATATGTGGGCAGTCCATGAAGGAGTGCTTACCGACGAACAAATCACTGAAAAAGCGGCTGCATTTACTCCTCCAACGGGCGCTGGCAGCATCACCGGGATAACGCAATCCGTTGGCGGCAGTATCACCATCGAGTTTACCGGTAAACTCGAGGCAGCCTCAACCATCACAGGAATATTCACTCCTGTAGATGGAGCCATATCACCCTACACTGTCGCCCCCACCGAAGCACTCATGTTTTATATTGCCCGCTGACCCATCGGTACTCACAAACGCCCCCTGAAGCCTGCTTGTGGTTCAGGGGGCGCATGCAATGCATGAAATCAATCGCCACATTCCTGCTGCAGAGCAGCAATACGGATGAATCTGAACGCTTCGCTTGATTTTCAATACCACCCGTGTCGGTTAATCAAGTGACAAAACTGTTTTTCCACATTTGAGTGGAAACTTCCTGGGACTCGCTCATGTCGAATCCGTGACCTCTTTTGGACGAGAGGTGTCGTTTCGGAGCCAGCCATAAAAAAGGCCGGCAAACTCTGACTCGATGCGGCTCATTTGCCTGGTCAAAAAGGTATGGCAGCGGAGGAGGTATGTCTTGGATTCAACCCAAAAATTTGACATGGTTCATCAAAATCCAGAATCAAGCCATGACACTCATGAAGAATCGCCCAAAGCTGAGACTGTAATGGTGATGATTGCGCGCGATACTCCTAAAATGATGTTGCCCATTTCTAAATTCCTGCTGTCCGGCATGCTACTGTGCTTCTTGACTCCGTGCCTGGTTTATCCAGATGACGAAGCCTTTGCTCGCTATCCAGGTAATTACCAGGGATTCGTCAAAACACTCCATGAATCAAAACCCGGAACCCTGGCCTTTCGCGCAGTGCATGCCGGCAACGTGAATCATTGGCGTGAGGCAGCACGTGATAAACTCGTGGATTTACTTGGACTCAAACGCATGCAATCCGAGCTGTCTGCTCACCAGCCTGGCGTTGAACTCGAAATGCCAGAGGATATGGGGGCTTATCTCCGTTTCGATGCATCGATTGAAACGGAACCCGGCTTTCGAGTGCCCTTTTGGCTGCTCAAACCTAAATCAAAGGCAAAGGGGGATCGCTATCCACTTGCCATTTGTTCTCACGGGCACGACATGCGCGGTCGCGACACTTATGCCGGTGTCTGGCATGACGACGGACATCGGCAACTCGGTCTCAGTCGAGGGGGCCCAATCGCTGTTCAGGCAGTCGAGCGAGGCTTCCTCACACTGGTTCCAGCGACCCGTGGACTCGCAAAAGAAGCCAGCCTGCCGGACTTGAAAGGACGGCACGGCAAACGACCCTGCCGCGCTCAATTAATGCATGCCCTGATGGTAGGTCGCACTGCGGTTGGGGAGCGAGTTTGGGATATTCAAAGACTCCTCGACTGGGCATTGAAACGATCCGATGTGGATCCAAGTCGTGTCATAATGACTGGCAATTCTGGAGGAGGGGTTTTAACGGTTCACACTGCAGCAATTGACGATCGAATCACTGTCGCCGTTCCGAGTTGCTCCTTCACCTCATTCACCAGCGAGACCGGATACATTTTTCATTGTGATTGCTGTCTCATCCCCAGAGTGCAAAGCGAACTCGGTGACTTTTCGGACATTGGTGGACTCATTGCTCCCAGAGCATTATTGGCTGTTAATGGAAAAAAAGACACTCTCCATTATTTCCCCGACGTCGAAAAGGCAATGGCTCATGTCAGTAAAATTTATCGAGCAACCGGTGATATCCATCCATTCAAACACGAGTGGGGCGAAGAAGGGCACCAATTCTACCCGGAGATCATGTGGCCATTCATCAAGAAATGGACTCAAAAGTAGCTGCGAGTCCCTGAAGGCTTGCAGGAGAATGATTCATTTTTCACATTCTTTTTCGATTTGAGTTTTGATTCAGGATTACGGTTTTCATCGTTCAATTGTTCAGTAAATGCTTGCTCATGACAACAAGATGGATGAGATCGCACAGGCCGCCTTTCTTGTCCTCCAGTTCAGTAAGAATTCCTACTCAAACGATTGGCCGTTTGCTGACACAATCCTCCAACCATGGGGTTTTCGAATCAATACGTACGTAGCTATGCGATGCTCCGGACCTATCGAGCTGCCGTTTGAGTGCCGCCATTGGAAATCCATATCGACAACTGCCATGTCCTTGCCTGAAGGCCTGACATCGAGCCCCCAAATATGGAAATGGTCAAAACCTTCTTTTTTCAACTCATTCAAAAAAGTTGTGAAGTCCTGCTCGAAGGTCTCAGGGTCCATTGTGACTTCATGGTCGGTGGAATTGAATCCCTTTCCCAGGACAGGCATCTCGTATATCTCTTGAGCCACAGTCCGGACTTTGCCCTCATTGGCCAATTGGACGTAGCGGTGCATGAAGGATGTGACCTCACGCGTCATGGAGGCCTCTTCTCTCACGAGTGTTTGACATCCAAGTGTCGCGCTTATCAAAAACACACCAATTAGCCAATTGCTGAACATGGATCCCAGTTTACGAAAAATTTGCTTCCTGAATAGACGTTTTTTGATGCAACCAGTGATCGCTTCGATTTGATATCCAAAATGATTATTGATGTCTTGTCATGTTTCCCGGTCTGGGGCTTTTTTTTATCCGCTGGAATATTTCAATCATAGAGTCGTCCGTGATTATCCACCCTGCGAGCAAGTGTTGATTTACTTTCTGACACATGGCTCCTATCGGTCAAGGAATTCAAAGCATTCATGCGCATAGCCAACAGGGACTGAGAAATGCCCCTCATCTGGCAGCCAGGAGGCTTCGATATTTGGAATCATTTCGGCCAAGTACCTGCCAAATTCAACAGGGACGATGTTATCATCATGACCATGCCATATTTTGACCGGACACTGAATGGTTCCGAGGGTTCTGTGCCACGGTTCCAGAAATCTCAAGCCATCCTGATACATCCCCTGAGCGCCTCCTGACAAAGCCTCTGCCATGTTTTTTACAAGAACGGGTTGCAACCCTGGCACATCCAGCGCCCGTTGATCACAGGGTGGAAGCAGCAGATGGCGCATGACAGAAAACACGAGGCCGGGGGCGGAACGTGCAAATGGACATAATGCTTTCAATGCGATTTGAGTGAGCATGGGAAAGAAAGGGGTTGACTCGGCCATGAGCCGTTGAACGGGGTTCATCCTCATCACCCCCAGCTTTGCATGAAAAGGCCCCATGGGCACCCACAGGCAACCTCGGCGAACCCTCTTCGGCAGGCATGCCATGGTCGCGCAGGCGTGGGGTCCCCCCCCGGAAAGTCCGATCACGGAAAAGCGTTCCAGACACAAGTGATCTGCCAGGCCTTTGATCAGGTCTGCCCATTGCGTGAGAGAAAGGTGTTGTGGCGAGGTTGAGCGTCCATATCCAGGTCTCTCAGGTGCTATGAGTAGGCATTGATGATCTCTGGCAAGCGTATCAAATAACTGACCTTCGAAACGAGAACCTGGCCATCCATGGAAATAAAAAACAGGGCTCCCGTCCGGGTCCCCATAGCAACGATAAACTAATTTCAAGCCACGATCATATTCGAATGCGTGGTCCATTTCTCCCCGTAGATGAGGGGTTGATTTGTTCATAATTCTGTCAAGTCACCTCTTGAACGCAATTCACAAGAACGCCCTTACCACTTTAGCGCACAGATAAATTCAATCAAGTCACCTACAGCACTCTTCGAGAGGTGGCGTCGCGCATGCTGGAAAGCTATTGCCTGGTTACCCAATTTGCCAGCAGTGAGAAGTGTGATGGATTGATTCTCGAATGGAACTCATGGCTCGGGTAGATGGAGATTCATGGATTGTCATGTTTGTGGACGACCCTTCTCAATGACACGGGTGTGAAATCAGTCATTCCATCACTTCCGATATGCAGAATCAAATTGTTCCATCAGTTTCTTTTCCGCATTCAGTGCGGTTTTGTGCGTGGCAATAAAGGTGCCTGCTATTGAAAGTTTTCCCGGCCCTGGAATTTGGTTCTCAAAGTAAAAGTCCACTGTGGTTTGGTTAGGGTGACCCTGATGGTTTTCAGGGTCTACCATGGTGATCAATTCCTGCATGAGCCTGTCATATGCGATCATCTGCTCCACGACAGTATCACGGGCCATGCTCTTGAAATTCAATATGCCAGCGAAACCTCCGGATCCTTCTTCTTTGGCGATTTGATCAAAAAGAGGTTTGTCTGCAAGAAAAAGCTCAAAAACTTCCAGAGCGCTCAATCGCTCGACCTGCAAAGCTCTGGTCAATTCGCCATAACCATTTCCCTGGTTCTTGAAAAAGGCTTTCCACTGAATTAGTTCCTCTGTGCTCCAAAGGCCCTTGGCATGCGTTTCTTCATATGTGTCGACGATGGTGATCCCCATGGCCACCCTCACCAGTTGGGAGATCAACCATGTGTCCTCCTTGCAGATGCGATACAATGCGAACATCAACTGGATATCTTTCATGGCTCCCTGTCTGTCTCCTTTCCTTAGCTTGAATGCTGATGCATTCCGAAGGAAGTTGACTGTTTTTTTCATTGGGGCCAGATGAGGCAGGAGCGTGCGTAAATGAACATCTTTTTTGATGGTCGGGAAATAGCTCTGGGGCCTGTCGGTTGCCTGGTGCAAGTTCATGAGAAAGTCATTGAAATAAGAAAAGTAATGGTCCATGACTTCCTCGTCGTTTCCTTTGATGGCCTTGTTGAACTCCGGATCGTTGATGGAAGTGGATGCATCACGAATATTACGGGCAAGTTGCCTCCAATCCATGATCTTTGCTTCGCCAGATTGCCTGCGGGTTTTAGCTGCAATATGTGCCCGCTCAAGGAAGGTTTCGGTTTTCTCTTTGACCAATGGGTGTTGATAGCTTGCCTCCATACCCTTGCTGCTGTTCATCAGATAACCCTTGAAGGGCTCGGCCATGTAGAAATTATCCTCTTCCGGTGGTGGGGCTCCCTGGTAAATGGACATGTCATAGTTCCATCCTTCCTGAGTGCGGGATGTCTTGTGCTTTACCCATTTGCCTAAAGCCTCCTCCTTGCCGCATCCCGGCAGCAGAAAAATCATCGACAGCAAGAAAAGCAATACGGATTTCATAAGGGATATTAATCGAGTTTTCATCCTTTCAACTGATTGTTTTTGCAGGAATACGTCAATTACAATTCAGGCTGGGAAATGTAATTCATTGGAAATCTAAAGCAGTAGGCAAAGGTGCATTCATAGCATGGAATTGTCATGAATGGGGTAAATCAAATTGGAAAGTCAGTCTCCCAACACGATCAAAAGAAGCGGATTGCTGCGGGCTGCGACCAACCAAAGTAAAACCCATGATCCATCAATGACTTACAATTTAGATTCGACTTTTGGGGCCATGCGGCATTCGTTTGTGGGGGATGATGGATTCCCCTGATTGAAGAGCGAACACTCGAATCATCTGAAAGTTCTTCTCCATTTCACTCTGTGGTTCCATTGTGTGACTACCTTGGAAAGCTTTCCGTTTCTTTTCAGGTAGTCATCCGCATGCATGACAATGATGGTATTGGGTATGATCTGAGTTTCAAAACAGGAATCCTGCATTTTCCTGAACGCCTTTTCTTCCAACCCCGGTCCATAGTGCAGGGCCCACGCAATGTAACCAATCGCGGGTGAACGCCCCAACCCTGCATCACAATGGATGACAAATTGATGTTTGGACCCGGACTTACATCGAGGCTTCAGCCAATCAATGACTTCATGGACGCACGCTTCTTTGGGGGCATGTTCGTGACCGGGTATATCGCAATCGTAAAAGAGACCGACAAGATGATTTTCCTTTTTGATCCATTTTGGACGCAGATCATTCAGGTCCGCGTCGGGGTCCTGCAATGAAACCATATGGTCGGATTCGAAGCGATCAATCGAGTGCGACCATTCCTTTGGAGAGACGAAAACTTTCACCTGGAAATACTAGCTTTTTTCGGGGTGTGAAACAATGGTAAAAGCTTGTTTTATCTGAGGGTTTATCAAGTCGTAAGTAATACAATAAGAACGTATAAGCATTCAATTAGCATGCTGGTAACACCACTCAGGATTGTGGGTTCATGAGGTCACTTCAAATAGGAGTAAAAACTCCTTTTTCCATGGAGATAATCTGGCACTCTGTGTTCATGAAAGCGTTCCTTTCCGTCCAAATCCTTGCCGCAGCCTTCGGGTTCCTTTCTTGTGCGGGTGTCGTTGCGCAGCCTGCTTCCTCACTGCCAGAGGGTCAGCCGGATAAAGAAGGTGTTTCCTCCGCAACGGTCCTCTCTTTCATCGAACATCTTGAGAAGGATATCGATGCGGTGCACAGTTTCATGATTCTTCGACATGGCAAGCGGATCGCGCAGGGTTGGTGGTCTCCCTATGATGAAAGGACACCGCATCTCATGCATTCGCTGAGCAAGAGTTTTACCTCCACTGCCATTGGTCTGGCGATCGGGGAGGGTCAACTGTCACTTGATGATCCGGTGATTTCATTCTTTCCGGATGACACGCCAACCGATCCAAGTTGGCAGCTCAAGGCCATGCGTATTCGTGATCTCATCACCATGACGACGGGGCACCGCAAGGAGCCCCGGCTTTTCAATGTCGAGTCTGATTGGGTGAAAACCTTTCTACATTCAGATATCGAGTTCAAACCCGGAACGCATTTTCAATACAACTCGGCCGCTACGTACATGCTTTCAGCCATCCTTCAATCGGTCACGGGAGAAAGGCTGGTGGACTATCTGGACAAGCGTCTTTTCCGGCCGTTGATGATTCAGAAGCCTGATTGGGATCTCTCACCTGAAGGAATCAATACCGGTGGTTGGGGACTCCGAATCACCACGGAAGACATTGCCAAACTGGGGCAGCTTTACCTGCAGAAGGGAATCTGGCAGGGAGAACGCATCCTTTCAGAAGCATGGGTTCAGGAGGCGACCTCCAAACAAACGTCCAATGGCAGTCACCCCGACAATGACTGGGATCAGGGGTATGGGTATCAGTTCTGGCGTTGCAGAAACAACTGTTACCGGGGGGATGGTGCTTTCGGTCAGTTCTGCATCGTCATTCCTGAGCATGATGCGGTGGTAGCGGTTACGTCCGGAACCAATGACATGGGAGGAGTGATGCAGGTGGTATGGGATGTTCTTCTGCCTTCCATGGCATCAGAATCTCTGGAGGCAGATCCTGCAGCGACTCGGGCTCTGGCACTCAAGTTGGATGCATTGTCGCTTCCCGTGGTTCAAGACGAACCACGATCATCTCTTTCAGGCAAGCTCGCTCAACGAACTTTTCAAGTTTTCGAAAATGAGGCCGGTGTCCGCTCAATCTCCTTTGACCTTCACGGTGACGACCATCGCATCACCGTTGAAATGGATCATGGCAGACAATCGCTTCGTCTTGGTCAGGGCAGTCACATCTCTTCTGAATTGAGTCACCATTTACCTTACACAGAGAACATGAGACGAAGCATCGGTGCCAGTGGGGCCTGGGTCAAACCAGATGAGTATCAGGCAAAGATCTATTTCACCCAATCTCCGGCGAGCATCATTTATACGTTTCGCTTTGAAAATAATCGCATGACCTGGACAAGCGAATTGCGGCATTCTCTGCTTGGGCCGAAGAATCTGGCC
>ERZ1046876.2762-NODE-2762-length-10467-cov-15.349501_pt1 | contig 10467 bp, 14 predicted proteins | sample MGYA00383094_ERZ1046876 | MGnify/ENA primary metagenome ERZ1046876 (study PRJEB29581, sample SAMEA5548364) | metagenome | biome: marine; feature: coastal; material: water | depth 50 m | study: Short-term variability in the microbial, nano- and picoplankton... | reverse complement strand
GCCAACCAATATGCTTCGGTAATCTGTTGTGCAGACCATTCACTAGTCCCCCATGTAGTTGCTCTCCCCGAACGGATTATATCGGTCATTGCTCTTACAACAGTCTCAGTTGGAGTAAAAGGATCAGGGCGATGGCAGAACAAAAGATCAACGTAATTCACTTTTAAGCGTTTCAAAGATGCGTCTAACCCCTCATTAATGTGCTTTCTGGATAAGCCTCTTTCATTCACACCAACTCCACCCCAAAAAATCTTAGTGCTCACTATAATTTCTGAACGTCTCCAAGTTACGGGATCTTCTTTATGCAACTCTGACATTGCTTCACCCATAATCTCTTCAGCAGCACCTGCAGGGTTTCCGTATGTTTCTGCATTGTCAAATAGATTAATCCCTTCATGGCGAGCTTGTGACATACATGCTTTTGCCATGTTAACGCCTTCGTCATCAGTTAATCCATCTTTGACCCCATATGTCGCCCAGAATCCGAATGACAGGACAGACACTTGCAGCCCTGTAGCACCAAGCATACGGTAGTACATCTTATTATCAGACTTATTGTTTTTTCCCATGCTAAAAATATAAAAAATAATTTAAATGTATTACTTTATAAATGTCATGATATTATCAGAAAGTTTTAAATATTTCAAGTACATCCTATGCATTTATAACTCTTGAATTTAGATCTATTTAAGGTAGTTCATAAGATTTTGAAATACAAACTGAAGTGCATCTTAACTCATAAGAAACCAGCCCTTGATTTGAATCCCCTCACTTTTCAATAACACTTGTTATTTTGTTCAGACTAATAAGCCACAAATTCAATTTATTTTTTCCATAAAAGAAGATAAGCTAGATTTGCTGAAATAGAAGTTAACCAAAATTATTAGAATAGAAATATTTTGAATTATCTATTTAGGGTTATAAAAGTGATGAATATTTATATAAATTTATTTTTATCTTAGTATAAACATGGTTTAAAGGCCATAATGTGGCTGTTTCTCCATCCTCCAGTCAGTCAATCTAAGACTTTCAAAATTATCCATCATATTTCTGCAATAAACTATTTTCATGCTGATGGTAGGCATGACTTTTTAACAATCTCAAAGATAAAAGACGAATGGAACTTAAAGACAAAGTAGTAATTGTAACGGGCGCTGCTCAGGGACTGGGTCGCCAATTCGCGCTGGGTTGCGCAGAAAACGGAATGAAGGTCGCACTTTCTGATATAAATACTGAAGTCCTGGAAAAAACCCGCAAGGAGTGCGAAGACAAAGGAGTTGAAGCAAGGGGATATGAATTAAACGTCACACAGGAAGCAGATGTTGAGGCGGTATATTCTCAGGTTGTCAGTGATTTTGGTACGCTAGACGCGACCATCAACAACGCCGGGATTTTACGTGATGGACTCCTTGTAAAAGTTAAGGACGGTAACGTGCAAAAATTCTCCATGTCCAAGTGGCAGGCAGTGATTGACACTAATCTTACGGGTGTTTTCCTTTGTGCCCGTGAAGCCGCAGCAAATTTTCTTGAACTGAAAAAACCTGGAGTGATAATCAACATTGCCAGTGTCGCGCGTTCCGGAAATTTTGGGCAAAGCAATTATTCTGCTGCTAAAGCAGGAGTTTCCGCAATGACAGTTTTGTGGGCTCAGGAACTGGCGCAACACGGAATCCGTGTCGCCGCGATTGCTCCGGGATTCACTGCCACAGAAATGGTAGTTTCCCTGCGTGATGATATCAAGGAAAATTTTGTAAAAAGTATTCCTCTTCGTCGTTTCGCGGAGCCGAGCGAGATGTCCGATGGAGCGCTTTTCATTCTGAGAAATGATTACTACAGCGGGCGCGTACTGGAAATAGACGGTGGAGTTCGTATTTGAGCTATTTCTCAAGTGCGTCGCAAAACGCACTGCTTTACGTTGTGACAGTTCTGATTTGGGGTTCAAGCTGGTTGGCTATTAAATACCAGCTTGGCTCCGTTGATCCGATGGTCTCGGTGGCTTATCGTTTCATGCTTGCTTCCGCTCTTTCCTGGTTATATTGCCGTTTTTCCGGTCGTTTAATGCGCTACAGTTTGCGTGATCATGGATTCATGTTTCTGCAGGGCGCAAGTCTTTTTGCCCTCAACTATTGGTTGTTCTACCTTTCTGAACTCACACTTACCAGCGGTTTGGCTGCAGTTATTTTCAGCACCATTGTTGTGATGAATATGATGAATGGAGTCTTATTTTTGAAAAACCGTTTGGAATTACGTGTGGTGCTTGGTGCCGGAATTGGGCTGTTTGGAATCATCGTCGTTTTCTGGCCGGAAGTCACCGATTTTGAATCAGGAAGTGAAAATTTATTTGCTGTGTCTTTGGCTGTACTGGCAACACTCCTGGCTTCTCTTGGGAATATTGCTTCTGCCAGGAATCAACGTAAAGGCATCCCTGTTGTTCAGGCCAATACTTTTGGCATGACTTACGGCGCTTTGCTGATGCTGGTTTTGTCGTGGGCTACCGGGCGGGAATTTACTTTTGAGGTGACCCTGCCTTACGTCAGTTCACTGGTGTTCCTCTCTGTTTTTGCCTCTATCATTGCGTTTTGGACATACCTCACCCTGCTCGGCCGAGTTGGTGTGGAGCGTGGCGCTTACGCCACTTTGATTTTTCCTTTAGTAGCACTGGGCTTTTCAACAGTTTTCGAGGATTACCAGTGGACGGCTTCTGCCGGCATAGGTATTTTGCTGATTCTTGCTGGGAACCTGTTGATTCTCAAACGATCAGCATAAAGTAAATCCTGCGGACTTGGAGTGATTCAGCGGAGTGTGACTAATCTGGCCCGCGTATTAATTATTTACTTTGTTTTTCCGCTAATTCATCGATACTCCGCAAATGGTAGTCTATCGAATCCTGTGGTAGAAAACTGGCACGAAAGCCGTTTTTGGCAATTTCTATAACATCTTCACGGCTTAAATTTAAGCCCTTTTGTGTGGCCAGAAAATTGTCGTTCATGTAACCGCCAAAATATGCTGGATCATCAGAATTTATAGTTACGCAAAGCCCGGCATCGAGCATTTCTTTGAGATTGTGATCTTCCATTTTATCGAAAACGCGCAACTTGGTATTTGAAAGTGGACAGACAGTAAGCGGCATATTATCTTTTAGCAGTCGCTCCACCAGATTTTTATCTTCCATACAACGTACCCCGTGGTCAATGCGGGCAACTCCGAGCAAATCCAATGCCTGCCAAATGTATTCCGGAGGACCTTCCTCACCAGCATGCGCCACTTTTCGAAGCCCTTCTTCGGAGGCCTTTGCAAAAACACGTTCAAAAATTTCCGGAGGAAAATCGACTTCCGCGGAATCAAGTCCAACACCTTCAATCCAGCCTCTGAACGGCAGTGCTTCCTGCAAAGTCTCCATAGCGGCTTCTTCACTTAAGTGCCGTAAAAAACAAAGTATCAGAAAGGAAGTCATGCCGAATTTCTGTTTGGCTTGTTCCAGGGCTTTGTGAATTCCTGTGATTACTGTTCTCATGGGAACTCCGCGGTCTGTATGTGTCTGCGGATCAAAGAAAATCTCAACGTGCTTTACATTATCGCGTTGTACCCTTTCCAGATAAGCCCAGGTCAGATCAAAGAAATCCTCTGTCTGTAAAAGTACTCCTGCGCCTGCATAGTAAATATCTAAAAAAGACTGTAAATCACTGAATTCATATGCCGCTCGTACTTCTTCAACCGAAGAAAAAGGTAGCTCAATCTGGTTACGTTCCGCCAGTTTAAACATCAATTCCGGTTCCAGTGAGCCTTCGATGTGCAAATGCAATTCTGCTTTTGGGAGTATTTTTATAAATTCTTCAATCATTGTTTCTTCTTTTAATTCTCTTTAAAAACCATCATCTTTATAGAATTCTCTTAACATTGTCTTGAGAGATGGAAATCATGTCAATACTTAAAAAATAACTGCCAGTTTTTTGTCTTGCTCCATACCCCATGAGGTATAAGCTGAAAATCATGTTTTTTAAACATGACACAGGTTTGGTCTTTTTCAATTAATATACACTGCTAAGGTAGATGATAGAAACAATAAATTGGGACATTTCAGGTATGCATTGTGACGGTTGTTCAGCAAGGCTGCAAAAAGTGCTTTCCGGAAAAACTGGAGTACAGTCCGCAGAAGTTTCTTTTGCTGAAAAACAAGCCTCACTGGAATTTGATTCCGCATTAATTTCAGCAGATCAACTTCAAGAAGCAGTTGAAAAGGCCGGTTTTGAAATTGCAACAGCTTAGATTAATGGGAGTATGAATTACCTTAGTATCTGCTTTGGGAAGGCTGATAACGGCTGATTATTTTTACTAGAGCAAATAGTTCAGAAGTTGATTTTGCTCCAGAGACGTTCAGGAAGCAGTCGCATAAGTTTGGTAATTAAGGCCCACGGCCAAACCGGAACGGTGGAGGACCAAACTTTTTTTTCAATCATGTCTGCCATTAGACGTGCTCCTTTTTCTGCGGAAATCAGGAAAGGCCGGGATTTTCGATGAGAATTAATAGGCGTGTCGATAAATCCGGGATTAAGGACGGTAACCGCTATTTTATGCTGTTTGAGGTTATTCCGGATACCTTCCATGTAAGTTGATAACGCAGCTTTGGAAGCAGAATAAGCCGGAGTTGTGGAAAGTCCTCGGAAACCGGCGACTGAGGAAATTCCGACAATTTGACCACCTCCCTCTTTTTTTAAAATTTCCGTACCTGCGTCTATGGTGGCCATTGCGCCGAGTACATTTATTTCGATGACTTTACTGTCCAGGTGAAATGTGCCCTCACCAGGATAACTCCTTTCGCCAACACCTGCATTGGCAATTACAATCTGTACTCCGCCAAGTTGGTCCGCAATTTTGTGTAACACTTCCGGAACTCTTTCCAAATCCGCCACATCAAGTTTAGCTATGGCGACCTGAGTTTCTCTTCCCAACTCGTCGCGCAGAGACTCGAGCAACTCAAGCCGTCTAGCGGATAAACCAAGTGCGTAACCTCTGCGTGAAAATTCAAAAGCCAGCGCTCGTCCTATTCCAGAACTGGCACCTGTGATTAAAATGGATTTCGGCATTTTATAATTTTTGCTCACTGCCTCGTCCAATCATCCAGCCTAAACCAACCCCAACTCCGACCCAGATTGTTGTAGTAAGGCTTCCCGAATAAATGAGCCAGAGAAGTAAATACACTGCCAGTACCGCTAACTGAATTTGACGCTTAGTTTGAAAAAGAGCACCCCATTCTTTTAATTTTGCGGATGTATCCTGAATAAAGTTGTCCATGGAATTCTATTATAATGATCAGTTTTTAATTGTTAAGTCTGTTGATATTTGCTGTTGCTGCACACTCTCCTGCCCCCGCCTGACTTCTAGATAATCGAGAATTTTTGTCTAAGTGATAACACTAACATCATTAAGATTTCTCCCAACGGCCGTAATGTCAGTTCACTAAAACAGCTTCTGGATTTGATATTAACTCCTGAATTCCTGATTTAGACGCTGGGTGAATTCTAAGCTATTTTAAGCTCAGTCAATTTTAGTTTATATCTTGAGCAAAGCAGGCTCAAGTTTAACTTGACTGCACAAAATTGTTGCTAGTTTTTGTGCAGTAAGATAGCATGAATGAGTCGTGAATGAGGCCGTAGTGGCGGAATTGGTAGACGCGCTAGGTTCAGGGTCTAGTGTTCTTTGGACGTGGGAGTTCGAGTCTCCCCTACGGCACCAGACTTCAAGTTTTATAACCAACTAATTATCCTGTAAGTAGTTGTTATAGTTGGTTACTTCCTAAGAAAATATTTTCCTCAAAAATACATTTTTTAGAATTTTAGACTACTTGGACAGAGTTCGGTTACTGCAACTTCTGCGTATCTTGGAGTGAGTGATAATTCTGTGTTGGAACTTGCACGAACTATCAATATCTAAATATAGGAAGGGATTCGGTGGAAAATCGATACAATAAAGAATATCAACAATACTACATCTATGCATTAGAACAATTTTTAATTAAAACATATGGATATTCAGAACATGATGCAAAGGTGAAAGTAATGCAAGATTTTGATGAAGTAAAGGAGGATTTTGAAATGAAAGAAATGAAATGAACTAATTAGTTAAGTCTCCTTCTTCAACTAATATCATTATTAGCAGTAGTACTTTTGACAGTAATAGGAATTGGGTTGCATTTTTTAGATTTCTAAGAAACTGAAGAATAGATTAAATAAATAACCTCTTCTCTAACTCTTTAAATTTCAGTTCATTTTTATATCTACCTCATGACGTGAATATTTTTTTTATATTTTCTTCTTCTTCTGAAAAATTTATCATGCTTCTAATAATCTTACTGATTTCTTCTGCTTCTGAATCGTAAGCATCAAAGTCGTACTTTTGAAAAATATCCTTGATTTTTGAAACTGTTTCATCATCCAATTCGACCTCTATAGATTGGTCAGTGGAGTAACAGTCTCCTACGCATCGGTATTCACCAAAAACATCATCATTCTGATTCAATTCAGAAATTCCGTGAATTAATTTATGTATTGTATTTTCATTATTTTGAAGAGAAAAATCACTTGTGATTTTATCAATACACTCTTTTTGTGGATCCTTTAAAGTTACTTTTACTCTCATAAATTTTTTATTAGATTTTTAAATTCGTTGTTTATTTACTTTAAGAACTAAATAATTGATAATGAAATTTTAATATAAATTGTCTAACAGTTTCAACGATAAAAATGAAAAATTAAATGAATGGGTTTACCCAATAAATCTAGAAAATAATTTTGAAACACACAAAGGAAATTTAAAACACGCATTACACTAATATATAGTATTCAGTTTGATAATAATAAGGATCTAATAAACTGAAATATTAACATTAAATGAGGGTTAAAATGAATAGCACAGAAGAAATTGTTCAACTTACAAACGATATGCAGAAAGAATTTGACGAATTTGGTGAAGTCACTTTTGAAACTAAACAAAGGTTAAACGAAATTCTTAAAGACAAAAACAAGATAGATGAATTTAGAAAATATTATCAGAATTCAGAAGGGGTATCCCCAATCATTTAACTTTTCTTTTTTCATATTCTAATTCTCTTGGAAGTTAGTCGGAGTAGTTTTAACCTTTTCTTCCTTTGAATCAGAATCATCGGTTTGTTTATACATTTCAAAGGGGTTTGGTGACCAAAATTCATTTGGTTTTAACTTCTTCTTCTTGTGATGTTTGCATTGAGGCACTTCTTTTATAAGTTTTTCCATGCTAATTCTCCCACTACTTGATTTCAATCTTTCCATTAATACTTCCATATCTTTACAGTCAGACACTTTGATATGGGATTAGTCTCTTAACATATTTGGAAGCATCAAAACGTGGAAAGAAACTTTCTAAATTTTGACTGCCATTTTTCTTGACTATAATTTGATAAACATCACCTTCTATTTTTCCACCACTCCAACTCGTTTTATCAATCAATTCCATTCCATTTCTTTCATAAAATTTCTTAGCACGATCATTTTCACTTCTTACATTGAGATAGATAACTCCAGATGTATGAGGTAACAAACTAATGTAATTGAAAAACTGTTTAAGTATCCTGGATGCTCTTCCATCATGAACCGCAGAAAATATCTGGTTGAGGTGACAATCTGACTTTTGAGACTTTGTGATGTTACCAATATTTACTCTACTTTGATGGATTTGGAAAATGATGACGACTCCATCTGAAAAAATACATTCGTTTTGTTCAATCCTAGAATTAATATAACTCATTCGGATATGCGGAAATAGTTTTGCGTTCTTTTGAAATAATTGCGTAATTTCAAGGAAATCTTCCTTAACTGCAAACTTCATATACAGACTTAAATTTGTAAATTAATGGTTATTTGATTATGGATTATCTTTTCAAAATTTTGCAGGTTGTACAAACTCCATCAACTCATATGATTAACTACTATTAATTCTTCAAAGTCAGGAGACTCGTATACCCATAAATTTAAGAGAGTTGTGAGAGCATTTGCAATCTGAGATGATTGATTAAAATAGTTAACAACATTTTCTTTCAACAGAGTCATTGTGATGGGAAATATTTTCATAGATCTAACTTTCTGCCAACATTTGCAACTGACTTAATCATCATCTCAGTTATGTCTTTTCTTTGATATTCAGGCAGTTCCAGAATCATTTCTCTGCACTTCTCTACGTTACCCTTTAGTGCTTCACGTTGAAGAATTTGTAAATGATCATGCCTCCATACATGCTCCGGATGCTTTATTTGTCCGTCGCATTCTGGAATGTTATTTCTTCCCTGCTCTTTTTGTGCCTCTCTTTTCTCTGTTGCATTTAAGTAATTAAATCTATAAGTCATAATAACTCTCTATGTGCTGGTTAGAATGATCGTTTTTTTAAAATTCTTGTTTCCCCTTCATACTTGTATCCCTCAGACCAAGTGTGACTTTCATGACGATTCATTTTCCAATTCTTCAATTTTCCTTCGTGAATTTCTCCATTTGGAACTCCATTCTTACTATCACAATGATATTTTGTGTGAATTCCCTTTTTCACAAAACATTTACAGACAAAACCATAATAATTATACCATCTATAAAGAGTTTAACCTATATGATTATCTCCAATCACAGGAGAAGTCAGAATAAGGATTGAAATTAGGATGAGTAGATCTTTCACTTGGTTTCCTTTTAGTTAATTAGAATAAACCAATAAATAACATCAATTGGTTTGTTTACAAGAAATTGAGATTTTACTTGGATGGGGTTACAAGAGTTAAGGGGTTAGAGAAACCAAATTTTTAATTTGTAACTCCTCTGTTTGCTTAGTTAATTAACCCCATACTTTGAACCATCAATCTTTGTCCACATTCAGATATTGACAGTTCATTCTTCCTACTGATCTCCAAGAGTCTATCATATACCTTCTGCTGTAAATAGAAACTGCACTTCTGTCTCTTGTATCCCTTCTCTGTAATGTAATAATTTGTATTATTCATTTCTTATCCTTTCCCGATTTGTTGATGGTTTATTTCACACAGATACTTTCAGTTATATTTATGTGATTTGAGAATTGAAGGGAGTGATATTTTATTTACCAGACACTAAATTTAAGAGTGGAATATCGTAAATACCTATATAGTCTGTAGGGACTTTAAAAAGAGAAGAAGGGTAAGAAAAGAATTGGAACTACTGAAGATACGAAGTATCTGAAGTTCCCGAACGATAGTGAGGGAATGAGTAAGTGATTAAGTTGATGTTAGGTAGGACAAAGGATAATTGCATCAAATCACAATCAACCCGTTGAGATTGTTTTTATTTTTGAATTTTTGATTTCAAATAAACTATACACTGCTACACTTATCATAACAATTATTCCACCATAGAATGTTTCTTGTGAAATTGTTTCATTTAAAAATATCCAAACCCAAAATGGTCCTAACGAAAACTCTAAAAGCATAAAGAATGTAACTTCAGAAGCAAGAAGAAATCTCGTGGCAAAAATCAATGCACTATGCACACATGCCAATAATACTCCTCCCCATAAAAAACAAAGCAAAATATCTTGAATTGGAACGTTCATATCTCCAAGACTAATAACAAAAGAAACAATTAATACTAAAACACCAGATATTAGATTCACAGGCATCATATCAATATTCCTAGATTTTCTTAAAATAATTACAAATGTAGAAAAACTAAAAGCACAAACTAATGCAAAAATATTCCCATAAAAACCACCAGTTCCCAATCCATCTTTAATCATAATAAATATTCCCATAAATGCAAAAAACATTATAAGAATTGTTCTTAAAGATATTTTCTCTTTTAAAAATAAGAATGCTAGAATCGCAGTAATAAAAGGGATCGAACTTAAGGTAAACAAAGCATTTGCTATAGAGGTATGAGCAATTGCTTGGATATATAAAAGTTGTGCAAGCATCAGGAAAAAACCTCCAACCATGCCAGGATAACCAATTTTTTTGATGTTTGTTACAATTCCTAATCCGTGTCGATGAAAAAGGATTAATGTAATGGGAAAAATAAATGCCAATGCTCTATAAAATGCTATCTGCCAAGGATCAGCGATATTAATATTTCTCATTATCAGACCTGAAAAACTAATGCCAGCAGCACCAGCAATAAGAAATAAAATGGATAGATTGTGATTTGAGATCATGTAATTAATTTGTTCTAGTAGTTCTGGTGTAAATGGGCAACAATTTTTTGCGGGTTGTTAATTCCACTTCTCTTTCAGTTTTAAATATTGTGAAACTAATTCTTTTTCAAATTAAAACTAATTTCATACTACATAAGTCTATTGAAGGTATCATTTAGATAGTTGTTATGCAAGAAACTGGGTTTTACTTGAAGTGTGTCTGACTCTGTGAAGAATTAAGTGGGGGAGGTCAATCAGATAACTGAGTGTGTGACTGACCTTTTTAATTTTGAA
>ERZ1046876.2761-NODE-2761-length-10469-cov-5.290186_pt1 | contig 10469 bp, 8 predicted proteins | sample MGYA00383094_ERZ1046876 | MGnify/ENA primary metagenome ERZ1046876 (study PRJEB29581, sample SAMEA5548364) | metagenome | biome: marine; feature: coastal; material: water | depth 50 m | study: Short-term variability in the microbial, nano- and picoplankton... | reverse complement strand
TTGGGAAGCCGGTTTGTTGGATTTGGCTACGCCGCGCTAAGGCGCAGCGCCTGCCTTGGATTGTTAAGCGCGCTGGCCATGCTGAGCCTCGCGCTTTCCCTCAGCGCGCTGCTCTCGCTTTATACCGGTTTACCATTTGACGTTTTGCTGATCAGCTTTTCGCCGGGCGGGGTGACAGAAATGTCATTGATCGCTCTTAGTCTGCAAACCAGCCCAGCCTTGATCACGGTGCATCACATGTTTCGGATCACAGCCACTGTTATTCTGATCACTGGGGTAAGCCGCTTTAGCGCGGTCTTTAAAAGACCTTAAAGATGGGAACCGGACAAACGTTCGGGCAAGCGATTGGCCCAAGCACTGATCGTGCCCGCGCCAAGGCACACGACAATATCGCCTGGCCCCGCCTGCGCCCGCACCAAGGCTTCAAGCGCATCTTCTGATGCCAAAGCCCGGGCATCCCGATGCCCATGGCGCAAAAGCCCATCCACCAAATCATCGCGGCTGGCCCCCACGATCGGCGCCTCACCAGCGGCAAAAATATCACCAATGGCCACAACATCCGCATCATTAAAACAGGTGCAAAAATCATCGAACAAACTGTGCAATCGGGTGTAGCGATGTGGTTGGTGCACGGCGATCACTTTTCCAGAGCAGCTTTGCCGAGCTGCTTTTAATACAGCAGCAATTTCAACCGGATGATGCCCATAATCATCGATGATAGTAACGCCATTGACCTCACCAACTTTCGTAAAGCGCCGGTTCACACCTTTAAAACCGCTTAACGCCGCGCGAATTTCGGCGGCGCTGAGCCCCAAATGCCGCGCCACAGCAATCGCCGATAGCGCATTTGATACATTATGATCCCCAGGCATCGGCAAATGACAGCCCGTGATTAGGGTGTCTTCACCTTGCAAAGCCACGTCAAAAAAGGCTGATCCATCCTTATATTGCAGATTCAGACAGCGCACATCAGCTTGGGCATTAAACCCATAGGTAATCACTTTGCGGTCGGTTATTTTTCCAACCAATGCCTGCACTTCAGCGTGATCCGTGCAGCACACCGCCACCCCATAGAAAGGGATGTTGGAGATAAAGTTCAAAAAACCAGCTTTCAGTGCCTCAAAATCCCCCCAATGCTCCATATGCTCGGGATCAATATTGGTCACAATTGCAATGGTGGCTGGCAAGCGGGTAAAGGTACCATCGCTTTCATCTGCTTCCACCACCATCCATTCGCCCTGCCCCAATCGTGCGTTGGAGCCATAAGCGTGGATAATCCCCCCGTTGATGACCGTAGGGTCAAGACCTCCCCCATCCAAAAGCGCGGCAACCATCGTTGTGGTTGTGGTTTTGCCATGCGTGCCCGCAATCGCCACGTTGGATTTGAGCCGCATCAATTCGGCCAGCATCTCGGCCCGCCGCACAATCGGCAAGCTGGCAACCCGCGCCGCGTCCAGTTCAGGATTGCCCGCTTTGATCGCCGAAGAAATCACAATCACCTCTGCCGCGCCCAAATTATCTGCACTTTGCCCGATAAAAATTGTTGCACCCAGCGCCTCAAGCCGCGCCGTGATTTTGCTTTCCTTCAAATCTGAGCCCTGCACTTGATAGCCCAGATTAAGCAAAACCTCCGCAATCCCCGACATGCCTATGCCGCCAATCCCGATAAAATGAATTGGCCCAATATCGATCGGCAATTTAGTCATCGCGCTCATGACTTTGCCACCTCAATCACCTTATGCATCAACGCCGCCAGCTGGTCGGTAGCGTTTTCAATCCCTGACTTGCCCGCCGATTGGGCCATTTTCAAGGCTACCTCTGGCTTGTCAAAAAAATCGGTCAGGATTGCATTCAAAGGCCCCACTTCAAAATCAGCTTCTTTACACAAAATAGCCGCCCCAGCTTGCACCAAAACGGAAGCATTCGAGCTTTGCTCATCGCGCAGCGCGATTGCCAAGGGCACCAATATAGACGGTCGGCCAATCACGGCAATATCTGCAACCGAAGACGCCCCTGCCCGACTGATCACCAGCTGCGCTTCGCTCATCCGCGTGGCAATGTCCTCAAAAAATGTTTCGACCTCTGCCGTGATCCCATTCTCAGCGTAAAACTGAGACACGCGTGGCTGGTCTTCAATCCGCGCTTGATGGCTGACCCTGAGGTTTTGCACAACATTCCAAGGCAAATCCGCCAAAGCCGGCGGCACCACATCCGATAATATGCGCGCGCCTTGGCTGCCCCCGATCACCAAAACCGATAACGGGTAATCCCCAGGCACGATGTAAGGCGCCTTGGCGCGGGCTCTGACAGCCGCCCGTACCGGATTGCCCGTGTGATGACCATTAACACCTTCCGGAAGCGCAGTGGGCCATAATCCACAGGCAACCGCATCTACACGTTTGGCGAAAATCTGGTTGACCCGCCCCAAAACGCCATTTTGTTCATGCAGCAAACGCGGACATCTTAACACCCATGCGGCGCTAAGCGTGGGAATACTGGGATATCCACCAAAGCCGATCACCACGGTGGGGCGATCGATCAGCATCGTGATCAGCGCCGATAAAATTCCAAAAAAGATCTGAAACGGTACAATCAGTTTTGCAAAAATCCCTCCGCGGGCAAATGTTGAAGAGGAAAGGACAACCCGCTTTACCTCGGAAGGAAAGCCCTTTGCATAGCGCGCTCCGCGCCGATCCGTTGCCAGTTTCACGCGCCAGCCCTGCGCCAGCATATGCTCTGCAAGGGCCTGTGCCGGGAACATATGCCCACCGGTGCCCCCGGCAGCCAGAACCAAAAGCGGTTTGCGGCTCATGACCGGGCTCCAAGCAGATCAGACACATCTTTCTGCGGCCGCTTTCGCGTGAAAGCCAGTACCATACCAATCGCAATACCGCCTGCAATCAAGGACGATCCTCCGTAGCTTACGAAAGGCAAAGTCATACCTTTTGCGGGTAAAAGGCGCACAGCCACCCCAATATTAATCATCGCTTGCACGCCAAACATGCAGACCAAACCAGCCCCCGCCAATCGGTTGAACGCGTCGCGCTCGCGCAGCAAGCGAAATAAGGAATTGATCACAATACTGGCAAAGATCGCAATGATCAGCACAACCATCACAAAGCCATATTCTTCGGCGGCGACCGCGATGATAAAATCTGTATGCGCATCGGGCAATGACCATTTAACCTGCCCTTCCCCGGGCCCAACCCCAAAGATCCCGCCCTCTTGAATGGCATTGGCGGCATAGCCCAATTGGGTCCGCGGATCGATATCTGCGGACAGAAACCCATCAATTCTGCGCGCAAAATGTTCCGACATATTATAGGCGAACGCCCCCGCGGCGCTGACAAGACTGGCCAATACCAACAAAAGTGAAAGCGGTGCACCGCCAATAAAATAAACAACGCCCCAGCCGAATAAAATCAGACAGGCTTGCCCAAAATCTGGTTGCATCACCAATAAAGCCGCCACGGTAACCGCCAGAAGGAACGACCAAAGCCTCCCGGGGGGGCCGTTGATTTCATCGGCTGCAGAAATCAACCACGCTGTCACCACGATGAAACCAGGCTTCAAAAACTCAGAGGGTTGCACGCTTGCAAATCCAAGCGCATACCAGCGCACTGCGCCTTTGCCAAAATCCGTTCCAAAATACGGCAGAAGCATAACGGCCACAAAAGCCCCGATAAATCCCAAAACGGCCAAGCGACGCACCAAACGCGTCGACATCATCGAGGTGATCAGCATTGCCAACAGGGCTAAGCCGCCAAAAATTACTTGCCGGTGGACATAATGAAACGGCTGAAATCCATTTTTCTCTGCCAGCGGAGGAGAGGCGGCAAAACCAAGCAATATCCCTATGCCAAACAAGATTAGCACGGCGGATAAGCTCCATTTATCGATCGTTCTCCACCATTTTGAAAGTAACGGCTCATCCCGATGCACCGGGGCTGATCCATAGACCATTTCTGTCATACGACGCGCCTAACCTGCCTGTTCAAACCTGCTTTGCCCCATTTATGGGATCTTGAGCCAAACATACGCAATATATTGTCTCAAGACCAGATAAAAAGCTTCACTCTTGTCAAACCGAGCAAAACCCTGCATCGGATCATCTATGCAATTTGATACACTCATAATCGGAGCAGGTGCGGCCGGCCTGATGTGCGCAACGCAGGCGCAGGGGCGGATTTTGGTGATCGATCACGCCAAAGCCCCCGGCGAAAAAATTCGCATTTCAGGCGGTGGTCGCTGCAACTTTACCAATCTTAACATTCAACCCGGTCGGTTTTTATCCAATAATCCCCATTTTCACAAAAGTGCACTCAGCCGCTACACACAGTGGGATTTCATCAATTTGGTCGAAAAACATAAAATTGCCTATCATGAAAAAACGTTGGGCCAGCTGTTTTGCGACATCAGCGCCAAACAGATTATCACAATGCTCCTGGATGAGCTGGATGCGCGCGGCGCAGAGTTGTGGATAAACACGCGCCTAACAGCTCTTAACAAAACCGATCAGGGCTTTGCGTTAAACCTTGAGCGCGAGGGGCAACGATACGCCATAAGCTGCCGCAATTTGGTGATTGCCTGCGGTGGCAAATCTATTCCCAAAATGGGTGCCACCGGGCTGGCTTATGACATTGCGGCACAATTTCAAATGAACGTGACCAGAACGCGCCCGGCGCTGGTTCCATTGACCTTTGAGCCAGAGCGCTTCAAGCCTTTGGCAGGCATTGCCATTGAAGCCCGCGTTTCAAACGCAAAGACCAGCTTTGACGAGGCGGTTCTTTTCACCCATCGCGGCCTGTCTGGGCCGGCAATATTGCAACTTTCCTCTTATTGGGAAGAAACCGAAGCGTTTGAGATCGATCTCTTTCCCAACAGTTCGATTTATGAGGCGTTGCGCGCACAGCGCCAACAAAAAGGCGCGCGAAACGTATCCACCATCTTGGCGGGGTTTATGCCGGCGCGCCTGTCTGATTTCATCGTACAGGATCTGGGATTAACTGGAAATCTAGCCGATCAATCTGATAAAGCGCTTCATGCTTTGGCGCGGCAGCTTCATGCATGGCAGCTCAGGCCCGCCGGCAGCGAAGGCTACCGTACGGCAGAAGTCACCTTGGGCGGGGTGGATACAAACGGGCTGTCCTCAAAAACCATGATGAGCAAAACCGTATCCGGGCTTTATTTCATAGGAGAGGCTGTGGATGTCACAGGCTGGCTGGGCGGATATAATTTCCAATGGGCCTGGTCTTCAGGATGGGCCGCAGGGCAAGCGATTGCACATCAGCCCGAAGCGCCGCGCTGAATTCGGTTTTGACATCCGTTACAACGCCGCAACCTGTGCTACGAAATCTTCGCCGCGCTGCTCAAAACTTTTATATTGATCAAAGCTGGCCGCGGCTGGCGCCAGCAAAACCACATCCCCCGGTTGCGCTTGTGCATTGGCGGCCTTAACGGCCACATCCATTGTCTCACAAATTTCATAAGGGCAGGGCAACTGGGCCGCGAAGGCTGCCGCCTCGGCACCAATGACATAGGCTTTGCTCACAGCGCTTGCCGCGCTTTGCAACGCGTCTAAGCCGCCTTCTTTTTCTGCACCGCCGCAAATCCAACGTATATTTGCAAAAGCCATCAATGCTTTTTTGGCACTCTCAACATTGGTGGCTTTGCTGTCATTTACAAACCGCACCTGATTAATTTCAGCAACCAATTGTGATCGATGGGGCAAACCAGCGAAACTTGCCATCGCGGTTTCGATATTTTTAGGCGAGAGGCCCAGCGCGCGGCAAACCGCGTAGGCCGCGCAGGCGTTTTGATGGTTATGCGCTCCGGGAAGGGCGGCGTGTTGGCGCAAATCAAAAGCGGCAACCTGTCGGCCTTTGCGATACTCCGATAAGAACCCTTTGCGGGCAAACACCATCCATCCTGCCCCGGTTAATTTTCTGCAGGCCGATACTTGAAGCACGCTGTCATCATTGCGCCCTTGTTGCAGTTGCGCCGCCAAAAAGCGGCCCTCAGCATCATCAATGCCGATCACAGCCCGATCCGGCCCGCCTTCTGCGAAAAGCCGGCGCTTTGCCGCAAAATACCCGCCAAGCCCCCCGTGGCGATCAAGATGATCGGGGGATAAATTCGTAAAAACGGCAATATCGGGCGTTAAGCTGCGGGCAAGTTCGGTTTGATAGCTGCTCAGCTCCAAAACGATTACTTCGCCTGAGCGCGCCGGCTCAAGATCCATAACGCCGCGACCGATATTCCCCGCCAGCTGCGTGAGCATGCCGTTTTGCTCTAAAATATGATGGATCAGCGCGCATGTGGTGGATTTTCCGTTAGAGCCTGTCACCGCAACAATTTTGGCAGGGCGATCAAACTCATCCCACTCGCGCGTTGCAAAAGAGCGAAAAAACAAACCGATATCATTATCAATGGTCACACCTGCAGCCTGCGCCGTAGCGATCACCGGATGCGGCTTTGGATAGAGATGCGCAATGCCAGGACTGACGATCAACAGATCAATCTGCGTCCAATCTGCGCGCGCGCCCAAATCTTCTAAAATAAGATTTTGCGCCTCGGCGGCTTGACGCGCCGGCGCTTGATCATCCCACACGCGCACTTCAGCTCCACCAGCGCGCAACGCTAGCGCCGCGGTTAAACCCGAACGGCCCAGCCCGAGCACCGCTACGTTTTTGCCCGTCACACCCTGCGCTGGAATCATATTACACCCTTCTAACTGGCAATTATGCCCATAATTATCGCCTAAGCGGGATCTGACAAGCGGTTAAAACACGGGGCAACCCCCTCGCGAACATGCCCCCGGCAAAGGCGTTAGCGCACCTTTAAGGTCGCCAAACCAATCATCGCAAGAATCAGTGCAATAATCCAAAACCGGATCACGATTGTTGGCTCGGCCCATCCTTTTTTTTCGTAATGATGATGAATGGGCGCCATTAAGAACACCCGCCGACCCGTCAGTTTGAACGACAAGACCTGAATGATCACCGACAGCGCCTCGAGCACGAATAAACCCCCAATAATCGCCCAAACGATTTCATGTTTGGTGATCACTGCGATACTGCCCAGCGCGCCGCCCAAGGCCAAAGATCCAGTATCGCCCATAAACACCGCTGCAGGCGGCGCGTTATACCACAAAAACCCCATGCCACCGCCAATCAATCCGGCGCAGAAAATTAGAATTTCGCCTGTTCCAGGCACATAATGAACATCAAGATAAGTGGTAAAATCGACCCGACCAACCGCGTAAGCGATCACGCCCAGCGCCCCTGCGGCGATCATAGCGGGCATAATCGCAAGCCCGTCCAGCCCATCGGTGAGATTTACCGCATTCGCCGAACCGACGATCACCAGCATCGCAAAGGGTAAGAATAAGAAGCTGAAATTTACCAAAAGGTTTTTAAAAACTGGCAAGGCAATCTGATATTGAAGCGGATCAGGATGAAAAGAAGTGGCGAAATAGGCCGCAATCGCCGCAATCGCAAAGCCCAAAGCCAACCGCAGCTTGCCCGGAACACCTGCCGCGGTTTGCCGGCTGACTTTTGCATAATCATCAGCAAAACCAATCAACCCAAAAGAAAAGGTTACAAAAAGCACAATCCAAACAAACCCGTTGTCAAGCCGCGCCCAAAGCAGGGTAGAGCTCAGCACGGCCAAAAGGATCAACAAGCCCCCCATCGTGGGCGTGCCCGCTTTGGCAAAATGCCCCTCCGGGCCATCGGCGCGAATGGGCTGCCCTTTGCCCTGACGGCGGCGCAACACATTGATCAAGGGCGGACCGAATAAAAAACCAAATATCAGCGCGGTGAAAAACGCTCCACCGGCGCGAAAGGTAATATAGCGGAAAAGGTTAAAAGCATCTCCGCCGTCTGACAGAGCTGTTAGCCAATACAGCATTATCGTTTCCTTTCCACCGGGCGCGCCGCGCAATCGGGTTCGAATTGGCTGATTATTTTGATCGCGTCAACCACTTGCCGCAAGCCGCTGCTCAAAGAGGCCTTTACCAAAATGCAATCATCAGCCTGCAGCAAATCTTCAACACAGGCCGCCATCTCTTTGGCATTGGCAAAATGCTGCCCGCGCTTTTCCACCGGCAAGCTGCGATGCAAGGCCGCCATCAACGGGCCTGCCGTATGAATAAGGTCAACATTTTTTATGGCAGGCAGTCGCGCCAAGGCGCTGTGATGCGCCCGCTCATCCAGACCCAATTCTTTCATATCACCCAAAAAAGCCACCCGCCGGGATGACGTGGCTTGCGCCAAAACATCCAGCGCCGCCTGCATCGAGACAGGGTTTGCATTATAGGCATCATCGATCAATTCAACCGCGCCAAAGGACGCGTTCAACTGGTGGCGCAGCCCCCGACCTTCTGCAGGCTGCCACTGCGCCAGCGTTCGCGCTGCTTTTTCAACATCCGCGTTCAGTTTAGACAAGAGCGCCAACGCACCCAGCGCATTTAAGGCAAAATGCCGCCCTACCGTATGCAGTTCAAACTTTAGGGATAAATCCCCAATACTGGCCATCACCTGCGTCAGGCCCTTTTTTAAGCTCAGTTGCGCAATCCTGGCCTGCGCCGCACCGGTCCCGAACCAAAGGCTCTGGCATCCCTGTGCTGCGACCGCCTGCTCCATCACCGATATGCAGGGCGCTTCGGCATTTAAAACCGCATATCCTCGCGTAGAAAGGCCCTGCACGATCGCGGCTTTCTCACGCGCGATACCCTCAAGGCTTTCAAAGGCTGCCAAATGCGCCGGCGCCACTGTGGTGATCAAAGCCGCATCCGGGCGCACCAAACGCGCCAAAGGCGCAATTTCCCCTGGATTGCTCATGCCAATTTCAACCACTGCAAAAGCCGCGTCGCGCGGCAAGCTGGCCAAAGTTAAGGGCACGCCCCAATGATTGTTGTAACTGGCGTAAGAGGCATGGGTCTTGCCCTGAGCTTGCAGCATCACACGCAGCATTTCTTTGGTAGATGTTTTTCCCGCTGATCCAGTGATCGCGATCACCTGCGCCGCGCTGCGGTGGCGCGCCGCACGGGCCAACCCCTCAAGCGCAATTTGAACATCCTGAACATAGAGAAGGTTTTCATCGCTTAAAACATCTGCAGGTCGGCGCGAGACAAGTGCTGCTGAGGCGCCCTTTTGCAGCGCATCAGCAACGAAATCATGGCCATCGCGCTGATCCGCAAGCGCCACAAACAAATCCCCTGCCCGAAGGGTGCGGGTGTCAATCGAAACACCCTCAGCCTGCCACTTTCCAGCAGTCTTTCCGCCCGTAGCCAAAGCTGCGTCTTGTGCGCTCCATAAGCTCATACAAGCCCTCCATCCAGCGCGGCCACGGCCAAACTGGCCTGCTCAACATCATCAAAAGGCAAAATATCATCTCCGATCACTTGACCGGTTTCATGCCCTTTGCCAGCAATCAACAGCGCATCACCTGGCTTAAGCATATCAACCGCGCGCAAGATAGCTTCGGCGCGATCCCCTACTTCTTTTACCTGCGCTGGCTCTGACATGCCGCTGATCACCATTTTGCGAATTTCGCTTGGATCTTCGCTGCGCGGATTATCATCGGTCACAAACACAAAATCAGCCGCGCCCGCAGCCGCAGCCCCCATCAATGGCCGTTTGAAGGGATCGCGATCCCCGCCGGCCCCGATCACCGCCACCAAACGCCCCAAAACATGCGGCCGTAAAGCGGAAATGGCCTTTTCAAGCGCATCGGGTGTATGCGCATAATCGACAAAAACCAGCGCTCCATTTTCACGCTGCGCCGCCAATTCCATCCGGCCCCGCACGGTCGTGAGATGCTCTAAAGTCTCAAACACCGACGCAGGCTTTGCGCCGGCGGCAATCACCAAAGCCGCGGCCATCAGAACATTTTCAGCTTGAAATTTTCCACGCAGCGGCAGGCTGACAAGCCGCGGTATTTCCTGATAGGTAAATCGCATATCCTGCCCGGTGGCGGTAAAGCGCAAATTATCGATGCGGATATCAGCTTCGGGACAGTGCCCAATCGTGATCATCGCTTGATCTGATTGTTCAAGCCGCGCTGCCAGCTCAGCCAGCTTAGGATCATCAATATTTAAAACAGCGGGCTGATCTTGCAGTAACAGCCGATCAAATAAGCCCGTTTTGGCGCGAAAATAATCCTCAAAATCTTTGTGATAATCCAAATGATCTTGCGTGAAATTGGTAAAGCCTGCAGAGCAAAGTTTCACCCCGTCCAGCCGGCGCTGCTGCAAACCGTGACTGGAGGCTTCGATTGCCGCATGCGTCACCCCGGCCAAAGCCGCTTTTGCCAAAAGCGATTGCTAAAGAAGTGCATCCGGGGTGGTGTAAGATAGCGGCGCCGTAAACGCCCCTTGCACACCATTGGTGCCCAGATTGATTGCCTGATGTTCAAGCTCTGTCCAAATTTGTCGGCAAAAATGCGTCACTGATGTTTTTCCATTG
>ERZ1046876.2756-NODE-2756-length-10473-cov-8.004895_pt1 | contig 10473 bp, 8 predicted proteins | sample MGYA00383094_ERZ1046876 | MGnify/ENA primary metagenome ERZ1046876 (study PRJEB29581, sample SAMEA5548364) | metagenome | biome: marine; feature: coastal; material: water | depth 50 m | study: Short-term variability in the microbial, nano- and picoplankton... | reverse complement strand
TATCTAAACTGAAAATTTGTTTAAGCCAAGGATGAACAACGACAATGAGAACTAAAATTACGAGTGAGTTTTTATTAGTATTTATGCTGATTTATACTCTATTGTTAATAATAATAAAAAATTATGGTATCACAAGTATACTGATCTTAAATTTAATAACTATTACAATTTGGAAAAAATGCTTAAATAAAGAAAATGTTCATTTAAGAAAAAAGAGTATAATATTTGGATTTATAATTATTTTAATTAATTTTTCTTTTATAAATATAAAGAATAATAAAAATATTAATTATATTCAAAATAATTACAAAAAAGAGTTTATATTAAATGTAACATTCGATTACTTTTCCAATAGTAAATACGATTTGGGTTTTTTATCAGGAAAAATAAATCAATCAATTCCGAATAATCATTTACTTAAAGGCAAGAATATTTACATTATTAAAGATTACAAAAACGAAAAGATAAAAAGATTTAAACCATATTCTATTATTGTAAAAGTTAATGAATATTATCTAAATAAAGACGAAATTATAGTCAAAGGATTTAGAATAATAAATATTATAAATAGTCCTTTTCAAAAACTAAGTTTCAAAAATCAAAAAAAATTAAAAAATACGCTTCAAACAAACGCTGGTAGTTTTGGTTGGGCAATGTTAAGTGGATCTAAGGAATTCTTAAGTGCAGATCTTCTAAAATTGGCAGGGATTACAGGGACTATGCATTTGTTTGCTGTCAGTGGTCTACATATAGGATTCTTTTATCTACTTTTAAGTTTATTAACTAAACCTTTCTCAAACTTTCTAATCACCATTGTAAGCATAAAACTTTTTTGCTGCTTTACCTATCTATTTATTATTAATTTTCCAGAATCTGGAATTCGTGCATTCCTGATGATTACCGTCTACGAAATATCAAAAATATTAATAGGTCGTCAAAAGGGTATAACTGTGTTTTGCATCTCTTGTTTAATGATACTGATTTCATTTCCTAGTGTTATATACTCTTTAAGTTGTCAATTATCGTTTACAGTAGTTCTATTTATATTATTTCTTATTCGAGATTACTCTATACAAAATAAAATGCTTAAAAAAATAGCTCTCTATCCTATTATAACACTAGCTGCAAGTACTGGATCAGCTTTATTGGTTTTTGATTATTTTAATTATTTTTCATATATGTCTTTAATTGCAAATTTACTAATAATACCATTTATTTCAATATATTACACTTTAAATATTTTTCATTTTTTTATTCTATTAATATTTAATTGTAATATTTTCCAAAATTTTCATGAAATGTTTTTTCTTATAATTTATCAAATTATTGATTATTGCAGTTTCTTAAATACTTTTCTTCCTATTCAAAACGTAAGTCATTCTGATATAAACAATAGTTTCCATATTGTACTATTTCTTATTTTATTATTATCTTTTATGTTTAAGATTCATTGGAGAATACGTTTTTTTTCAGTTACTCTTTATTATACCTGTTTCGCACTTTTCATTCTTTTGAGATCATGGATTTAACAAATTCCGATAATTCCTTTACGTTAACTTTGTTGCCCCTTCTTTAATTAAGAATAAAATTATTGTTTAAAAATTATGCACCCTAATGACATCTTGGATTCTTGGCATTGCGGCCAAGGTCACTGGAATACTGTTTCTAATAGCGATTGGAATGACTGGAGGTGGCAAATGCAAAACCGCTTGTCTAAAAAAGATCAAATGGAAGAATTTATCTCCATTAGCGATGATGAGTCAGCTGGACTGAGTATTGCGAAAGATAAACTCATGGTTTCCGTAACACCCCATTTCTTTAATTTGATTGATCCGGTTGATTTGAATTGTCCGATACGTAAACAAGTTATTCCAAGCAAATCTGAAGGGATTGTTAAGTCTTGGGAGGATACCGATCCTGTCGGCGAAGAAAGTTCCATGGTAACACCTGGTTTAGTCCATCGCTACCCAGATAGAGTTCTTTTTTTGGTCACTGATCGTTGTGGGTCTTATTGTAGATATTGTACTCGTAGCAGGCTTGTATCTAATGCTCAAGGCTATGGGTTTCATCCTAACTTTGAAAATTGCTTGGCATATATTAGGTCTAACACTTCTATTCGCGATGTCTTGCTTAGCGGAGGCGACCCCCTTCTTCTTTCAGATCAAAAAATTTCTTATCTTTTGACAGAACTTGCCTCAATTTCTCATGTAGAATTTGTTAGGATTGGTTCTCGTTTACCTGTGTTTTTACCTCAGCGGATAACACCTTCATTATTAGATTCCCTTAAGTCTCACCCAAATTTATGGATGAGTATTCATGTTAATCATCCCAAAGAGTGTACAAAAGAGCTAAAAGATGCCTGCCATCAACTCGCATCCAATGGAATACCTCTCGGTAATCAATCAGTTTTACTTAAGGGCATAAATGATGATGCAAAGACTATGAAAAGTTTGATTCATAGGCTATTGATGATGAAGGTTAAGCCTTATTATTTGTATCAATGTGATCTTGTGCCTGGTAGTTCGCACCTAAGAACTTCAGTTACTAAAGGCATAGAAATAATTCGGGAACTTCGCGGTTCAACTACGGGCTATGCAATTCCACAATTTGTTATTGATGCACCAGGTGGCGGAGGAAAAATTCCGATCAATCCAAATTATGTTGAAAAATCCGATAATGGATTATGGATTTTAAAAAACTTTGAAGGAAAAACTTTTGAATACCCTTCGGATTAAATTATTGTTTTAACAAGTTTAATCAGTTCGAATTGGCATAACTACACAAAGGAAATCATTCCCTTCTGAGTTATCAGGTTTAACCTTAAAAACTCCCGGGCTCATATCATCTCTAAATTCAAAGACTACTTTATCACTCGCTATTGATTTAAGAGGATCCAGAAGAAATTTTGGGTTAAAGGAAACAACTGAGTCAGGCCCACTGTACTCTATACTCATAGATTCACTAGCATCTCCAAGTGTACTTTGACCAAAAATTTCCATTTCATTTGGTTTTACTCGTAAAGTAACTTTCTCATCGGAAACTAATGCTGCTCGATTAACGCATTCAAGCATTAATTCTCTTTCAATAATTGCTTGGTTAAAATCATCCTTAGGTATGACTTGATTAAAGTTTGGATATTTTCCTTCCACCACTTTAGAAACCAAATAAATCGAATCATGAAAACCATTAGTTTCCTTATTTCCCTGAGAAACATCCATTTTTAGTGAAACTTGTCGATCTGTAAAATTTAATTCTATATTCTTTGCAACTCCAGGTAATCTTTCGAGTTCTGCTACAGTTAATGAAGGCAAGATAAATTCTCCTTTATTTTCAGCCTTCCTTTTTTCTTGTTTACTCGTTACCGCCAATCTCCTTCCATCTGTAGCGACAAGTGAAATATCAGTTTCGTTGATTTGAAAAAATACTCCTTTAAGCATGTAACGTTCTTCATTTACTGACTGAGCATAAGAAACGCTTTTTAACATAGATGTTAACTCATCTTTTGCTAAGGTAAATTTTTTACTGTTTTCAAGTTCTGGAAGGGGGGGGAATTCCTTACTATCCATTCCAATAATATTAAATATTGATCCTCTGGTGGAGATAGTTGCTTTAGGAGTTCCGGTAGAAGTAACATTTACCTCCATGTCTGCAAGTTCTCTAATTATTCTTCCTAATTCTTTGACCGGTAAGGTAACTGATCCACCCTCTTCAATTGTTGCGACAATTGAACACTTCATACCAAGATCTAAGTTGGTTGTAGACAGTGAAATTGAGTCCTCTTTGGCCTCGATTAATACATTTTGGAGTATAGGCATGGTTTTTCGTGAACCTACCACACTGGAAACTAGTTGAAGACCTGCACTGAAGTGATCTCGATTTATTTTGAACTTCATTGGATTTGTTTTGAAGATTAATGAGGTTTTTAACAATCTTTAATTATTAAAGATAGATTTAAAAGATAAAAACCTATTTATATTATAGTATCTGAATAAGTTTAATAATCACACAAAGTCTTATTCATTAGGGTTTTAGGTTTTATTTTTTTGTGCATAGTTTGACCAACAACAAAGAAAAAATTCGATTACGTGGACAAATATAGATTAATCGACAACTCAAAAACAAGTTATGTGTGTTTATTTTTTTCTTATTGATTCTAAGTAATCCCAAAAACTTTGATGATTTTCTACAACTGATTCATCTGAAGATGGTAGATTACAACGGACCATAAAATCTTGAAAAGAATTTTTTTCCAAAATAAATTGGCAGTGAAGAGCTGGTCCATTCTGTTCAAAGTAAATCCTTAAATCATCTATTCTTATTCTGTGATAAGTCATACCCTTTCGGCTAAACTTGCTTACATTACCATTCTTATTTGTTAAGATATCTGTAGAAAGAGAACTTAATTTTTCAACTAAAACAAGTTGTTCGTTTTGTGATAACCCGGACATAGCGTCCAAACTTTGTGTGGAAAAAGTAACTTGTCTCATTGTATTGTTTTAATCTTTTGGAAGAGGCTAAGCAATTTCAACTATAAAGATGAAGCAGGTTGAATCGATTTAATCCTTCTCGAAACTCAGTGTCATGATATACAAGTAATTAAAATTATGCAAAATTCCGAACAAGAACTGGAAGAGGCTAAAACTGTTCTAAGAAAAGAAGCTATTGCTATTCAGGAAATAGCGAACCGTCTTCATTCAGACGCGTTTTGCAAATCAATTGATATACTTTTTGAAACCCACGGTAAAATTGTCATTACGGGTATTGGAAAATCGGGACATGTGGGTAAGAAAATGGCTGCAATGCTTTGTAGTACTGGTTCACCGACCGTATATCTCCATCCGTCGGAGGCAGTGCACGGAGATCTGGGAATTCATCAAGAAGGCGACCCAGTCATTTATTTGTCAAATAGTGGCACAACCCCTGAGTTGATATATTTAGAGCCCGTATTTCGGGCACGAGGAGCAAAAATAATTGGTATTCTGGGTCAACTAAATAGTCCTCTTGCAGACAAGGTTGATGTTTTACTTGATGCATCTGTTTGTGAGGAAGCAGACCCCTTGGGCATTGTACCAACATCAAGCTTTATAGCAGCATCAGCACTTGGGGATGCATTGGGAGCTGCTCTTATGAAAAGAAGAAATTTTGATAAAAACGAATATGCAAAAACTCATCCGGCTGGACAATTAGGGAGGAATTTAATTCTCCGTGTTAAAGATGTTTTTCACAAACTAGACAAGGTGGCTTTAATTACAAAAGAGGCTCGAATTAAAGAAGTAGTTATTGAAATGTCCAAACATCCGTTAGGGGCTGCATGTGTCTTAGAAAACGAAAAATTAATCGGTATCGTAACAGATGGAGATTTAAGAAGAGCACTTCAGAACACTGATGATTTAATTAATAAGAAGGTTGGTAAAATTATGACGGAGCAACCACAAGCAATCTCTCCAAATGAAACTCTTGGGTTTGCCTTAAGTGCTATGGAAAAAAGAAATCCTTCGCCAATATCAATACTTCCTGTAGTTGATCCAATTGACCTAAAATTGTTGGGTCTAATTCGTTTACATGATATTCTTGGTAATTAAATTCTGATGATTAAGAAAAAGCTTTTTCCCCTAACTTTGTTTTTTCTTTTGCTAACATGTTTGGCGTATCTTGCATTTCAATTAAATCGTACATTTCAAGAGTATAAACATTGGAAGACCCGTGAGTCTGTTTTAGAGAAAGAACTAGAAATTTTAAAAGAAGAGGCACGTGGACACCAAGAGTTTTTGGATCGATTGCGGAGAAATCCTGATTTTCAGGATGAGGTTGCAAAAAAAGAATTAGGTTATGGAAAACCAGACGAATGGCTTTATCGTTTTCCTCCTGAAACCAAAAATTAATTTAATAAGTTGAGTTCAAATTTAATAGACGAAGAGAAAATAAAAGATTCGTTCTCTTTAATCGGACAAGAACAAATCTTTAGGTTTTGGGATGATTTAAATAGAATTGAAAAAAGTATTTTTTTAAATCAACTGATAAAAATTGATCCCATTGAATGCCAATGTGCTTGGGAGGAAATCAATTTATCATCCTCTACCGCCCTCAACCCTCAACCCCCTAATTCAATAAGTTCTACTGACCCGTTGGATTCTACATTGGTTTCAATGCATGAAAGCGGGGAAGAAATGTTAGCTAAAGGAAAGGTTGCCGCATTTACAGTCGCGGGCGGGCAGGGCACACGCCTTGGATATGATGGACCTAAGGGTACTTTTCCGTGTACTCCCATAAAAAAGCATTCACTGTTTCAACATTTCGCAGAGAACTTATCTTTTTTTACTAAACGGTTTGGTAAATGTCCTAGGTGGTTTATCATGACCAGCCATGAAAACCATGCTCAAACAAAACAGTATTTTGAAAAAAACCAATTTTTTGGATTAGATAAAAACAGAGTAACTTTTTTTCAACAAGGCATGATGCCCGCATTTAGCATGGATGGAAAAATATTGCTTCAAGAAAAAAACCAATTGGTAATGAGCCCAAACGGGCACGGTGGTAGTTTGAAGGCTCTTGTCGATTCCGGCTCTATTGCACTTATGGAAGAAGATGAGATAGATTGCATCAGTTATTTTCAAGTAGATAATCCGATGGTATATTGTATGGATCCAACTTTTATTGGCCTTCATAAGGCCAGTGGATCAGAGATGTCTTCAAAGGCTGTAAAGAAGTTAAGTCCGAAAGAAAGAGTAGGTACTTTTGTACAAATTGGAGAAACCCTCCAAGTAATGGAGTACAGTGATATCCCCCCTCAAATATCTAGCGAAAAACTAAAGAATGGTAGTTTGCGGTTCGGTCTTGGAAGCATTGCGATACATTTGCTGGAGCGTAATTTTGTTAACAGAGTTGCGGGTTCAAAAGAAACAAAAAGACAGGGACTCAAATATCATGGAGCACATAAAAAAGTTTTCTGTTTAGATAATAAGGGCTCACGGGTTCATCCCAAAAAACCAAATGCTATAAAAGCAGAAACTTTTGTTTTTGATGCCCTACCGTTGGCACATGACCCTTTACTTATGGAGATAAATCGAAAAGAGGAGTTTGGCCCTATTAAAAATCCGACAGGATCAGATTCTCGTGCTTCATCTGAAAAATTACAAATTTTTCGAAACCAGCGATGGTTAAAAGAGCTTGGAGGGGTTGGGAAATTAAACAAAATCGAAATTTCTCCACTTTTTGCACCAACATTACCTTATTTTTTAGAACAAGCATCCAAATTTCCCATAGACTTAAATAAACTTTCAAAAGAATCAGCACTAATCGAATTACAGAATATTTAGTAATTTAATACATAATTACCTTACAATGATAAAAGAAAAACTAGAAACCGCGGTAAAAGACGGAAATCTATTGTCTTCAACTGGACAAAATATAAACGAATTTTTGAGTTTAGATCCTTGCCCTGAATGGGTATCCCTTGGATTGGAAGAGCTAATTAATAGCAACAACTGGGAAGAGCTTAATGATCGTTTTCATCGAAATTTGGCTTTTGGTACAGGAGGAATGAGAGGGCGTACGATCGGAAAAATCATAACCTCCACTGAAAGGGGTTCCAGTAAAGACGGAGAAACACCTGCTTTTGCTTGCGTTGGAAGCAATACCTTAAATGAATTTACATTACTCCGGGCAACGAAAGCACTCTACAACTATTTAAACAAATGGATGCAACAACGAGGAATTCTCGAACAACCACGTTTAGTAGTTGCTTATGATGTCCGTCATTTTTCTCCGAAATTTTCAGAAATTGTATCTAAAGCATGGGCTAAAATGGGTGGTTATGCTATGGTGTTTGACGGTCCAAGGTCTACCCCTCAATTAAGTTTTACTGTTCGCCATCGTTATGCGCATGCCGGAGTGGTAATTACTGCGAGCCACAACCCTTTTCACGATAATGGCTTTAAGGCATACTTTGGTGATGGTGCTCAATTGGTTCCTCCTCATGACCATGGAGTTGTTGAAGAATACAACCGGATAAATTTATCTGAAGTTTCGCATTGGTTACAAGAAGATGGACTTACTGGTGTAGAAGTAGCAGTTTTGCCAACACAAGACGATATGGCCTACAAGGGAGCACTTGAAGATGCTGTCTTAAATCCCGACTTACTCAAAACCAACGCGCCTAAAATTGTCTTTACTCCAATTCATGGTACCGGTGCCATATCGTCTGTACCCGCCTTATGGGATCATGGTGTGCAAGTTGCTTTAGTGGATGAGCAAAGTAAAGAGGATGCAAATTTCTCAACCGTTAAATCACCTAACCCTGAAAACTCGGAAGCTCTTTTGCTTGGAATAAAAGTAGCTAAAAAGACAAAATCACCTTATGTCTTTGCTAGTGACCCAGACTGTGATCGTATCGGAGTTGCTGTCGAAGAAAGTAAAGGAAGTTTTACTTTCCTTACTGGAAATCAAGTCGCTTGTATACTAGCTGAGTATCGTCTACTGGCTCTTAAGCATCAGCAAATTTTACGCGATGATAATGGAGGAGGTTTTGCACTCATTAAAACATTTGTTACCTCTCCCCTGGTAACTAAAATTGCAACAGGCTTTGGTGTTCGCTGTATAAACACACCGACTGGGTTCAAGTGGATGGCTCAAAAAATGCTAAAATATGAGGAGCAAGCTCAAACTAGGATACAAGAAGAGGAGGGGATAGGATTGGATTTTGATAGTACTGAACTGTTTACTCGCATGGATATTCTATCAAGGTATTCTACATGTACTGTGTTGGCTGCAGAAGAAAGCTATGGTTATTTGCCCTTGGATCTAGTTCGTGACAAAGATGGCAATGCATCTTCTTTGGCAATAGCTGAAGCCTTTGCATACATGGATTCAACAGGAACCAATCCTCTAAAATTTCTTGATACCATCTACCAAAAATATGGTTATCATCAGGAAAAAACAGAAAATATTTATTTTGAAGGCGCGGAAGGAAGTACAACGATTTCTAAATTGGTGGAAAGTTATCGTAAAAATCCTTTAAAAAAGGTGGAAAGCTTTAAGGTTTTAAAAAAGAAGGATTTTTCAGAGGAAGGTTTTATTGATGAAGACGAAGAGCTTTTGCCAAAACAAAATTTTATCCAAATTTCTCTTGATAACGACTTTTCTATTGCGATTCGGCCAAGTGGTACCGAGCCCAAGATAAAATATTACTTGTTTGGCTGTGCTGAGCCAAGGTCAACTGATTTAGAGGCTACTAAAAAGGCTGTATCGGAAAGCCTTGAAACGATCGGGGCATGGTTGGTAGATGACGCACAACAAAGAGTCGGAAAAAAATAAATTTATAGTTAATTTATTAAATTAATAGTGAGGCCGGGTTTTCTAAAAGCCCTGCAAGGGTTTGGAGAAAACGAGCCCCTACCGCTCCATCAACCAAACGATGGTCACAACTGAGCCCAAGCTTCATAGTCTCTCCACTGCGTATAGAACCATCTTTACCTATAACTGCTTTAGGTACACTGGCTCCAACCGAAAGAATGGCTGCGTTTGGTGGATTGATTATCCCACTAAAGAAATCAATTCCAAACATACCAAGGTTGGTCACAGTAAAGGTAGACCCACTCATTTCATCAGGAGTAAGCTTTTTATTACGAGACTTATGAATCAAGGATTTTGCTTCTTGAGATAAATTTTTTAGATTCAGAGAATCAGCTTTACGGATCACGGGAGTCACTAATCCGTCGTCTACAGCAACACCGAAGGCTAAATGGACATCTCCATGAAAAATGATTTCATTTTCACCCCAAGATGTATTAATTTCAGGAACTAAGGGAATAGCAGATGCACAAGCTAAAAGAATTAAATCATTTATACTAACTTTTTCTGTAGCAGTTTCATTAGTAAGCGACTCTAACCTCCGATTTATCGATTGTCTGGCAAGACCAAGAGGTTCAGAATTAATTTCTTTTTGGAGATAGAAATGTGGAATTGTTGTCTTTGATTCGAGTAGTCGTTTTGCGATTATCGAACGCATTTTACTAATCGGGATTTTCTTAGACTGAAGAAGACAAGGACTCAAAGAGGGAGCCGTTTCTTGGTTAGAATCTAAAACAGAAGGAAAATCGCCACCTAAATCCTTTTTGATAATCCGACCATGTGGTCCAGACCCTTTTATTTTTAAAAGGTCTATATTCTTTTCTTTGGCAATTTTTTTGGCGAGCGGAGAAGCTAGAATTCGGTCTGTGGGTTCCTTTGGTGCATTATAATCTGTTGAAATAGTTGGGGTGGACTTTTTTTTCTCCGGAGTTTTTTCAGCGGATAATTCAGGCTTGTTGATTTTGTCCGTCTCGGTTTTTGCTGTGTTAGTCTCGGAGGGCGAGTTTTCAAAGACGGGTAATTGCTCTCCTTGTTCTCCAACGACGGCTAATGGCTTACCAATTTCAACTTCATCCCCCTCTTCAGCTAAAAGCTGCAAAAGTACACCATCGTCAAAATTTTCAA
>ERZ1046876.2754-NODE-2754-length-10478-cov-4.914132_pt1 | contig 10478 bp, 13 predicted proteins | sample MGYA00383094_ERZ1046876 | MGnify/ENA primary metagenome ERZ1046876 (study PRJEB29581, sample SAMEA5548364) | metagenome | biome: marine; feature: coastal; material: water | depth 50 m | study: Short-term variability in the microbial, nano- and picoplankton... | reverse complement strand
TAGATTAAAAAATATTACAAACCCTACCTTTATAAATGGTACAGCAATTACCTCTGTACGAAGGTGGGAGAAATTTGGATACTTAACCACAATCTTAAGAATGAGGTATTTAAGATTATTGTATTATTTAGGAGTAAATCCAAAAAAATTAATAAAGATGTATAAATGAATTCTATTATTAATATTTTATCAAAAAATCCTGATAAGTCGGATTGTAAAAGCAGATTAAGATACTTTTTGTCAAATTCAGAGAGAATTTATCTATCTAAGAAAATGTTAGAAATGACGTGTGATACTATTATAAAAGTAAATTCCAGTACCGCGATGTATCTACATCCAAATAAATATGGAATGTTTGTAGAGAAATTATCTAGGAAATATAAAATTGATTTGATAAGTCAAGAAAATGGTTATCTGAGTGATAAAATATATTTTGCATTAAATAATAATAAGAGAGGTTATGAAAAAAGAATAGTTATTGGTTCTGATATACCCACGCTATCATCTAATGAATTAAATGATTGTCTAAATTTACTAGATTCACATGACCTTGTTTTAGGTCCATCCAAAGATGGCGGGTTCTACCTAGTCGGCGTTAAACATGAAGTTCATAGCATCTTCAAAGATTTAAATCTTAATACAATACTAACAAATGATTTATTAAAATTGTGTGAAAAAAATAGTATAAAATATAAACTTATTAGAACTCTTAAAGATATTGATGAGCCTAATGATTTACTATTTATTTGATTTTTTATCTTTCTTATAAAGTTCATTAAGTTTTATATATTTTAAATAAGCATTAAACATTGTTGTTAAAGCAACTCTGAAGCCATCTTTACCTTGAAAGATTCCGCCCTTGATAAAGAGTTTTTTAAAAAATGCAAATAATGACTTAATAATTGGTCTTATTGTGGATGGCTTTATTCCATCCTTATAAAGCTGTTGAGCGCTCATTGTGCTTCTGAAGTTCATTTTATCAACCCATTCCTCCATTGATTCATAAGTATTGTGGATAATATGACTTTTAGATTTATATGTTTTGTTGCTTTTTACAGCAGCATGATCAGACCTTGTATCATAATTAACTTTTGATTTATTATAGAGTCGCGTTACTGAATCTGGATAAAAGCCTGCCGCTTTAACCCATTCATCTCCACAAAAGTTTTTTCTTCGAAATGAATAACTATCATATAAATCGTTATTAAAATCTATATTTTTAACAAAATCTATCAAGTCTTTATCAAGGTATTCGTCAGCATCTAAACTAAATATCCATTTATTTTTAGAATATTTTGAAGCTTCTTTTTTTTGAGCGCCATCACCCAAGAAGCTTTGAGTATATACTTTAGCACCTGCTGCTGTAGCTATACTTGTTGTTGAATCTGTACTTTCTGAATCAAGAATAATTATTTCATCAGCAATACATTTCATACTATTAATAGCTCTTAATATATATTTCTCAGCATTTAATGTGATTATTGTTCCAGTAATTTTTAACATAGTTTTATAAAGTACGAATGATTGTCTCTAATTTATCAAAATGACCTTTATGATTATAGTGATCGTTTGCAAAAGTATATCCGTTATTTACAAGCTTATCTCGTTCATTTTCATTTTCTATAATCATATCAATTTTCTTTTGAAGGTCATCATCATTTTTTGTTTCAAATAACAGCCCGTTACTACCATGAGATATAATTTCTGGAACACCTCCTGCGTTACTACCTATAACGGGTACCTTCATAAACATGGCCTCTGCAACAATTAAGCCAAATGTTTCTTCATATGTTGGAAGTATAATTAAATCAAAACATGGCATATATGACATTGGTGAATTTACAAAATTAATAAACTTTAAGTTTTTATCTAAGCCGGCATCCTTAGCATCTCTAATTAATCTATCTTTATACTTATCATCCATGGAATGACCTACTATACATAATTGAATTTTATGTCTACTTTTATTAATGGCATTTAGCACTAAATGCTGACCTTTTTGTTCTTCGATGCGAGAAAATACTCCGATAGTAAAAATATTAGACTTAATATTATTTTTTGAAAAAAATTTCTCTTTATCTACAAGTGATTTTATTGGTGGTGTTTTTATTCCATATGTTAATTTATAAATTTTAGAGGAGTCCATCGGTAGATGTTCGCAAGCTTCACTATATAGCTTTTCAGTGATAACTAACAGCAAGTCAATTTGTTTATAGATAAATTTATGATAAATGTCTTTTTTAGAACGAGATATTTTCATTTGTCTATAAAAAATAACTTTTATTTTGCCTGGCGATAATAATTTTAGCATTATTGCAAGAAAAATATCTTTTGCCCAGCTCACATGAATAATATTGATTCTTTTTTTCATTATATAGTTTCTTATTAAAAAGAAGTTATAAATATTATTGAATAACCCTTTTGATAAACACTCGACGATATTTTTAGAAACATTTTTTTTTATATATGATTTTTTGACACAAGCAACAGATAAGTCCTGATTAATACTATGATAATAATTTACAAGTTTAAGGAAGTAGAGCTCAAGCCCTCCTTGATCTGGAGATAAACATAAGGCTAGCATTCTATTTATTTTCATATATTTTGTCATATTATAGTCTTAATTTTGTTAAAGAAACAAAGAATTATTTGTAAGTATTTACATTTATTGTTGTAATACATACATGAAAAAACTTCTTGTTGTTAGAGATGATCGATTGGGTGACTTAATGCTAATCCTACCAGCGCTAAGGTTGATCAAATCTTCAATGCGAGATATTCAAATTGATTGTCTAGTAAATAAAAACTATAGTGATATCTCATTAATCTCAAATGATATCAAAAATACATTGCATGATGATGGTGCTTTGATAGAAATGATTAATAAAAAGAATTATGACTTTAGTATATCATTTTTTTCAACATTAAATATTGCTTATAAATTATGGAGGACTAATATTAGAAAGAGATATGCTCCAGCTACTAAGAGTGCTCAATTTTTTTATAATAAGAAAATAATACAAAAAAGGTCTGAGTCTAAAAAGGCTGAATATGAATATAATCTAGATCTTGCTAGTTTTTTTCTTAATGATAATAAGTGTAAAAATAAAATAGAAAACAGTCCATATATAAATTTAACAACGGAAGAGGTAACTAAAAGTAATTCTGAAAATATAATTTATATTCATCCATTTACTGGTGGCTCATCAAAAACACTATCTAGTACTGATTTTATTACCTTATGTAAAGAGTTACAAAGTTTATCAAACTGTACCTTTGTTATTCATTGTGATGAAAACGATTATGAGAAATGCAAAAAAATGGAATCACAAGCTCCTGAACTTAATATTAATACGATAACTCCTACAAAAGATATAAAAGAAATGTTTATTAATATAAATAAATGTGATTTATTTATTGCTGGATCTACAGGACCATTGCATGTGGCAGCAGCATTAAATAAAAAGACAGTTGGTTTCTATCCAACAAAAAAGTCCTCAAATATTTTAAGATGGGACACTATAAATAATGATGATTTTAAACTATCCTTCAATGATGAAGGTGATGATAATCTGTATATTAAAGTCAATCTAAAAAAAATTGCATTATTAATAAAAAATAAATTACTTAGTTAGTTTTTTAAATTCTTCATAGACATCCTCTGCTGATATCATATTTAAACAATTTGTATGACCCAAAGGGCAAGTTCTTTTATAGCATGGACTGCACTCTAATTCTTTATATACGATGGCACGTTTATCATCTCTTACAAGAGGTGGAGTATAATGAGGTGATGATGAACCAAAGATAGCAATTATTGGACTGTCTAATGCCGCACTTACATGCATAAGTCCAGAATCGTTTGAAACAACACAATGAGCATGATTAATTATATTAATGACATCAACAAGATTGGTTTTACCAATTAGATTAAGAATATCTTTTGAATTGATTTCCTCAATGCTATTTTTAATTGATGAGTCTAAACCAACAAATAAGACTTGATAATCTGGTATAAGTTTTTTTGAAAGCTCAATCCATCTTTCTAAAGGCCATTTTTTTGCTGATCCATATTCTGCATCTGGACATAAAACAATGTATTTTTTATTAAACCCATAAATATTACTTAATGATTCTAAGTTTAGCTCAGTATCAATCGTAGGAGAAAAGTCTGTGCTGTATGTTTTATCTATTAGATTTAAATATCTATTAACCATACCTTTTGAACGATCTATATTTTTAACTATAGTATTGATAAGTCCATATCTAGATTCTCCTAGATAACCAATTCTTTTCTTGATACCTGCAAAAAAAGGAATTAATGAAGACTTTAAACTATTGGTTAGTACATAACATTTTGAATAGTTATTTTTTTTTAATTTTAATCCTAGCTGGAGTCTATAAAAAAATGATAATTTTCCATGTTTAGTTTTTGTTACTATTATATTGGAAATATTAGGAGTTAGCTTTGCTATATCATAGAGATTTTCATTCACAAGTAAGTCTATTTGTATATTTTTGTTATCCTGTTTCAACGCATTAATCAATGAGAGGCTTATAACAAAATCGCCTAACCAAGAGGGTGCTATAAGAAGAATTTTAGAATTAGACATATCAAGATTTATCAAGAAATGATAAATATGACTCTACCCCATTCTCTAATTCTGTTGGCTTACCTGGATAACCATTATTTTTTAAATTAGTCATATCTGCTTCTGTATATGCTTGATACTGTTTTTCTAAGCCTTCAGGAAAATCGATGTATTCAATATAGCCAGAATTAAAGAACTTGATCACAGAATTAGCAACATCATTAAAAGACCTGCTTATGCCAGTTGCAACATTAAATATTCCAGAAATATTATTATTCATGAACCACATTTTCACATCTATAGTGTCTTTTACATAGACAAAGTCTCTTCTTTGTTCTCCATTGCCATAGCCATGGCTGCCTTTAAAAAGTTTTAACATACCGTGCTTTTTAAATTGATTGTAAAAATGAAATATAACGCTACTCATTACTTCCTTATGTTGCTCATAAGGACCATAAACATTAAAATACCTCATACCAACTACTTGAGAATTAATTTTAACAAAGTTTTCTCTCACAAAGTTATCAAAAAGAAGCTTTGATTCAGAGTAATGATTCAATGATGATTCATTGATGGAATTTTCTTTAAACACTTTGCCATCACCATATACTGAAGCTGAAGAAGCATAGACCATATCAATATCATTATTAGCAGCATATTTTAATAATTCTTTAGAATAGCGAAGATTGACATCCATTATATATTCTCTATCTGGTTCGGTTGTCTTGGAACATGCTCCTAAATGGAATATATGATCTATTTTATTTTTGAATTTTTCATTAGCCAATTCTTTTAAAAAGACATCATGGCCTAAACAATCTACTATTTCTAAATTTTTTATATTTTCAAATTTACTGACATACTTATCTAGCTCTTCAACCACTAATACTTTTTTGTTAAGTTCGAGAAGTGCGCGAACAAGATTTGTTCCTATAAAACCAGCTCCACCAGTAACTATTATCATATGTTGAATAATACATTATTTTTTAATCAAATATAATAATACTTAATAAAACTATTGTTATGTACTCAATATAGCTGTTACAATTACTTTTTTTAAAATGAAAAGATCACAAATACTTGTTGGTATAATAATGGGATCACAATCTGATTGGCCTGTGATGAAGCATGCCTCAGATGTACTCACCAACTTATCCATTAAACATGAAAAAAGAGTGGTGTCTGCGCACAGAACACCTGATTTACTTTTTGAATATGCTGAGACTGTATCAGAACGTGGAATCGAAGTGATAATCGCAGGAGCTGGTGGTTCAGCACATCTTCCTGGTATGACAGCTTCGAAGACTCACATACCTGTTATTGGTGTACCAGTTAAAACAAAAAACTTAGAAGGGAAAGATTCGTTATTATCTATTGTTCAAATGCCAGCTGGTATACCGGTAGCTACTGTCGCTATTGGAAAAGCAGGTTCCATTAATGCTGGTCTGCTTGCTGCTTCCATACTTGGATTAAAGTATCCGCTAATAAATAAAAAGCTTTTAGAGTTTAGAAAAAAACAAACAAAACGTGTCTTAAAAACTACAAAGTTAATCTAATGAAAATAGCTATTTTCGGTGCCGGTCAGTTAGCAATGATGATGATACAGGCAGACTCAAATGATAAACATAGTTTCATAGTAATAGATCCAGTCTTTTCTCCACCTGCTAGTCATTATGCTGAACATATACAAAGTGAATATAATGACACAAAGACATTAGAAAGGATTTCTAAAGAATGTGATGTTGCAACTATTGATTTTGAAAATGTTGATGTTTCTGCATTGAAGAGTCTTGAAAAATATATACCTGTTCATCCTAGTTCATCAGCTCTAGAAATATGTCAGGATAGACTAAAAGAAAAGAATTTATTCAAGTCATTAGATATTAAAACAACAACTTATTTTGAAATTAATTCTATGAATGACATTGATAGACATATAGATAAATCTAAAGATTTTATTCTTAAATCAAGAAGATTTGGATACGATGGCAAGAATCAATATCGAATTAAACCATACAATAACGTTGAAACTAATTTAATAAATTCTCCCTGCATTCTTGAGGAATTAGTAGACTTTAAGGCTGAAGTATCTTTAATTTGTTTGAAAACAGTAAAAGGTGAAACTCTTTTTTATCCGATTATTCAAAATACTCATGAAGATGGTATATTAAATGTAAGTATTTATCCCAGTAATTTTTCTGAACTTCAAGAAGATGCTGAAATGATTGGGAAAAAATTATTAGATTCTATGGATTATATAGGTGTTTTAGTAGTCGAATTTTTTATTAATCAAGATGGACAATTAATAGCTAATGAGATGGCTCCAAGAGTACATAACTCAGGTCATTGGACAATAGAAGGAGCTAACATAAGTCAATTTTCTGCACATATAAAAGCTATTACAGATGGCTCAATAAATTCGCCATTAAAAGCTAAACCCTCCGTTATGTTTAATGTATTATCACGATTTATACCTGAGAACAAAATAAAGAAAATTTCAGAGATCGTTCCTATTCATTTGCATGATTATCACAAAACAGAAAGAGAAAATAGAAAACTAGGACATCTTACTTATACGTGTGATAATAAAGATACTTTAGAGAAGAATGTAAATAAAATTATGAAAGTTTTTTAATGCTCTCTTTTGCCATCAAAAACACAAACAAAATAGCAGCCTTGATTTCCGGCATGAACTCTATGAAAATCTCCATCTTTGATTAGAACAGTATCGCCTGCATTTATAGGAAACTTTCTGTCATTTATTTCCATTTCTCCACTACCTTTAACAAAATAATAAACCTCTTCTTGTCCTGGATGTTTATGGCCGGATGTACTTTTATTTGCATATAAATCAGTACTACTCAACACTAGATTTTTTAATTCAGTATTATCAGATACTTTGTACCTGTCATCTTCTTTGGCAACTTTACCGCCAATATCATTAATATTATATTTATCCGTCATTAACTATTTTTATTTTATTTTGATTTTTATCAGTAATATCATTATTGCTATTCACATAAACCACTGTAGGACGATGATTTTCAATTTCACTTTCATTAAGATCCGTATAAGTACATATAATAATCAAATCATTAATATTTACTTTATGGCAACATGCTCCGTTTACACAAATTTCTCCTGTATCCGGTGGGCCGGGAATTGAATATGTTGTAAGGCGTTCACCATTTGTAATATTATATATATCAATTTTTTCATATGGCAATATATTAGCTGCTTTGAGCAGCGATATATCAATCATGCAAGACCCTTCATAGTCTATATTTGAGCCTGTAACAGTAGCCTTATGTATTTTTGAATTTAAGAAACTTCTTTTCATTTGACTATATAGTACTATTTTTCAAGATAGAATTTAACTAAATTTGAATGTTATCTATCAATCTTACTTTGTCAATTTTGCATGCAATAAATAGTGAGGAGTTTTCTATATTATTATTTGCTAGTTCGAGACTATCATTCATTCTATGTTCCAAATATTCAACTTCAATATTTGATGACTCAAGTTTATTTATAAATATCTGATAGGTTTCACTATATTTATCCCCTTTCAATAAATCTGATTTAAATTTATACAGGGTATTATAAATTTCTTCTACATTAATCATCATGTGTGGTGGTATTCTTTTTAATCTAGAACTTAGAGCAATATTATTATTGTCCCTGACGGTATCAACGTCTATTATTTTAAGATTTTGAAAATATTTAATAGCTATGTGTTTAATTAATAATAATTGCTGATAATCTTTCATACCAAAGCACGCATAATCTGGTTTAATCATATTAAAGAAATTTCTAACTATTTTATAAACTCCTATAAAATGTCCATTTCTAGTTTTACCACACATATAATTTGTAAATTCAGGTAATTTTATATCATTATATTTTTCTAAATTATTTGAAAAGTTGCTGTCTGGTATGAAAACTAGATCTACATCAGATTTTTTACATTCATCAATGTCGTTATCCAGGGTTCTAGGATAATTAATATAATCATTATTATTGTCAAACTGAAGTTTATTTACGTATATTGTTACTAATTTTATGGATTTTAAAGGTGATCTCTTTATTAATTTAATATGTCCTTCATGGAGATTCCCCATAGTTGGAATAAGAGTAATTTTTTTCTTTTCATTCTGGTATAAATTAATGAATTCATATAATTCTTCTTTAGAGGAGACTACATGCATTATTTATTATTTTTTAAAAAGTTTTGTATTACTTTATCAAATGATGATGATTTTTTCATTGTGAGTGAAGTTATTTTATTAAAGCTAATACCTAAGAGGTCATATATAACTGCAACTTGCCCATCTAATCCTTTTCCAGAACCAATGCCTATTACAGGAGATTTACAAGCTTTGGAAATTTTATCAGCAACAATGTTATCAACACACTCTAATAAAATTAATTTTACACCAATTTGATCGAGAGATAATGCAAGATCATAAATTTGATTTCCCTCTTTAAGAGATTTTCCATATTTTCTAAATCCAGATTTTGATTTAATAGATTGTGGTAAAAGACCAATATGTCCACAAAGTGGTACATTTTTTTTAATCAAATAATCTGCAATATTAATATTTTTTTCATTAACTTCAATTTTTACTAAATCAGCAGAACATTTTGAAATTAATTTATAAGCATTTTTATAAGCTTGACTCTTGCTGTTATAGGTATTTATTGGAAGATCAATCATTAAGGTAGCTTTTTTTAAACCAGATTTAACACATTTAGAATGATATATTATTTCATCTATAGATACAGTATGAGTGGACTTTCCTCCTTTAATAACCTGGCCTAAAGAATCTCCAACAAGTACAATATCAGTGTTATTCGAATCTAAGTATTTACTTATACTTGCATCATAGGCGGTAATACAGGATAGCTTTCTGCCTCTTTTGTAGAGATTCAATAATCTGTTAAGGTTTTTCATAAGTTATACTGATACAGGATTGAAATATTTTTTTCCATTGATATCAGATGATATTTCCTGAATAAGCATCTGGTAGTCACTTTCATTATGAATATTTACATTTGATGTATTTATAATTAAAACTGGAGATGCAGTGTATTCATGAAAATGCTTCATATAGATATCATTAACAGAATCAATATATTTTTTTTTCATATTTTTTTCTAAATTCAAACCTCTTTTTTTTATTCTATTTAAAAGAATTTCTGTTGGGGCCTGAAGATAAATTATCAGGTCAGGCATTGGTGGCTCAAATTTAAGTTTATCTGCTATTTGAAGATACATTTTATATTCTATATCTGTTAAATTTAATTTTGCAAATAATTTATCTTTACCAAAGTAAAAATCTGATACAAGCATGTTGTTTGTATCTTTTACTTTTTCTGACTGTTCCATTCTTTTTAACAAGAAATAAAGTTGTGTAGTAAATGAATTTGATTGATTATCGTCATAAAACTTCTTTAAGAAAGGATTGTCAGCATAATCTTCGAACAATGTGTCACATTTCATTGTATTAGAAATTGTTTTTGCAAGTGTTGTTTTGCCAACTCCTATAGCACCTTCTATAGCAATATATTTTTTATTAATCATAATAAATTCTTAATCAAATTTGAAATTCTTCCATATTTAGGTATCTCATAACCATAACTTGTTATTTCACATAATGGAATTAATACAAAATCTCTATATTCTACTCCAGGGTGAGGTATGACTAATCTTTCTGTATTCATTATAATTTTATTATAAATCAATATATCTAAATCAATACTTCTTGGACCCCATCTTTTTGTTTTTTTTCTGTTATGAAGCTTTTCCAAGTACTGCAATTCATCCAATAATTCTGTGGGGCTCATATCGGTTTTAATCTCCACTACAGCATTAATAAAATTTGG
>ERZ1046876.2745-NODE-2745-length-10498-cov-14.651154_pt1 | contig 10498 bp, 10 predicted proteins | sample MGYA00383094_ERZ1046876 | MGnify/ENA primary metagenome ERZ1046876 (study PRJEB29581, sample SAMEA5548364) | metagenome | biome: marine; feature: coastal; material: water | depth 50 m | study: Short-term variability in the microbial, nano- and picoplankton... | reverse complement strand
GGTCAAATTCAAATTTTAGATGTAGATGTTGATTCTGCCATTCAAAGCATTGGTTCATCATCTGATGAAATTCTTAAACTTGCAAATTCTAAAAGTAATTCATTACCTAAAATGGACAAGGGAGCAAAAGAAATCACCTGTAAGGTAATTGATGCCCCCTCCGGTAAAATGCTAATTGCAGAATTACTGATTGATGTGGGTGATGCGATGGGTGCAAATATTACAAATACAATGTGTGAGGCAGTATCTCCACTAATTGAAAAAATTACTGGCGGGAAAACATTACTAAGAATTTTATCAAATTATTCTACCAGACGAATGGTCAAAGCTCGTGCAGTATTTGAAAAAGAGGCAGTTGGAGGAGAACAAGTAGTTGACAATATTATTTTGGCATTTGAATTCGCTGACAATGATGTGTATAGAGCTGTAACTCACAATAAAGGAATCATGAATGGAACCATAGCTGTTGCTAATGCAGTTGGTCAGGATAGTCGTGCAATTGAAGCAGCGGCCAATGCATATGCTGCTAAATCTGGGCAATACCGTTCTTTGAGTAAATGGAGTAAAGATAGTGATGGTAATTTGGTAGGCGAACTTGAAATTCCACTCTCAGTTGGAATTGTAGGAGGTATTGCAAATGTTCATCCTGTGGCTAAAGTATGTACAAAAATTCTTGGAGCAGAATCTGCACAAGAACTTGCTTGTGTTATGACTGCAACTGGCCTTGCTCAAAATTATAGTGCGATTAGGGCACTTTCCACTGAAGGAATTCAAAAGGGACACATGCGGTTACATGCAAGAAATTTGGCATCCGCAGCTGGTGCTACATCTGAACAAATAGATGAAATTGTTCAAAAAATGATTGAGCAAAAAAATATTTCACTTGACAATGCAAAAGAATTACTTGATCAAATTTAATTATGCTATTATATGACCAAAGTACAAAAAAAATTGAAAATGTCTGATGTAAAATTTGCAATACCTAAGGGAAGTTTAGAAGATGCTACATTCAAGCTATTAGAAAAGTCTTGGACTAGAGTTAATCGTAAAAGTAGAACTTACCGAGTTTACTTAGATGATCCAAGTATTGTAGTCAAAATGCTTCGTCCTCAAGAGATTCCTACATTAGTTGCAGAAGGATTGTACGATGTTGGAATTACTGGAAAAGACTGGGTAGGGGAAACAAATTCGGATGTTGAACCAATTTTAGATTTAGAGTATGGAAAAATTAGATTAGTAATTGCATTTCCTGATAAATATCGTTACAAAAATCTTGATGAGATGGTTGCCGATTATGGAAAAAAGAAAAAGACACTTAGAATATCCTCTGAATATCTAACTACTGCATCTAAATTTCTAAAACAATTAAAATCATATAAAAAATACTATGGCTCAAAAGATCCACTAATTGTTACTCCTTGGATGAGATTGGGTAATAACAAAAATGTTCAGATTCATCTATCATTTGGTGCAACTGAAGCAAAACCTCCTGAGGATGTTGACGCAATAATGGATGTGACTGAAACTGGAACTACTCTAAAACAAAATAAACTGAAAATTGTAGATGAAGTTCTAACTTCAACTGCTCACTTGATTGTAAATAAAAAATCATTAAAAGATCCAAAAAAACGTGAGAAAATTTATGATATTGTAACTCTAATGAAAGGTGCAGTTATTGGTCGTAAATATCTCCATATCTACCTAAATGTTGAGGAGAAAAATCTAAAGAAATTACTATCTCAGATGCCTTCTCTGAAAAAACCTACTATATCTCCATTAAGTGAGGATGGTTGGTTTGGAATAAACACTGTAATCAAAAAAGAAGAATATCACAAGCTTATCCCTAAACTGCGAAAGATTGCTCAAGGATTAGTAGTTCATGAACCAAGACAAATCTTAGAACTTGAGGAGATAAAGCGTGATGAGGAAAATTGATAAAAACAATCAATGTAACTAACATCTCATCATTTGCAACTTCTATAATTCCAAAACAGCCTCAAAAAAACAAGAAGATTGTAGAATCTATTCTTAATAATGTCAAAAAAAATGGTGATAAAGCTATACGACAATACGAGAAAAAATTCAGTGGTGCAACAATTTCCTCTTTACGAGTATCTGATGCGGAGATAAAATCTGCATTTTCTCTAGTTTCAAAATCAGAAATCTCTGCAATACGTCAGGCAAAATCTAGAGTACAAAAAACTGAATCTGCATTAAAGTCACTATTAAAAAATAAAACCATTAATCATGACGGAGTTAAAATCTCAAAAAAATTTATTCCAATAACAAGTGTTGGATGCTACATTCCAGGTGGACTGGCAACATATCCTAGCTCTGCTGTAATGTCTATAATTCCTGCAAAGACTGCTGGAGTTAAAAGAATTGTAGCTGTTTCCCCTCCAAACAGTAAGGGGAAAATTGATCCGCTAACTATAGTTGCTGCAAACATTTCTGGTGCTGATGAAATTTACAAGATAGGTGGTGCACAAGCAATTGCAGCATTATCTTATGGAACAAAGTCTATTTCACCAGTTGATAAAATTGTAGGGCCTGGTGGTGCATTTGTAACTACAGCCAAATCTTTGGTAAGTGATAGTACAGGAATTGATATGCTTGCAGGACCCACCGAACTTGGAATTATTGCAGATTCATCTGCTGATCCAAAATATATTGCACTTGACTTAATCTCTCAAGCTGAACATTCATCTGATACATTTTGTTATTGTATTACTATATCTGAAAAATTAGCAAAGTCAATATCCAAAAATATTTCAGAATTATTGCCAAAAATCAAACGAGGAAAAATTGTAAAATCTAGTCTAAAAAACAATGGATTTATTGCAATTGTTAAGACAAAATCTGAAATGATAAAACTTGCAAATATTTTATCTCCTGAACATCTACAAATTATGACTAAAAATCCTGAATCTGATTCTACAAAAATTACCACCTCTGGTCTAGTTTTATTGGGAAATTACTCTCCATCATCGGCTAGTGACTATATTCTAGGCTCAAATCACATTCTTCCAACAAATGGATTCGGAAAAATTCGTGGTCCATTATCTATATTTGATTTTATAAAAATTAACACTATGGTAACAAGTTCCAAGTCATCACTATCTAAAATCTCAAAACCTCTTGATACCTTGACTACATCTGAGGGATTATACAATCACTATGAAGCAGTAAGAGGTAGATTGGAATGAGCAATTGGTTTGATAAAAAAATTGAAAAACTCACTTCAATTGGAGGATACAAAAAACCTGACTTGATTCCTGATTCCATGAAACTTGATTCAAATGAAAATTATGTAGTTCCAAAACAATTTCAAAATGATATTCTAACTACGGCAAGAAAAAATTCTGATGTTAGAGAATATCCTCTTGGTAGAATTGATGAATTAATTAAAATGATTTCAAAATTTTCAAAAGTCCCTGCATCTATGATTGGAGTTGGAAATGGTTCTGATCAAATATTGGATTTAATTTTGTCTCACTTTGCATCAAAAAATACCAAAGTACTGACATCAAATCCTACATTTGGATTCTTTGAGGAGAGATGTAAATTATATTCTATCCCATTAATTGCAATACCATTTTCTGATGATATGAAATTAGACATTAAAGAATTTGAAAAGAGATCAAAGGATGCTGATATTTTGTATTTGGATTCTCCCAACAATCCTACTGGATTTACATTTACAAAAAATCAATTGCAGAAATTTGTCAAATCCTTTGATGGTCTTGTAATAATTGATGAAGCATATGGAGAATTTGCTGATTACTCTTTAACAAAAATGGCAAAGACTCAAGATAATTTGATTGTAGTTCGTACATTATCAAAATCATTTGGATTGGCAGGACTACGTCTTGGATATTTTGTAGCAAACAAAAAATTCGCTGAAGTATTTATGAATGTGTTACAGTATCCATATCCTCTAAGTACTATTACTATAGAATCTGGAATTTTAGCCTTGGAAAAAGTAGATTTAATGTATGATGCAGCTGATTTGATTAAATCTGAAAGAACCAGAATCATAGAAAATTTGAGAAAATATGATGCTTTTGAGGTATTTGATTCAAAAGCAAATTTCGTACTCTTTGATGCATTTGATTCGTACAAGCGAGTGTATTCTGCATTAGCCGAACAGGGAATATCAATTAGGAAATTAGGTAAAATTGGAAATCATACAGGGTGCCTTAGAGTAACAATTGGAACAAAAGAGATGAACTCTAAATTCTTACTTGCAATACGTGATTTACTGGGATGACTTTACAACAAAAATTCCCTGGAATTTATTTCGATGATTCATTATTAGTTGATTCTCTTGATGCAATAATTTTTGATTGTGATGGTGTGTTAATCGATATTACAAAATCATATGATAGTACAATTATCAAAACTGTTCAGTATATTTTAGATAATTTTACTGATGTTACTAATGGAATTACTATTAATCATAAAATAATTGATGGTTTCAAATCTACTGGTGGATTCAATGATGAAGTTGATTTGGCATATGCTGCAATTTTGTGCATTGTAGCTGCCAAAAAATTACAAAAAGATCAAATGGAATTTATTTTTGAAGTTATTAGAAATGCTGATACTAGTGGAATTGTCTCAGTTGAAAAATATTTGAATGATATTGTAGATATTTCTCAAATTAAAAATCATCTCCAATATCCTGGGACTCACCATGATAATCCACTGTATAGAATTTTTGATGAATTATTTTATGGACCTGAATTGTATCATAAATTATTTGGAATGAAATCTAGATTTTCTGAATCTGGATTGATAAAGTATGATGATGTGATTGTAAATTCTGATCTGCTTGAAAAATTAGAAAAAAGATTTTCAAGAAAAATTGGGATGGTGACAGGACGAGGATATGAATCCGTAAAATACCCACTTCAGGGATTAATGGAGAAATTTGATTTGAAAAATTCCCTATTCTTAGAAGATGAGCCACGTTCTCTTGCAAAACCTAATCCTGAATCTTTAATTCGTTGTATTTCTGGAATGAATGGCACAACTACATTGTATGTGGGAGATTCTATGGAGGACTTTATCATGGCTAAAAAAGTCACTGAAACTGGGCGTAAAGTTGTATTTTGTGGGATTATAGGCAGTAGTAAGGCACCTGAAGAGAAACTCGCATTGTTTGAGCAAAATGGTGCAATTTTGGTAATTGATTCGATTAATCATCTTCCAAAAATATTAAATTTAGAATAATTCTTTGTTTAATTCTGATCAAACATGAAATCTAGAAAATCTATCATCAAACGAAGTACACAAGAGACATCCATTACAGTTTCAGTAAATCTTGATGGAACAGGCAAAACTGATATCAAAACTGGAATTAATTTTCTTGATCACTTGATTGTATCATTTGGGAAACATTCTCTAATGGATCTCAAAGTAGTAGCAAAAACAAATGACAACATTGAACATCACTTAATTGAGGATACGGCCATTACTCTAGGTCAAGCAATTGACAAAGCCCTTGATTCAAGAAAAGGAATTACTAGATTTGGCAATGCAGCAGTACCGATGGATGAATCCCTAGCTGAGGCTTCAATTGACTTGGTGAAACGACCGTTTTCAAAACTAACTTTATCTATAAAACGCAACAAAATTGAAGACATATCAAAAGAAGATTTGGAACACTTTTTCCTATCCCTTTTGCAAAATCTGAATAGTTGCATTCACCTTACTGTAAAGTATGGCGAAAATGATCACCATAAAGTAGAGGCGGCAATAAAATCTCTAGCTGTAGCATTGAGACATGCAGTATCACTTGACTCTAAACAAAAAGGAATTCCAAGTACTAAAGGTTCAATGTAATGAAAGTTGCAATCTTTGATTACGGTGCTGGAAATATTTTCAGCTTAAAAAATTCCTTGGAGAGTGCTGGAGCTACAGTTGATGTAATTACTTCATTTGATGTGGATAATGTTTATTCTGGATTATTACTTCCAGGAGTTGGAAACTTTGATCCTGCAATGATTAGTATTGCTAAACAATCCAAAACATCATTTGTAGATTTTGTTGCAGATAGTACACCTGTATTGGGAATTTGTTTAGGTATGGAGATGTTTTTTAAAAAAAGTCAGGAAGGAATAGAGCCTGGTCTTGATGTAATTCCAGGTGAAGTAATAGTATTACCTGATACAATGAAGGTACCACATATGGGATGGAATAATTTAGAAATCAAAAAACCTGGAATTATTCTTGAAGGAGTTGATGAAGGCTCTTGGGTTTATTTTGTACATTCGTATAGAGCCAAACCTGAAATTGACAATGTAATTACTGCACAATCATTTCATGGCATTTCAGTACCTGCAGTTGTGGAATCAGGTAATTTCTATGGGACACAATTCCATCCTGAAAAATCAGGAGACGTGGGAAAGATAATGATTAATAATTTTCTTAATGTGTGTAAGCGATGAAAGTAATTCCTGCAATTGATTTAATGGGTGGTCAAGTAGTTCGTTTATTCAAAGGAGATCCTGCACAAAAAACTATTTACAGTGATGACCCAGTTGGTGTTGCAAAAAAATGGGAAGCAGAAGGGGCGGACATGCTACACATTGTAGATTTGGATGCCACTTTATCTTTGGGTGATAATCGTGAAATAATTAAGAAAATTGTTTCTGCAGTATCTATTCCTGTGGAGGTTGCAGGTGGATTACGTTCTGAATCTTTAATTTTAGAGATGGCACAAATTGCAGATAGAATTGTTATTGGAACTTTGGCTTTCAAGGACCCTGAATTATTACAAAAGATATTTTCTACTTTGGGTAAAGAAAAAATTGTGATTTCCGTTGATCATAAAGATGGCTATATTGTAACTCATGGATGGCAAACCACTACTGATGTACCCCTAATTGATTCAATGCGTGAATTTTTAGCTGTGGGATTTTCTGAATTTCTCTTAACTAATGTAAATAAAGATGGAACCTTACAAGGTCCTGATTTAGAATTTTTAGAATCTGCATGTGAACTAAATGGTGCTAATGTGATATCCAGTGGTGGCATATCCAGTATATCTGATATTGTGCCTGTAAAGGAAAAACATGCTTGGGGTGTAATTTTGGGTAAAGCACTTTATGATGGAAAAATTAGCATTTCGGAGAGTGTTGCTTTATCATGACTTTAACTAAACGAATCATTCCATGTCTTGATGTAAAAAATGGTAGAGTAGTAAAGGGATTACATTTTGAATCCATTAAAGATGCAGGTGATCCTGTCGAGTTGGCAGAAAAATACAGCAACGAAGGCGCAGATGAGTTGGTCTTTTTAGATATCACAGCATCAGATGAACAAAGAAAAACTCTCAAGGAATTGGTAAGAAATGTGGCTTCTGTAATTAATATTCCATTTACTGTTGGTGGTGGTGTCAAATCTGTAGATGATGCACGAAATATTCTCCTTAATGGTGCAGACAAAGTTGGAATTAATACTGGTGCAATCAAAAATCCTCCAGTACTAACTGAACTGGCAGACCTTTTTGGTAGACAATGTGTAGTAGTTGCAATAGATGCTAAAAGAAATTATTCTACAAAAGAAGATGCAACTCTCTTTGAGGATGGTGAAAAAAAATTCTGGTTTGAGGTCTTTATTTTTGGTGGAAAAAAAGAAACAGGCATTGATGCTATTTCTTGGGCAAAAAAAGCTGAAAAATTAGGAGCAGGTGAAATTTTACTTACAAGTATTGACAAAGATGGAACAAAAGATGGTTATGATATATTGTTAACCAAAAGTATTGTCTCTTCTGTTTCAATTCCTGTAATTGCTTCAGGAGGTTGTGGAAAATCTGAGGACATGGTTGAAATCTTTGAGAAATCAAATGTGGATGCTGCACTTGCTGCTTCAATTTTTCACTATCAGACTCTTGGAGTAAATGGAGTAAAACAATTTCTCAAAGATAAGCAAATTCCTGTAAGGTTATAAGAGAACTGTGTGGTATATGATTCATGGAAAAATCTGTTGAAGAAATTGATTTTGAAAAGAGTGGAGGATTAATTCCAGTGATTGTTCAAGACAGTGAAACTAAAGATGTTCTAACTTTGGCATATTCCAATAAGGAATCTTTGGAATTGACTAAAAAAACTGGCAACTCTTGGTTTTGGAGTCGTTCTAGAAATAAACTCTGGATGAAAGGTGAGGAATCAGGCAATACTCAAAAAGTTAAACAAATTCTAGTTGACTGTGATTTTGATGCTGTGATTTATCTAGTTGAACCATCTGGTCCTGCATGTCATACTGGTGAACGAGTTTGTTTTCATCATGATTTGAAACAATGATTTGAATTTTTAACATTTAATTTTTTCTTAGAAATTAGTAATCTTGATATTTTTTATAGAAAATATCATTATTTTATGAAAAAATTACTTTTTTTGATTAGATTAGAATTTATTTTTCATTAATTACTTGATTTTTTCATTAAACTTTTGTGGTCAAGAAATTAAGTAATACTAAACTTGGTATTAGGATTTTTTATCAGTCATTTTTAGATGATAATAGATCTTGGCTAGAACCAGTTTACAGTGCAGAGAATGTAAAAAAGAATATCCTTCTACTTTCAAGTATATCTGCGATGAATGTTTTGGTCCATTAGATGTAAAGTATGATTTTCCAACTATAACTAAAGATACATTTGCAAATCGAGAAAATACCTATTGGCGATATTTTGAATTATTGCCAATTGAAGATAAAAAAAATATTGTATCAATTGATGCAGGTTTCACTCCATTAACCAAAGCTGAAAATCTTGGTAAGGCATTGGGGTTGAATAATTTGTATATCAAAAATGATTCTGTAAATCCAACTTATTCATTTAAAGACAGACCTGCAGGTGTTGCAATTTCTAAAGCAAAAGAATTTGGATTAACTGCAGTTGGATGTGCTTCTACTGGTAACTTGGCATCAGCTACTGCTGCACATGCCGCAAAAGGTGGATTTGCATGTCATGTCTTTGCACCTTCAAACATTGAGATGCCAAAGATTGCACAAGCTCTCTCTTATGGTGCAAACTACATTGCAGTTGATGGAACATATGATGATGCAAATAGAATAGCTGCACAAATTGGTGATTCTAAAGGAATTGGTATTGTAAATATTAACATGCGTTCACATTACGTGGAAGGTTCTAAGACTCTGGGTTATGAGGTAGCAGAACAACTAGACTGGCAAGTACCTGATCAATTAATTGTCCCAGTAGGTAGTGGTGCAATGCTTAATGCAATTTGTAAAGGATTTGAGGAATTACAAACTGTCAATTTACTTGATGATGTATCTAACATGCATATGATTGCCGCACAACCACATGGATGTGCTCCTGTAGTTGATGCATTTAAGAAAAATTCCAAAGAAGTAATCCCAGTTGAATCCCCTGACACAGTAGCTAAAAGTTTAGCAATAGGTGATCCAGGAGATGGCAGATATGTTCTAAAGCGATTGGCTCAATACAATGGATTTGCAGAAGAATGTAACAACCAAGAAATTTTAGATGCTATTATTTTATTGGCAAAAACTGAGGGAATATTTACAGAACCTGCAGGTGGTGTATCTATTTCTGTACTGCAGAAAATGGTAGAACAGGGCAAAATTGACAAAAATGACAAAGTAGTATGCTATGTGACTGGAAATGGCCTTAAAGCAACTGAATCAATCATGTCTGTTCTCAAAAAACCTGAAACTATGAAAGCAGAAATATCTGAAATTGCGGCGGTAGTTGGATAATGGCCAAAATTACATTCACAATTCCTTCGGTACTTAATCAAGGCGGTGGAGAAAAAAAATCTGAAATATCTGCTGATTCACTACAAGAATCTTTTGCAAAGATTTCAGAACTTATGGGTGATGATTTTAAGAGAAGAGTTTTGGAAGCAGATGGTACTCCTCGTTCATTAATTAATATCTACATTAATGGCAAGAATGCAAAATTCTCATCTGGAATGGAGACTGAATTGCATGATGGCGATGATGTGTATATCTTACCTGCAGTGGCAGGAGGTTCTGAAGACCTTTCAAAAAAAGAACTTGATAAATTTTCTCGACAGGTAATGCTTGAAGAGATTGGATATAATGGTCAATTGAAATTAAAAAATGCAAAAATTTGTGTTGTTGGCGTTGGTGGTTTGGGCAATCCCATTACTAGTAGACTGGCAGCAATGGGTGCTGGAACTCTAAGAATTGTTGATAGAGATGTGATTGAATTATCTAATTTACACAGACAGACAATGTTTGATGAATCAGATGTTGGGCAAGTCAAAGTTGAAGTTGCTGCAAAAAAATTATCTGCAAAAAATCCTGACTGTAAAATTGAAGCACTAGCTGTTTCAGTTAACGAGTATACTGCCCTTGAAGTAGTTGAAGGCTGTGATGTTGTAATTGATGCACTTGATTCAGTTGATGCTAGATATGCACTGAATAAAGCATGTGTAAAATTTGGAATTCCATTTGTTACAGGAGCTGCAGTTGGAGTAACTGG
>ERZ1046876.2744-NODE-2744-length-10499-cov-3.805439_pt1 | contig 10499 bp, 8 predicted proteins | sample MGYA00383094_ERZ1046876 | MGnify/ENA primary metagenome ERZ1046876 (study PRJEB29581, sample SAMEA5548364) | metagenome | biome: marine; feature: coastal; material: water | depth 50 m | study: Short-term variability in the microbial, nano- and picoplankton... | reverse complement strand
AGCCGTAGGCAATGGATTGGCGCTGATCGGCTTTGCCATCGTTATTGGTGTCGCGAAGCTTCCATACATCGGGAACGATCGTGGTGTAGACATCACCATCGTGGTGAAGGACTCCGGCAGCGATTCCTCCAATTTCATCGGTGAATCCTTCGGCGTAGACCGAGGTCTTATCGGCAAGGCCATCGCCGTTGGTGTCTTCGATGAGATGGATGCGTTCGGAAAGAAATTTAAGGTCAGCGAGATTGTGTTTTCCGTCCTGATTAAAATCTTTGACTCGTCTTCGGTTGGCGTTGCTGTTTTCAGAAGTAAAGGCCTTGTGATAGAAAGCTCGCTTTTCGTCTGGAGTTTTGAAACTCAGATCATCTGGAATCCAGTCACGGTTTTGTCTAATGTCGAGATCGTTGGCTTTGCGTCGTTGCGTCTGTGTGACGTAGGCACGCCCTTGGTTGTCGAAAGAGAGAGCAACTGGATCAGGAACGAGAAAGTCGGGCGTCCACTTCGTGAACTCTAGCGACTTGAGATTGGGCTTTTCTGCAAAGAGATTGAGGAAAAGTAGGGGGGTAATGAGCAGAAAGAAGACCGAAAATTTCATAGAAGCTTGGCGTGAAAGCTAGCACCTGAACCGCGTCACACCAACCATGGAAACTTCCCTAAATCACACGATCGTTTCCACCGTCGATGGGGATTTGGGCCCCAGTGGTGGCTGAGAAGACGGGGCCGGCAACCGTGCTGACTAAGGCGGCGACGCCGGAAGAGGTGATCTCGGTGCTGAGGAGGTTTTTTGTTTTATATTCCTGCACGGTCATACCGTAGCGCTTTGCAGATTTTTCGAGCGCTTCGTCGGTCCAGATTTCGGTGTCGAAGACGGCATCGGGGTGGAGGATGTTGACGCGCACGCCGAAAGGAGCGAGCTCGAGTGCGGCGACGCGAGCGAGTTGGGTTACGCCGGCTTTTGTTACGGAGTAGGCGGAAGCGCCAGGTCCAGGAGCGGCAAAATTTCGTGAACCAATAATGATGATGCTAGGCTGTTTTTCGCTCTCTTTGAGGGCCGGGATGGAGAACTTTAGGAAACGTTGAGTCGCAGTTAGATTAATTCGGAGATGGAGATCCCAGCTATCTTCTTCGGCATCGATGTATTCGCCCGATTTAAAGATGCCGGCGTTAGCGACAATAATGTCGAGTCCACCGTGGGTGGCGATGGTTTTATCGACGGCAGCTTTAAGGGCGGCATCATCGGTGATGTCGCAGACGGCTCCGGAAAGCCGTTCGCCAGTAAGATTGGCGACAACGTCGGGATTGATGTCTAGACCGACGACGGTGGCGCCGTCGTTGCGAAGACGTTCGGCAGTGGCGCGTCCGATTCCTCCGCAGGCTCCGGTGACGATGGCGACTTTTCCGGCGTGAATTTGTTCAGACATGGTATTAAAATGGTATGAGTTAAGAGAGGTTTAGGCGCTTATTGCGTTGTTGAAGAAGGCGAGGTTTTCGACGGGGTCTTCGTTGTTGAAGATGGCGGATCCGGAGACGACAAAGTGGGGCTTCATTGCTGCAATTTCCGGGATAGTGGTCTTGTTGACACCGCCGTCGATGCAGATGAGGAGCTCGGGTTTCCACTCGAGGAGGGTCTTGATTTTGGCAGGGATGTCGTCGAGGAAGAGTTCTTTTCCGGAGTAAGGGCCGACGCCGAGGAGGAGGACGTAGTCAATCTGATCGAGGTGATTTTTTATGAAGGTGGGAGAGGTGCCGGGATTCAGGGAGACGCCACGGAGGATGTCTTCGTGTGTGGAAATACGAGAGAGGGTATCATCGATATGAGCAGTGTATTCTACGGAGAAGGAGATGAGATCTGCTCCAGCTTTTGCAAAGGAATCGATGTGTTGCTTTGGTTTGTTGATGAGGAGATGAACGTCCTTGAGGAGGTCTGTTTTAAGTCCGGCGACGAAGGGTGACCCGACAGTGATGTTGGGCCAGATGTTACCGTCCATGACGTCGAAGTGGAGGAGGTTGACATCGTTCTCCTTGAGGGTTTGGAGGGCGGCGTTTTGGTTGCCCATATCAGCGCTAAGAGTGGCGACGGAGAGTTGTGGGCGAGAACGGATGAGGTCGATTTTTTCGGCGCGTGTCATGTTTAGAAGGAGTTTGGGGTTGGGGAATTGAGGAATACGTTCTGGGCTAAGTTGGGTTAACCCATTGGGGCTGAAAACCCCGGGCCTTTGTTGAAAGACCCAGGGTTTGAAAGTTGGCCTGACAGCTGGAATACCTGAAAGGCACGCCGACTGTCGCGGCGGCTAGCCGGCATTGTAGATTTCGATCGCTTCGGCAGGCTTGGCTCCGTTGTGGACGACTTCCTTGACCGCTCTCATCATGGCGAGAGGTTTGTCGGACTGAAAAACATTGCGGCCCATGTCGACTCCCGACGCTCCACACTGGATGGCGTTATAGCAGAGTTCGAGAGCTTCGAGCTCAGGGAGTTTCTTGCCTCCAGCGATGACGACTGGGACGGGGCAGCCTGCCACGACGTTTTCGAAGCCTTCGGTGTAGTAAGTTTTGACGATGGATGCTCCGTTCTCCGCACAAACGCGGGAAGCGAGGCCGAAGTATCGGGAGTCACGAGCCATGTCTTTACCCACTGCGGTTACGCCCATGACGGGGATGCCGTATTTGTTGCCGATGTCGACAAGCTTCGAGAAGTTGGCAACTGTTGAGGCCTCGGTGTCGGCGTCGCCGATGGCGAGCATGGCGGCCATGGCGGAAGCGTTCATCGAGATCGCGTCTTGCTCTGAGATGAGCACGTTGTGGTTCATTTCGGTTAGGATCGTGGTGCCGGAATCGGTGCGAAGACAGATTGGCTTTGTGTTCTCGGCGGGGATACTCGTGCGGAGCATGCCACGGCACCCCATGAGGCAGTCGGCTTCTTCGGCAAGGGGAGCAATGTTGAGGTCAATCCGCTCAAGACCGGATGTCGGTCCCATGAGGAATCCGTGGTCAAAAGCAAGCATTACGGTGCGCCCGGACTTGCGGTTGAAGATGCGGGACATGCGGTTTTTGATGCCCCATGACGCGCTGTTCATTCCCTTAAGGTAGAATGAAGAAGTGTCGGCGGGTGTGTTGAGTCCGAAGTTATCTCCGTCTCTGATGTCGTCTAGGTCAGCCATGGTATTAGTTGATGATGGGTTAGTTTATTGGTTTTAAGAAATTGCTATCTTTGTGTAATTGCGAGGCGAATACGGCTCATGATATCTTTATCGATGTGAGTGTCGTATTCTTTGACCCCATTGGTCTTACTGATTAGTTCTCGAGCTTTTCGATGAGGTAGTTGACCGCGCGCTCCACGAGTGCTTGGTCCTGGGCGGTGACGTCCATTGATTCGACCTCGATGGTGTCGGGAAGTTCTTTTTGTAATGATTCCCAGTAGGCGGCATCAAGCTCGGTGTTGTAGAGCTCGCCACCTTCGGCTGAATAGCTGGAGACGCCCTTGAGAGGCATGAGAAATAAAGTGTCCTTGGTGGAGTGGGAAAGCTTTTCTCCGATGACCTTTGCGACCCGGCCTTGTTCCTCGGCATTGAGACGCGGCACGAAAACGTAGGGTGAGTGCCAGGTGATTTGATGGTTTTCGTATCCGGCTGGAACTTGATTAGGCTCGTTGACAAGGATGCCTAGGTGTTCGGACCCTCCAGGCACGACAACCTGAGGGAGCCCAAGTTTACCAGCGACGGTGAGCCGTTCGGGGCCTCCAGCACGAAGAACACCCCAGATTCCGTCGGCAATTTCGCCAAGGCCGTAATCGAAGACAGCGTTGATGATTCCTTCTTTCATCATCTGCTCCATAGCATCACCACCTGCTCCGATGGCATGGAAGGTGATAACTTCATAGCCGGCTTCTTCGAAGAGTTTAATGGCGCGCATTGCACCTTGGGTGAGAACCCCGAGGTTAGACATGCCAATGACGCCTTTGGCTTCGCTCTTAGTAATGCATTGCTCGGATTGAGCCATGCCCCAAGCGGCGGCGGCGGCGTTAGCGAGGATCTTGCGGGAAAAGACATTGAGCCCCAGGATGTCGGATACAGCGAACATCATGGTAATGTCCTTAATACCAACAAAAGGAGAGGTGTCTCCGGAAGCAGCAGTGGAAAGCATAACCTTTGGAAAGCCATAAGGAAGGGCTTGGAGAATAGGAGCACAAGTAGATGTTCCTTGCGTGCCACCGAGGGAGACCACGGCGTGGATTTCCCCGGATTCTTGAAGTTCCTTCACAATTTTGGTGGCGCCAGCGACGATAAACGGATTCGCTTGTTCCCGGTTAGGTTTGACAAGGAGCTCTGCGAGATTTCCTCCGCCAGCGGAAATTACATCTTGTTTGGTGACGTCGGCAGAGAGTTCGGAATCGCCAACCAGAGAGAGATCAATCAGAAGTGCTTGGCCTCCGAGGGATTCAATTTCGGACCGCATGAAGCCGGCTTCATCGGCTTTGGTATCGAGGGTGGCAAGAATGGCAACCGTTTTCATCGGAACAAGAAATACACAATATTTGGGCGGTCGTCTTGAAGAAAATGCGGTCTTTTTTGAATGAAATCGTCAGATACGATAGCGGGATCGATAAGAACTAGGGGGTTCTTTCAAAATACGAGAGAACTCGCGGGAGAAGTGAGCTTGGTCTGAGAATCCACAGTGGTGGCTAATTTGGGCAAAAGTCTGGTTCGTGCGTATAACAAGGTGGGAGGCCTCCTGAACTCGTAGATGTCGCAAATATTCCTTGGGCGTCATGTTGAAGCACGCTTTGAACTTTCGAAGGAAGCTGCTGAGGGAGAGATTGGCCTCTTTCGCGAGTTCAGTGATGGCGATGTTGTCCCGATAGTGTTTGTGAAGAAGTTGAAGAGCGGCCCCAAGTTCTTCGTTTTTGCTCAGCGAGGTGGTGCCTTGGTCGAAGGGGCGGGTGATGCCAATGATACCACAGATTTCGTGATCGGCGTTGCGGAGAGGTTTTTTTGTCGTTGTGGACCAATCGACAAAGCCACTACCGCGCGGTACAAGTTCGACACGATTGATGATGGATTGACCAGATTCCAGAATTCTGAGGTCATCTTGGCGAATGTGTTTGAGGATGTGCTCAGGAATGAAATCATCATCGCGTTTGCCGAGAATGTGAGTGGACTCGAAAATTTCACAGAGCTTTTCGTTGAATGCAACGTAGCGGAGCTCGCGGTCTTTGACGAAGTAGATGAAACCGGGGAGGTCGTCGAAGATGGTGGCGAGATGATTCTCAACGCGATTTTTCCGGAAGAATTGGTCGTTCTGCATCGCGATGGTTTCTTTGGCGTTTCTGAAAGGATGCCCCTTAGGTTGTTATTTCTGCGCTCTCCAGGCACGAGCAAGTTCTTCAATTGAGCTTCCTGTGTGAGCTTTCCAAAGATTTTCTTCGTATCGTCCGTGGCGAGCGTCGTCGTTTATGAGGGTTACGATATCTTTCTGGTAGTTTCTCGAGACCCAATCGATGAAGTTGGCCGAGATCCGATAACTGGCATCGTGTTTCATTCGGCTAATTTGAGCGGGAGGATAGTGAGCTCCCCTCGATTCCGGTTCGTAGAGGAACCACCGGATGTAATCAGCTAATCCTTCGGTCACCCAACTGGGGGTTTGTCTAGGGTTGGGGTCCAGTCGAGGTGCTAGCCAGTAGTTTTGCACAACGTGGACGAGTTCATGGACGACACAGCCTTTAGCTTCTTTCCTAAGTTGATTTTTGAACCAACGAGCATTCATAGTGATAAATGAACCGGTGGCGTAAGCGGGTATTCCATTGGGGACGTTGTTTTTGAACTGCAATGTCACTTTCTGAGGCGCTTCATAGCCTTTGCTGTGTAGGAGATCGACAATTTTGGGATACCATTCCAAGATGACGGGAGAAAGGTCATCCTTAATCCACTTTTCGTATTGGGGAGCATCGGAGGTATCGACGATAAATGAAAATTTTTTATCCTTTGTTGCAAAGCGGATTACTTTGGCGGGGTTTGCGTTAGGTAGGAAAATGAGTTCCGGACCATCAGCTTCAACGATGTCGATCTCACTGAAAAAGGTGAGACCGAAAGGGGTTTTCTTTTCGGTGGGCTTGAGATCGAAAACGAGGTGGCGGAAACGACCGATGGTTCCTGTGAGGCAGGCGGCATGACGTCCACCCATTGAGCGATTCGGCCTGCGCGTATCAATAGAGGCGAGCTTGACCCAATCTTCATTTTTTAGATCTGCGGCGCCCTTGGGTGGTTCTCCGGATCGTGAAGCATAAAGGTCAAACACCTGAGGTCCCCGGTTTTGGAAGTGGCGGGAGTAAGTTGTGATGCGTTTGAGATCGACGGATTTTTTGAGATCAACGTGAACAAGGCCGCCATTGGAACCTGCAGCAAAGAAAAAGTTTTCGCGTGGTGCATCGTCGCTGGATGGCACCTTTCCATCGTATAGCGCGGCGATGCCTCCGCTATTCTGATCAATCTTACCGGAAATAATCTTCCATGTGGCCTTTGTGCCAAAGTCATTCGTCGCCGGTGATTGAATGTCTTCAAAGGTAAAGCCACTCCCGAAGATTTGTTGCTCTGCCGTGGTCTTAATCTCGGCGAAGAGAGGTGAGGATAAGAGGCTAAGACTGAGGGTGACTTTACTTTTCATTTGATCTCAGTTGGAGAGGTTTTGGGGGGTGTTCTTTGGCTGCCTTCTAGATTGCCCCCTTTTCCTGAAGTGATTTGATGACGTTACGTTCTAAAAAAACGAGTTTTGGAAACGCTATCTTGCTTGATTACTGATGAAAATCGAGGAGTTCGATTTCAAAAGTCAATTCGCCGCTAGGTTGGCCAGCTCTGGGGTTTTCTCCATACGCGAGGTTTGCAGGAATCCAGAATCGCCTTTTTTCCCCTTTGGTCATGAGTTGCAGACCTTCGGTCCATCCTTGAATGACCTGATCGAGTGGAAACTCTGCGGGCTTACCACGCTTGTAGGAGCTGTCGAAAATCTTACCGTCCTTGGATTTGCCCTCGTAGTGAACTGTGACCGTGCTTAACGAGTTTGGGGTGGGGCCAATCTTGCCGGGACGAAGGAGTTTATGCTTTAAGCCGGTGAAGGTTTTTTGGACACCTGGTGGAAGCGGTATGGCGGGTTTTGCTTCTTTCATGTTCTGGTTGCACGAAATAAACGCGAGGGAGATTACCAATAAGAGAGGTGTAACGGTTTTCATAAATCGGTCGGGGTTAATGCTCGCATCACGTTGCGCTGAATCAAGGTTGTAATAATGGTTGGCTTCATATGGGGCTTGTATATTTTTGAGGTATGAAATTCTTAATTTCGGTTTCTTGCTTTGCGATGGTTTTTGCATCCTTCAGTGCGGCAAATCCTTTAAAAGTTTATATTCTTGCCGGGCAGTCTAACATGGAGGGGCACGCTAAGCTCTCCTCATTCGATCATATCGGGATGGACCCCAAGACAGCTCCAATTTTGAAGGAAATGCGGGGGGCGAGTGGAGAACCAGTTGAACTTGAAGATGTCTGGATCACCTATCGAACGGGCAAGGAAGAGGATCAACCGGGAATTGGCAAGCTGACTTCGGGATTTGGAGCTCGGAGGGTTTCGACCGAGGACGGTGGCAAAATCGGTCCTGAATTCACCTTTGGAATTTACACTAGAAAATTAGCGAATGAGCCCATCCTGATTATCAAAACAGCCTGGGGTGGAAAGTCGCTCAATACAGATTTTCGCCCGCCGAGTGCTGGGTCTTACGAGTTCAATAAAAAGCAGTTGGAGACCTTTAAAAAACAGGGGAAAGATATTGCTAAAATGAAGGCTGAGCGAAACGCTGAAGTCGGACGTTACTTCCGGATGATGATGGAGCACGTGAGATCGGTTCTAGCGGATCCAGGTAAGATTCATCCCGGTTACAATGCCAAGGATGGATATGAGTTGGGTGGATTTGTTTGGTTTCAGGGTTGGAACGATATGGTTGATAGTGGCACCTATCCTGATCGTGGGAAAAAAGGCGGATATGATCAATATAGTGAGGTGATGGCTCATTTTATTCGCGACGTTCGGAGTGAGTTAAACTCGCCTACTTTACCTTTTGTGATCGGTGTGATGGGAGCCGGGGGGGCGACTGATCTTTATGGGTCGCGGCAGCAGCGCTATAAAAACACCCACCAGTATTTTCGAGATTCGATGGCTGCTCCTGCTTCACTTCCGGAGTTTAGAGGGAACGTGACTGCAGTGTTGACCGAGAAGTATTGGGATCCCGAACTTGATGCGGTTGATCAAAAAAGAGGAGAGCTTCGTTCAAAAGAAAAGGAGCTTAAAGAGAGTGGGCTTTCGAAAAAGGAGATCTCAGAGCAACTTAAAAGCATAGAGAATAAGCTATTCACGGCGCGTGATCGCGAATTGCTAAAAGGGATTACCAACGCTGACTATCATTACAAAGGTTCCGCTAAAATAATGGCACAGATTGGTAAGGCTTTTGCAGAAGCCTTGGAGGGTTTGAAGAAGTGAAAGGCCTACTGGGGAAGTTTTAGAATTCGGATGCGGTAGTATCCTGAAGCAAGGTCAGTGATATCGGCCTGATTTTGACTTTCGATAATCTCGGTTTGGACTGAGCTCCATTCCTTTAGGTTTGGTGAGTATTCGAGTTGGGTTTCTAGATCGGGTCGGCGCGCCTCGAGTGGATAGGCCACCCTAATATTATCGCCGGTCCGAAGGATTTTGATGAGTTCTGACGAGTCACGAACAAGTGGATTCCGGTCAAAAGCATATTCAAAAATATTGATAAGGCTATCTCGGTCAGGATTGTCATCGGCAGGTTCTAGATTCCAAAAGGTCTGCCACTCTTCAAAGGATTCAAGTGTGTCAAAGAGTCCAGGCGATGGGGGGCTTGCGAGCCAATTGATAAAATCGTTCCCGTAGGTTTTCTCGTCGATCTTACGGAGTGCGAGACCGGTGCCGTCGGCGTCAATGTCCCACGGTTGATTGTTGTCGTAATTCACTCGATCTACGCGAACGAAAGTTGGGGTTCCCCATTTATTTAGCGGGCCGGGTCTCTCCAATTCCACAGTCTCTCCACCATTATTGAGTTTTCCGTCGGCCCATTCTAGAATCACAAGCTCTTTTTCTGGTCGGTAGAGAGATCGGAAGAGGCCGGCATTTCCGGAGAGGATAATGCGTTGGCTCGGGTTTATCACTAGGTCAGAGCTGATTTGGATCTCGATCCCTTGTTCGATTTTCCAGTCGCGGAGCGGAATAGGTTTGGAGCTTACATTGAGGAGTTCAAGATACTCGACCGTGCCATGATACATAATTTCTGAAATGACAATTGGGCCCAACTTGGGAAGTGAATTGATCGCTCCCGGAGTTGGGATTTCCAGTGGCACAAAGTTGTATGAATCGCTGCTGGGTTTGTAGTGGAAGCCAATCGTCTGACCTTCCAGAGAAGGGCCAAATTCCTCTTTGAAGTGATAATGGGAGAGCTGGTTACTATTGGCAGAAGTAAGGTAAACGGTCTCACCGGTGTCACTCAGAGCAAAGCTCTCAAATCGCCCTGGATCATTACTATCTTCACCAAAGTTAAGATCTTCGGTGAAGGTGAGGAAGCCGTCGGGCGGAATAGTGGTGCCTGAGGGGATGCGAAATTTCATGAGATTCGATTTAGAATCGCTCAGATACCAACCTCCAATTTCAAAAGGGTTATTGGTCCGGTTGTGGAGCTCGATCCAGTCGGATGCATCGCCTGAATTTGCTAGGACTTCGTTGATGACAATAGTTGGTGTCTGGTTGAAGGGGTAGTCATCTGGAGAGTAGTGATAGCGAGCACCTATATCAGCTCGGGTACCATCAGGGTCACTCTGATGTTGCGGATCTCCGGCATTGCGAGCGGGGGACTCCGCTGTGAGCTCGAAATTCAAGGCGTCAGGATCAGCGAAAATCGGATCTTCCAGAAGGTTTTTAGTTCCCAAGAGGAGAGTTGTATCACTTAAGCTGTAAGCCGCCGTGATTGAAGAGAAAGAATCATTTGTAATATTTTGTTCGCAATTCGAAAAGATGGAGTTCGTTACAATTGCGTGACCTCCTCCAGAGCCAAAGTTTTTCTCGTATGCTGCGACCCCTGTTCCACAATTAACAAGGGTGTTCTGATCAATCAAGACGGAGGAACCGGCATCTTTCACTGCGATTCCGAGAGGGCAACCCACGATAAGATTATTCTTCAAAGTTATGGTAGAGCCCTGCCCTACGGAAACGCCTTTGTCTGAGCTGTAAAAAATCGAATTACCCTCAATGAGGCAATTTAGGCATACCTCGCCGATGTCGATGCCATCGCTATTGAAACCTTGGAAGTCGTAGATCCGGCAATCTCGGATAACCCCATCGATAACCCCATCGTAATCGATGGCGTCCGTATCGGGGGATTGATTGCCGATAAAGGTGCAGCGGAGAGTTTCGGCGCGACCTTGTTTGACATTAAGGCCATCTCCAGTAAGTGGAATGGT
>ERZ1046876.2733-NODE-2733-length-10526-cov-6.144208_pt1 | contig 10526 bp, 5 predicted proteins | sample MGYA00383094_ERZ1046876 | MGnify/ENA primary metagenome ERZ1046876 (study PRJEB29581, sample SAMEA5548364) | metagenome | biome: marine; feature: coastal; material: water | depth 50 m | study: Short-term variability in the microbial, nano- and picoplankton... | reverse complement strand
GGGCGTCGCACCCCACGTAGGCCTGCACCACCTCCGAACCCGCCCGGTCGCCCACATTTCGCACCGGCACGGTCACCACCACCGGGCGACCGGCCTCCAGGTCGGCCACCGAGTCCGGGCCGTCCAGCGTCGGCGTCCCCCACTCGAACCGGGTGTAGGACAACCCGTGCCCGAACGGGAAGGCCACGCCGATGTCCCGGGCCTCGTACCACCGGTAGCCGGTGAACAGACCCTCGCCGTAGACGACCCGTCCGTTCTCGCCCGGATAGTGGAGGTAGGCCGGGGTGTCGGCCAGACGGTGGGGCACGGTGGTCGGAAGGCGCCCCGACGGCTCCTCGTCGCCCACCAGCACGTCGACCAGGGCATCAGCCATCTCCTGGCCGCCGAACCACGTGGCCAGCACGGCCGGCGCCCGATCGGCCCAGTCACTGGTCACCACCGAGCCGGCGTTGACCACCACCACGGTGCGCTCGTTGGCCGCGCACACCCGACGGATCAACTCGGGCTGGTCGCCGGGCAGGTCCATCGACTCACGGTCACGTCCCTCGGTCTCCCAATCCAGGTTGGTGCCCACCACGAGCACCACGGCATCGGCGTCGCCCGCCGCGGCGACCGCCCGGTCCATGAGGTCGTCGGCCACCGGGATCCGCAGGCCCACCTTGATCCCTCCCAGGAAGGCCGCCCCCTCGGCGTTCCACTCCACGACGATCTCCACGGGCTGACCCGCGGTGAGGGTCACCCCGCAGGTCCGCTCGGCACTGCCGAAGCCGAAGAACTCATCACCGGGGCCCATGGGGTCGTCGACACCGTCGATGACCACCACGCCGTCGACCAGCAGGCGGGCCCTCCCGCTCTGCACCAGGGCCAGCAGATGCTCGCCATCGGCCACCGGCGTGAACCGGGTGGTGGCCCGAAACGAGCACTGGCGCAGGTCGGTGACCCCGGGTGCGGCATCGAAGTGCAGGATCCGTCCGTCCCGGAACGACCTCGTCCCGACCACCGGCCCGGTGTGGTCCAGGGTGTCGAAGTACTCGACGTCGAAACCCCGGTCACCGTTCCTCGTGGCCGTGGCCCTTCCACCCAGCGGTTGGACCGAACGCTCGGTGACCGTCCCCACCTCGTGGACGACCTCCATCCGGTCGCCCAGCCGATCCACGATGGCGTCCAGGGGGGCCGTCATGTGCTGGGCCACCAGGGCGGCCGAACCGCCGCCCATGATCATGGCCGTCGCCGCGTTGGGGCCGATCACGGCCAGACGACGGATACCCGACGTGTCGAGCGGCAGTAGTGGCTCGGAACCGGCGCCCCGGCCACCCACCGATTCGTTCTTCAGCAGCACGAATCCCTCGGCGGCGGCCCGCCGGACCAGCGCCCGATGGGTCGGCTCGTCCAGCTCTTGTTCCGGTCGGTCATGGGGCTCGGCCACCGCACCGGTGCGTTGCATGAGTCGCAACAGGCGCCGGACCGCATCGTCGATCGTGGTCTCGGGCACCTCGCCGGACGTCACGGCGTCCACCAGGCGTTCGCCGTACCAGCGGGGCGGGCCGGGCATCTCCAGGTCGAGGCCGGCAACCGCCGAGGCCGCCGTGGACTTCGCCCCGAACCAGTCCGACACCACGACCCCGTCGAAACCCCATTCGTCGCGCAACACGGTGGCCAGCAGGTGCTCGTGCTCCGCGGCGTACGTCCCGTTGATCCGGTTGTAGGACGACATCACGCCCCACGCCCCACCCTCGGTGACCGCCATCTCGAAGGGACGCAACGACACCTCCCGCAGCGTGCGGTCGTCGATCTCCGACGAGATGGTGGTCCTCTCGAACTCTGAGTCATTGGCCACGAAGTGCTTGACCGTGGTGGCCACCCCACCGCCCTGCACGCCACGGATGTAGCCCGAGGCGATCTTCCCGGTCAGCACCGGATCCTCGGACATGCCCTCGAAGCTCCGACCGCCCAGCGGCGTCCGGTGCAGGTTGATCGTGGGGGCCAGCAGCACGTGGCTGCCCCGGGCCCGGGTCTCGGCAGCCAGTGCGCCGCCCAGTTCCTCCACCAGGTCGGGGTTCCAGGTGGCACCCAGCGCCGTGCCGCACGGGATGCACAGGGCGGGGATGCCGGTGCCCAGCAGGCCGGTGCCACGCGCCCCCGCCGGGCCGTCGCACACCTTCAGCGCCGGCAGGCCCAGGCGCTCCACCGGTCGCACCGACCACAGGTCGCGCCCCGTCATGAGGTCGACCTTCTCCTCGAGGGTCAGGTCGGCCAGTACGCCATCAATCCATGCCGCGCCTTCTTCCATCGCCCGATGGTCCCCCATCGGCGGCTGGGACGCCCGCACGGGCGTCGCCCGAAAATCTGACGCTCCGTCAGGAAACGGCGGAGGCCGAGGGTTAGCCTCGTGCCATGTACGACCTTCTGATCCACGGCGGCACCGTGGTGGACGGCACCGGCGCCCCGGGATTCCGGGCCGACGTGGCGGTCACCAACGGCCGAATCAGTGCCATTGGCGACCTGACCCGAGCCGACGGCTCGCTCCCCGAGGCCACCGAGGTCCACGACGCCACCGGGCGAATCGTGTGCCCGGGCTTCGTCGACCCCCACACCCACTACGACGCCCAACTCTTCTGGGACCCGTACGCCACGCCGTCCAGCCAGCACGGCGTCACCAGCATGGTCATGGGCAACTGCGGCTTCACCATCGCCCCCATTGGCGACCAGTCCGACGCCGACTACCTGGCCGCCATGCTCGTCAAGGTGGAGGGCATGTCCCCGGCCGCCCTGGCCGAGGGGCTGGACTGGAACTGGCGGACGTTCGGCGAGTTCCTCGACCGGTTCGAGGGAAACCTCGGGGTGAACGTGGCCGGCATGGTCGGCCACAGCGCCATCCGTCGCACCGTCATGAAGGACGACGCCACCAGCCGCGAGGCCACCCCCGCCGAGCTCGACGCCATGAAGGCGCTGCTGGCCGACTCACTGGCCGCCGGCGGCCTCGGGTTCTCGACCAGCCGGTCGTTCACCCACAGCGACGGCGACGGCGTACCGGTGCCGTCACGGACCGCGGCGGCCGATGAGGTCGAAGCCCTGTGTGCCGTGGTGGCCGACCACCCGGGCACCACGCTCGAATGGGTGGCCGACGGCTGCATGAACGGCTTCCGGGACGACGAGGTCGACCTCATGACCCGGATGTCGCTCGCCGGCCGGCGACCGGTGAACTGGAACGTCCTGACCATCGACGCCGCACGGCCCGACGACTACCGCAACCAGCTCAGGGCGTGCGACGAGGTGGCCGAGGCCGGCGGCAAGGCCATGGCCCTGACCATGCCGATCCTCGTGGGCATGAACATGCACTTCCACACGTTCTGCGCCCTTTACTCGCTGCCCGACTGGGGTGAGGTCATGAACCTCCCCCACGACGAGAAGATGGCCGCCCTCACCGATCCCGACACCCGTCGCCACCTCGAGACCCGGGCCGCGTCGCCCGACGCCGGCGTGTTCTCCCGCCTCACCGGATGGGGCCGCTACCGCATCGGTGACACCTACTCCGACGCCAACGAGGGCCTCAAGGGCCGCCTCATTGGCGACATCGCCCGTGAACGGGGCCAGCGCGACTTCTACACGCTGCTCGACGTCGTGCTGGCCGACGACCTCCGCACCGTGTTGTGGCCCGGCCCCACCGACGACGACCCGGCCAGCTGGATCATGCGCCAGACCGCCTGGGACCACGACCACGTGATGATCGGCGGCTCGGACGCCGGCGCCCACCTCGACCGGATGGCCGGCGCCAGCTACACCACCCAGTGGCTGGCCGACTGTCTGCGGGGCCAGCGTCTGGCCACCGTGGAGGGCGCCATTGCCCACATGACCGACGTTCCGGCCCGCTTCTTCGGCCTCGTCGAACGGGGCCGGCTCGCCGAGGGCTGGCACGCCGATCTGGTCGTGTTCGATCCCGAGACGGTCGGGGCGGGCGAGTTCCTGCTGAAGCACGACCTTCCGGGCGACAGCCCCCGCCTGTACGCCGATGCGTTCGGCATCGACCGGGTCTTCGTCAACGGCACGTGCACCATCGTCGACGGCCAACCCGCCGGTCGGCTTCCCGGAGTCGTCCTCCGGTCGGGCACCGACACCGAGACGGTCGGGATCCCCGCCGACCGCTGACGATCCCCCACCGCCACCCGATGGCGGGCCTACCGTTCTTCCATCGCACCTGCCCGACGTACCTACGTCCTGGACACCTCAGCGCTGCTGTCGGACCCGCTGGCCTTCAGCCGCTACGGCCCCCACGACGTGGTCATCCCGGTGGTGGTCCTCGACGAGTTGGAGGGCAAACGCAACCACACGGAACTGGGTTGGGCGGCCCGGACCACGCTGCGGTCCCTCGAGGAGATGCGCCTCCACCACGGCGACCTCCAGAGCGCCATGGCCGCCAACGAGGACGGCGGAACCGTCCGGGTCGAGCTGAACCACCGCGACTCCAGCCACCTGCCCGAGTCGCTACAGGGCACCTCCAACGACCACCGCATCCTGGCCGTCGCCTCCTCCCTGGCCGCCGAGGGCGACGAGGTCACGCTGGTGTCCAAGGACCTGCCGCTGCGCCTGCGGGCGTCCATGGCCGGCATCGGAGCGGACGACTACCACCCGGTCGGCGCCGGCAGCGGCGACCGCCACCACACCGGTTTCGAGGAACTGACGGCCAGCGGCCCGGTCATCGACGAGTTGTACCGGGACGGCGTGGCCGACATCGACGAGGCCCGGGACCTGCCGTGCCACACCGGCCTGGCCCTCACCAACGGATCCCAGTCCGTGCTGGCCCGGGTCCACGGTGACAAACGGGTACGCCGGGTCGACGCCGACCTGGAACTCTTCGGGGTTCGGGGTCGCAACGCCGAGCAGCGGGTGGCCCTCGACCTGCTGGCCGACCCGTCCATCGGCGTAGTCAGCCTCGGTGGGCAGGCCGGCACCGGCAAGAGCGTGCTGGCCCTGGCCGCCGGCCTGGAGTCGGTCGTGGAACGTCGGACCCACCGTCGGGTCGTCGTGTTCCGCCCCCTGTTCGCGGTCGGCGGTCAGGAGCTCGGCTACCTGCCGGGCAGCGAGTCCGAGAAGATGTCGCCCTGGTCGGCCGCCGTGGTCGACGCGCTCGAGGCGGTCACCGAACGCCACGTGGTCGAGGAACTCATGGAGGAGGGCCTGCTGGAGACCCTCCCGCTGACCCACATCCGGGGTCGCACGCTCACCGATACCTGGGTGGTCATCGACGAGGCCCAGAACCTGGAACGCTCGGTACTGCTCACCGCGCTCAGCCGCATCGGCCCCAACAGTCGGGTGGTCCTCACCCACGACGTGGCCCAGCGCGACAACCTGCGGGTCGGCCGCCACGACGGCGTGCTGACCGTGGTCGACGACCTGACGGGCCACCCGCTGTTCGCCCACATGACCCTGACCCGCTCCGAACGTTCCCCGGTGGCCGGTCTGGTCACCGGCCTGTTGGAGACCGAGCCCCTCAGCCTGGGCTGACCGGTCGGGCTCTCCGGTTCCGGCCGGCTGGCTCGGGTCGGCCCGATGTCCGGCGCACCCGGACGGAGCTGGCCGGTTCCGTAGGATCGGCGCCCATGGACTCCCCGAGCCGGCGCGTTCCCTGGGCGGAAGCCACGTCACTGCTGGTGCCGCTGGTCGCCGTACTGGTTCCGCTGGCCCGCATGCTGGGCACGGGCGCCACCACCATGGAGGAGGGCAACGTCCTCGTCGTGGCATCGGGGATCCTCGACGGCCGGCTACCCCACGCCGACGTGTCCTACCTCTATGCCCCGGGCAGCGTCTGGACGGTGGCCGGGGCCTTCTCGGTGTTCGGCACCTCGGTGGTCGTCGAGCGCCTGGTCGGACTGGGCTATCGCCTGCTGCTGCTGTGGGGGATCCACCGACTGGCCCGCCGCTGGGGGCTGTCGACCGCGGCGTGCGCCACGCTGGCCGCCTGGGCCGTGTTGGCCCCGTTCGGCCTCATCGCCTACCCGTGGGTGGCCGGCCTCGGCCTACTGGCTGCCGGTACCGCCCTGGTGCTGGACGGAGAGGACCGCCGCACCGCAGCGGTGGGCGCGAGCCTGTGCGGACTCGCCGCGTTCCATCAGGTCGTGCTGGCCCCCGCCGTACTGCTCGTGGTGGTTCCCGCTTTCCTCTCGGCCACCGACGAACGCCGGGCCCGCCTGGGCACCGGCCTGGTGGCCGGCCTCTTCCCGTTCCTGCTTCACATGGTGCTGGTCGGGCCACGCGCCATGTTCGAGGGGATGGTGCTCGACCCGGTGGTGCGACTCCGGGTCGGTCGAAGCCTCCCGCTGCCACCGGATCCCAACGACAGCGGCAACTTCTTCGCCCGCCTCGACGATCTGGTTCGCGGACCCAGCCGCTTCCCGGGTCTCGATCGGCCGGCCCAGGTCGCCGCGCTGTTCTGGCTCCTACTGGCCGCCACGGTGGTCCTGCTCGTGGTGGCCTGGCGTTGGCGGGGATCAGCCCGGTCACGCCTGACCACCATGGCCGTGGTCGGGGCGGCCCTCGTGCCCATGGTGTTGCAGCGACCCAGTCCCAACCACCTCAAGTTCGTCGGTGCGTGGACGGCAGCCGTCTGCGTCGTGGCCATCGCCGAACCACTGGGCGACCTGCTGGGACGCCTGCTGGGACGCCTGCTGGATCGCCTGGCGGAAAGACGATTCGGACGTTCGGCCCGTCACCTGGCGCCACCGATGGCGTTGGCCGCCGTACTGGGCGGTCTGGCCCTCCTGGCCCCCCACCACATCGGCCGCTTCACCGTCGATGCCTTCACCGACGGTCCGCTGGATGGCTCAACAGCCACCGTGGTCCATGACGGCCGGACCCTCCCGATCGGTCGGGGAGCCCATGCCGACGCGGTGGCCGACGAGATCGACCGGCTGGTGGACCTGGTCGACGCCCTGACCCGGCCCGGCGACCGGGTGTTCGTCGGACCGGCCGACCTGACCCGGACCAACTACTCCGACACCTTCCTCTACTTCCTGCTCCCCGACCTGGTCCCGGCCAGCCGCCACGTGGCGATGAACCCCGGCCTGACCAACCGGCCGGGCAGCGGGCTGGCCGCCGCCCTGGCCGCCGCCGACGTGCTCATCCTCACCGACCGCTTCGACGGCGGGTCCGAACCCAACGCCTCGGCGGAACCGGGCGACCCGGCACCCGCCGCGGTGGTGGCCGGCCGATTCTGCGACGTCGGCGGCACGGCCATGTGGAGGGTGCTGGCGCCCTGCGACCCACCGGGCGACCGGTAGCGTCTGCGCCGCATGGTCGCCGACGGGGCACGCCCCCGCTTCTCCTATATCCCGGGCCTCGACGGCATCCGGGGCATCTGGGTCGTCATCGGCCCGTTGCTGTACCACGCGGCCACCGACACGGTCACCGGCGGCATCCTGGGCATCGACCTGTTCTTCACGCTGTCCAGTTACCTGATCATCTCGATCGCCCTGAACGAGTTCGAGTCCACGGGTCGCATCGACCTGAAGGCCTACGCCGGTCGGCGGGCCCGCCGGTTGCTCCCCGCCCTGTTCGTGGCCCTCGGGCTGCTCACCATCTACCTGGTGCTCGTCGTCCCACCGGGCGAGTTCGCCCGATGGACCGGGGCGATCTTCTCGACGCTGACCTACAGCGCCAACTGGTACGAGATCTTCTCCGACGTCTCGTACTTCGAGGACTTCCAGCACTCGCCGCTGCGCCACGTGTGGTCGTTCTCCATCGAGGAGCAGTTCTACATTTTCGCCCCGCTGTACCTGATCGCCGTGCTGGCGCTGTTCAAGCGTCGGGCCAACATGGCGCTGCTGGTCACCATGATCGTGGGCACCGCGGCCTCCGCGTGGTGGATGGGCCACCTCTATCCGGGGCACGGCGACCCGTCGCGGGTGTACTACGGCACCGACACCCGGGCCCATTCCCTGTTCGCCGGGATCATCCTCGCGGTGGCCGTCCGGATGTACGGGCCGGTGCGAAGCCGGGCCGGCCAGCTGGCCTGGGTGGCCAGCGCCTACGCGGCGACCATCTTCTTCACCTGGGCCATCTTCGAGATCTCCGAGCGGGACGCCTGGATGTTCGAGCACGGCGGCTTCCTGATGGTGGCCGCCATCTCGTGCCTGATGATCTACGGCGTGGCCCAGCCCGGTGAGGCGGCCTGGCACCGACGGCTGCCCTCCTTCCTGTCGGCCGACGACGCCCCGTGGGCCGGACGCCTGGCCTGTGGCGCCCTCTACGCCGGCCTGTTCACCGCCGGGTGGGCGGTGGTCAGCGTGGTCCGGGGCAACACGGCGTTCGACCACTGGCCCTACCTGTTGGGCGTGGGCATCGGCTGGTTCTGGTACGGGGCCGATCGGGCGCAGGTCGGACCGCTGCACTGGTTCCTGGAATCCACCCTCATCCGCTGGGTGGGCAAGATCAGCTACGGCCTCTACCTGTACCACTGGCCCATCTACCTGCTCGTCACCCCCAGCCGGGCGGGCCGCCTGATTCCCGGCGTGGACGTCATCGAGGGCAACAACCTGGTGTGGCTGCACCTGGCCCTCACCTTCGCGGTCGCCGCGGGCAGCTTCTATCTGGTCGAACAGCCGGTGATGAAGCGGCGCTTCCCGTTCGTGAACCGCCCCATGACGGCGGTCAGCGGTACGGCGGCCGGGGCCACCGCGGTGGTCCTGATCCTGGTGGGCCTGCTGTGGGTGAACACCCGCCCGGCCGAGGGCGGACCCTTCACCCCGACGGCCAGCCAGTGCACCCAGCAGGGCCTGCTGCCGCCACCGGACGACGACCAGCTCCGGGTGCTGGTGGTGGGCGACTCGGTGGCCGTCCAGATCGGAGAGGCCCTCTGCGGGTGGGCCGTGGACCATCCGGGTCGGATGGTGGTGCTCAACGAGGCCCATCTGGGTTGCGTGGTCGGACGCCACGGCCTCAAACGCATCCCCGAGGGAGACGAGGGGCCGGTGGGCGAGCTCTGCTCGGCGTGGAACGAGCCCGTGCCCACCCACGTGATGCTGGACCCCGAGGTGGTGTCGTGGCCGTCGGCCGTGGCCGCCTTCCAGCCCGACGTGGTACTGGGCCACGTGACGGCATGGGACGTCACCGACCGCCTGGTTCCGTCACTGGGCGACGAGTGGGTATGGGTGGGCGTCGAGGCCTACGACGACTACATCTCGGCCGAGTACCGGCTGGGAAGCGAGGTGCTGGGGGCCGCGGGGGCACAGGTGTACTGGCTGGAGGGCGCCCACATCCGCCGCGAGATCCGACCCCAGAACCACCCGGACCGCATCGACGGCCTGAACGACCTCGTCCGGGCGGCCACGGCCGATCTCGACTTCGTGACCCTGGTGCCCTACCGGGAGTTCACCGGTCTGAACGGCACGGCCCGCGAACGTGAGATCCGCGACGACGGGGTGCACCTTTCGGAGGCCGGCATGGATCAGGTGGCCGACTGGCTGGTGGCCGACGTGTTCGACGAGCTCCGTGAGGTCGTCACTGACTGAGCGGACTGACTGAGCGGACTGGCTGAGCGGGCTGGCTGAGCGGGCTCAGTTCCTCTCGTCCCACCAGGCGTCGAGGCGGGCCTCCACCTCGGACCGTTCCATCTCGCCTTCCGACCGCTTGAGGGCCAGCAGAAAGGCCAGCGCTTCGCCGATCTCGCGCCCTGGCCCGATGCCCAGGTGGGCCATCACCGCGGCTCCGTCCATGTCCGGACGCTCGGCGGCCACCCTGGCCTGTTCGGCCAACTCGGCGATCCGGAACTCCAGGTCGTCCATCAGGGCCTGGATACCGGCCGCCCGGACCTTGTTACGGGTCGTGCAGTCACAGCGGATCAGGTGGTTGAGCCGTCCCAGCAACGGTCCCGCATCGCGGGCGTAGCGCCGCACCGCGGCATCCGACCAGCCCTCGGCGTAGCCCTTGAACCGGCCCGACAGCCGGACCATCTCGGCCACCTCGTCGATCACCGATTCGCCGTATCCCATGGCGGCGAGGCGTCGACGGGCCATGCGGGCACCCACGACCTCGTGGTGGCGGAAGGTCACCCCGCCGTGTTCGAAGCTGCGGGTCCGCGGTTTGGCGATGTCGTGGAACAGCGCGGCGAGGCGCACCGTGAGTTCGGGCTCGGTCTTGGACACCACGGCAATGGTGTGGCTGAGGACGTCCTTGTGCCGGTGGATGGGGTCCTGCTCCATTCGTAGCGCCCCCAGTTCGGGCACCAGGTGGTCCATCTCGCCGGAGTCCACCGAGGCCCACAGGCCGGGCACGCAGTCATCCTCCAGCAGGATGGCGCTGAGCCGCTCCCCGGCGGACGGATCCACCACCGGATCCGACGGGGGCCCGTCGCCGGGCGCGTCCTGTCGAGCAGTCTCAGTCATGGAACGAGTCTACGGAGACCCGGTTACCTGCCCTGAGGGAGCAGTCCCGTCAGCCGGCGGGGCAGGGCTCGATGTCGAGGCTGAGCATGCGGGCCGCGTTGCCCCGCACGATCTTCCACACCACGTCAGCCGGGAGGTGACCCATCATGT